>Ga0075418_10006914_pt1 | contig 12786 bp, 12 predicted proteins | sample SoiMetdeltSBSDD2_FD_81776 | JGI IMG/M metagenome (GOLD analysis project Ga0075418, IMG submission 81776) | Bulk soil microbial communities from a Populus tree surrounding site in Tennessee, USA - Soil MetaG P. deltoides SBSDD2 | ecosystem: Environmental > Terrestrial > Soil > Tree plantation...
ACGTTGTCGACGAAGCCTCCCAGCTGCACGACGCCACGATACGTCTCGACGTTGATCTGGCCGGCCTTGGTGATCGGATCGTCGATCAGTCCCATCTTCACCTTGGAGGTCAATACGCTGTCGTCGATGACCTCTCCGGCCGACTGCTGCGTGCGCGTGGCGGAGCAGGCGCTGGCCACCGCCAGCACTCCCAGGATTGCGGCGAGTTTCAGAATTCCAGCTCTCATGCTTGTTTCCTATCGTGTTGCCGATCTCGGCGTTATCTGCGCTGCAGCGCAGGCGAAAAAGGGCCTACCGTTCCAAGCAATGCGTCCGCTGCGACGCCCCCCGGCTGCCGAGCCGAGCCCGGTTTCAACCGGATGTGCGCCGAGCGGACCTGAAACGGCGCAAGCGGACAGCAAGCGCAAGCGGACAGCAATAAGAACATGAAGAAACCCACACGCGCACTCAGCACTCGACAACCGTTCGCGGAACAGATCCTTCCTGCGCGTGATAGGAGCGGAGCCCCGGCGAACTCCTCGCCAGTCGTCTATCGTTCCTTTTGGGTGTCTTCGGGCTTGCGGACCTTCGATCGTGAGCGACCTTCGCGCTCTGCATCGAGCATCTCGTCAGCTTCCTGCTCGCTGTCAGGCGCGGCCTCCCGGGCCAGCTCCTCCGTGTCGTTTTCCTCGACGAACCGCTCGACGTCCTTGCGGTAGCGCCGCGCCGACTCGTAGTCGCCCTCTCCTTGAATCTTTGGATCGCGCTTCTTTCCCGACATGATGTAGCCTCCTGGGTCCGACAATCGGGAGCCTGTCAGCCTCAGCCGCACCTTGCCCCAAGACTCGATCTCACGTCATCAGCCGTACACGCATGGTGCCGTAGGAGAAACAGGTAAGCGGACACGATACGATCTTCGGGACAGTGAGATGCAGTAGCAGCGTGCGCGCAGGCCCGCGAGGTGAACCATGGAAATGATTCTGGATGAACTGCGCTCCGGATTACCGGATGCGCAGCAATTCACGCGTGTGGTGATCCGCATGCTCGCCGCGGCCCTCCTCGGCGCGATGGTCGGCATTCAGCGCGAGCGAGCCGGCAAGCCGGCGGGTGTCCGAACCCACATGCTGGTCTCGATGGGGGCCGCACTGTTCGTCATCGCGTGTCTGGAATGGGGCATGCGCTCCGACGCGATATCGCGCGTGATCCAGGGACTCGTCACCGGCATCGGCTTCCTCGGTGCGGGCTCAATTCTCAAGAAGGCGGAGCAGCATGAAGTCGAGGGCCTCACGACAGCAGCCGGCATCTGGATGACATCCGCCTTCGGTATTGCCGTGGGGCTAGGGCGCTATGGAGCAGCCGCGATTGGCATGGTCCTCACTGTGATCATCCTCGGCGTCGTGGGCGCGCTCACGCGCCGGCTCGAAACTAAAGACGACGGCAAGCTCAGGCACAGGTCGGCCCGATGACGCAGGAGCGCCCATCGAACTCCGAGATATCGGGTCGTTCGAGCGGCCTGCGCTGAAAACCTGAGAAGTGACGGACCGGAAGAAGCGCGAGAGGGAGCAGAAGCTAGATGGCAAATCGGCGGATACCGTTGCGGTCGCCGTAGGAACAAATCGGACACTCGGTGCCGACTTTTGCGGCTTCAACCGTCGCCACCATCAACGTAGGGTGCAGCCCTTCCGAGATGCTACTCAAAGATAGGCTGGCACCGGCTTCCAGACGGGATCGGCCGCCTGCCCATCGTGGTTTGAATTCAACAAGGAGGTTTTATGGAAAATCGCAACAGATCCACTGACTCAACTGATCGACCAAGCACGGGCAGCCGCACGGGATCCAGCGAGCAACGTTGGGTCACTGGCCTGTTTACCGATCGGGACCGAGCTGAACGCGGTTATCAGGCACTTACAACAAGGGGCTACGACGCCAAAGATATCAATCTGGTCATGTCTGACGACACTCGAAAGAGACACTTCGCGTCAGGCGCAGAGACCGAGCTCGGAACCAAGGCCGCAAAGGGCGCGGGAGTCGGCGGTGCCATTGGCGGAACCGTTGGGGCCATAGCGGCGGCGATTGCTGCGGTCGGCACTTCGATCGCGGTACCGGGCCTCGGCTTAGTCGTAGCGGGACCGTTGGCGGCCGCGCTGGCCGGTGCTGGTGCAGGCGGTGCGGCCGGTGGTCTCGTGGGTGCGCTGATCGGCGCGGGCATTCCTGAGGAGCGCGTGAAGCATTACGAGAAGGGGCTCAAGGAGGGCGGCATCCTGATGGGCGTTCGCCCTAGATCTGAAGAAGACGCAGGTTACTTCGAGAGCGAATGGACCAAAGCTGGCGGCACCCACGTTTATCGGTAGAGGGCAGCGGGCCCTGAGAGTTTCCGTCGGGACCCCTCGGAGACTCTCGGGGCTGCACCCAGCCGTATGCGTGCACAGTATCTGACAACCACTCGGGATGATGCGCACGGGCTTGCCGAGCGCTGTAGCGAACGCGAACGGACGAAGCGCGACGTATGCTCCCGGGGGCAGCGCGGCCGACGACGCTGGATCTCCTACGCGTCGCGACATATGACGACGCTAACCGCGTGTTACTACGGTGCCTCGCGTCTCCGGGTGACCGCCCCTGCACGCCACGGTCAGCGAGTAGCCGGCTCACCGACTGACCGCTTATGAATGAGCGTTCGCTGATCGTTCTTCTAGCGGGCCTGCTATATGCGCTCTGGCTCGCCGCGGGCTTAACTGATTACCTCCACACAGCGTGACGCCGAGGGTGAAAGATCTCCCCTCATGGCCCAGGTCGGACAGCGGTGTCAGCGTCACGAGCTAAAACGTCGATGAGATCCAGCCCCTGCGTCTCGGCCGTGTCACGCGCGACATTGCCCGCACTCGCTGGACCGGTCTATATGTAGGACGTGCAACCTCGACATTAGCGCGTTCGTCCGATGGCCGGTCGCGAACGCACGCGGGAGACTGCGCCCTCGCTGTCAGGTCAGCGATTCAAACCCTCGAGGTACCTACATGGCGTCCCGAAAAGGAAGTCGGACGAGAGCGCATTCGCCCGCGAAACCCTCCAAATCCCGCGGAACCCGCGAGACCTCCAACGTCGCAAGCGCGAGCGGGACCTCCGCGCGGTCCACGGTCAGTGGTCCCACGCGCAAGAGCGGCGGGTCATCGGTCCGGGACGCGGCGACGGCCAAGATTGCGCACGTCGAGGCGCTTGCCGCGGCATTTCCGCATAACGCGGCGAAACCGTCGGAGTTTGGCGCTGCCGCACGTGAGCCTGCGCGGGGCCAGACGGTCGAGCCTGGCGAGCCGCTCGTCGGTGCAAGTACGTTGTCCGAGACAAACGCTTCGCCGAAGGCGGGCAGCGGCAATCCGCAGGTGAGCTTTAATCCCGCCAGCGGCTCCCTCGATCGCGTCCGTGTCGACTCAGCGGGCCGTTCGCTAACGACGAATCAGGGCGTGCCCGTCGCCGATAATCAAAATTCCCTCAAGGCGGGACTTCGCGGACCCTCGCTTCTCGAGGACTTCATCCTTCGCGAAAAGATCACCCACTTCGATCATGAGCGGATTCCCGAGCGGGTGGTGCACGCCCGAGGATCGGGCGCGCACGGCTATTTCGAGTGCACGGCACCTCTGACAGAGCTGACGCGCGCGTCGCTCTTCGCAGAGCCCGGCAAGCGGACGCCTGTGTTCGTCCGCTTCTCCACGGTCGCTGGGGAGCGCGGCTCGACCGACACTGCGCGCGACGTGCGCGGATTCGCGGTCAAGTTCTACACCGACGAGGGCAACTGGGACCTCGTAGGCAACAACATTCCCGTGTTTTTCATCCAGGATGCGATGAAATTTCCGGACGTAATCCATGCGGTCAAGCCTGAGCCGCACCACGCGATGCCGCAGGCAGCGTCGGCGCATGACACGTTCTGGGATTTCGTGTCGCTGATGCCGGAATCCACTCACATGCTGCTCTGGGTGATGTCGGACCGTGCCATCCCGCGCAGCTATCGCATGATGCAGGGATTTGGCGTGCATTCCTTCCGCTTCGTGAACGAGGCCGGAGAATCGCGCTTCGTGAAGTTCCACTGGAACCCGCGGGCCGGTACGCATTCGCTGGCGTGGGACGAGGCCGTGAAGATTTCTGGCGCCGATCCGGACTTCCATCGCCGTGACCTCTGGGAAGCGATCGAGGCCGGCGACTTTCCCGAATGGGAGCTCGGCATTCAAGTGTTCACTGAGCAGCAGGCCGAGCAGTTTTCCTTCGATGTGCTGGACTCGACCAAGATAATCCCGGAGGAGCTTGTGCCCGTGCAGCCGGTGGGACGAATGGTACTGAACCGCAATCCCGACAACTTCTTCGCAGAAACGGAACAGGTGGCTTTCTGCACGACCCATATCGTGCCGGGTATCGACTTCTCCAACGATCCGCTGCTCGCCGGACGCATCCATTCCTATCTCGACACGCAGATCTCGCGCCTCGGCGGCCCCAACTTTCACGAGATACCCATCAACGCGCCGGTTGCGCAGGTGCACAACAACCAGCGTGATGGGATGCATCGACAGGCAATTGCGCGCGGTCGCGTGGCATACGAGCCAAATTCGCTGGGCGGTGGCTGTCCATTCCAGGCGGGTACAAGCGGCTTCATGTCCTGTCCGCAGCCCCCCGAACCGGACCACAAAGTCCGCGGCAAGTCTGACAAGTTCGCCGAACACTACAACCAGGCGACGTTGTTCTGGAACAGCCAGAGTGAGGTGGAGCAGCAGCACATCATTCGGGCTTTTCGTTTCGAGCTCACCAAGGTGCAGGTGACAGGAGTCCGGCAGCGGGTCGTGGCGCAACTGCGCAACGTCGCAGACGACCTCGCACAGGCCGTGGCACAGGGCCTTGGCATGACGGAGTTGCCCGAGCCCTTGCCGAACGTACTGAAGCGCGCACCTCGGCCCGAGGTGGCTCGTTCCGGAGCGCTTTCGCTGTTGGCCCGTCCGAGTCAGGTTGGTATTCGGTCGAGGCGTATTGCACTGCTGGTGGCCGACGGCGCCGACGGCGATGCCGCCGCGCAAATTCACGAAGCGCTCGTCGCGGAGGGAGCCGTTCCGCGCTTCGTCGGCGTCAAGATGGGCAACGTGCAGAGCGCAACCGACCAGCCGCTCGAAGTGGAGGTCTCGCTGGAAGCGGCGCCGGCCGTGCTGTGGGACGCTGCAGTCTTCCTCGAAGGCGAGGCTCTGTCAGCCTGCGGTAACGCGCTCGAGTTCCTGAAAGATCAATATCGGCACTGCAAGCCCATCCTCTTGCTCGACGGGGCTGACGTGCTCCTCGAGAAGGCGGGCATACCCCCGGCGCTGGCGTCTGGTGACCCGGACCCCGGTTTGATGCGATTCGAGAACTCGGACGTAGCGGGGGCGGTGGAAGCGTTCGTAGCCGCGCTCACCAGGCACCGACAATTTGACCGCGAAACGGATCCCCCACTGGTGTGAATGCGCCTGCTCTTTTGCAACGGAGTGCAACCATGGTATCGCCACAACTCAAGGAACTCTTGCTTCAGTCCCTCACGCATGAGCGCGGTGGGGTGCTCGTTTACCGGACCGCGCTTGAGTGCGCCCTGAATTCTCAGCTACGCGATGAGTGGGAGTCGTACCTGGATCAAACGGCGAATCACGTCGCTGTACTGACACGCGTATGTCAATCGCTGGGATTGGATCCGGGGGAGAGAACACCAGGGTGTGACGTCGTCCAGGACACGGGGAAGGCACTTGTTCTCGCTATGAAGAAGACGCTCGCCTCGGGGAACTCCACCGCGGCAGAGCTCGTGGCCTGCGAGGCCGTGGTGCTCGCGGAGACCAAGGATCACGCCAACTGGGAGTTGATTGGGGAATGCGCCAAGGGGCTGAACGGCGACATCGGGCCCGTATTGAGCGAGGCCTACGCGCAGGTCGAGGACCAGGAAGACGAGCATCTCTACCACACCAAGGGTTGGTGCCGTGAGCTCTGGCTCAAGTCGCTTGGGCTCAAAGCGGTGATCCCGCCCCCCGAAGAACGGGAGGACGTCAAGACCGCGATCGAGGCAGCCCGGGTAAAACAGCGCGCTCGAGAGGCCGCGACCGGCGAGGTCAAGGCATAGTCGAAGCCGTGGTGTCACGCTCAAAGGCGGAGATTCGGCGAACGGCGTCACGCGTCGACTTCTTCCTCGGGCGGGTTAGGCATTTGATCGGCGGCTCTGGGTCATCGCCCGGCAACCCAGGATCCTCGGATCCCGCCGATCAGCCTTTCTGCGTCGAGCCACTCCGGCAGATCAAAACCGTGTTGACGGCCCGCGCCGCCCATAATCGATACGCAAGTTCGCGCACCGCGTCGTCTTTCGAGACCGGGCTCAGTCCCCTCACTCGGAACCAAAAGCGTAGCGGCGGCTCAGTTTATCTCGGCACCATCCCTTTTTAATTCACGCTGTTCGGTCTCACCGCTCGCCGTTCTCTTGGCAAGCTCACGGGCGCGCTTCAGGTGTGCAGTGACGATCGGCAGGGCTTCGCGTGCCCAAGCCTTCGCCTCGGCGTCCGTGCCGGATTCGATTTGCTGCTTGAGCAGAGACTCCGTCGCTTCGTGGTCCGCCAGGTTCGCCAGACGGAGTCAGAGGATCAGGACGAAGACGACCGGAGCTGACATCAATCGCAGGCGTGGTTTACCGCCACGCCCCGTCGGACCCGCGATGTTTCGTAGAAATTGACCGATCGCCAACACGAGGTTAGCTGAGGTGCGGATGCCGATTGCGGTTCGTCGCCTCACTGCCTCGTCGGTTGCCGCGCGCCTTCCTTCCGTCGAAGTCCTCGCGGGTGAGGGCGCGGTTGATACCGAAGGCTGCGCGCGCTCCTTCGGCGGCGGCGACAATCGACAGCTGCACATCGCTGAGCACGTTTCCGGCGGCGAATACGCCGGGTACAGAGGTGGCTTCGTACTGCCCGCATCGAATGCGACCGTGCCGGTCCATGCTGCATCCCAACTGCACCATCAAGGTGGACTGTGGTCGTGAGGGAGTGTCGAAGAAGAGGGCGTCGCGCTTGAGTCGTTCACCGTTTCCGAAAACGACCTCGTTGAGCCTGCGATCCACGATCGAGAGTTGTTCGATGCGACCGCTCCTCACTGCAATTTGCTTACGTTTCAACTGTTGCAAGGCAGCTCCGGAGAGTCGACTGGGTCCGTCCGTGCACAGGACGATATCGTTCGTCCATGCGGTCAGTGCCCGAGTCATCTCAAAGCCACGACTGCCCCTCCCATAGACCGCTACTGGACGTCCTCGATACTCCCACCCATCACAATAAGGACAGGGAAACACACTGCGGCCGAATAGCGTTTCAAATCCGGGAATGGCAGGCAACTGATCGAAGACCCCGGTAGCGAGAAGCAACTTGCGGGCACGGACGATCCTACGCTGAAGATAAACGCCAAACGCGTTGTCGCCACGGACCACGCGCTTCACTTCGCCACGCCAATAGTGGACGTTGGGGTAACGGCTGAGCTCTTTGCGCGCCCTCCGTCGGAATGTAGAGGGAGCTACGCCGTCGCGGCTGATGAAGCCATGCATCGCCTTTGATGCCCAGCTGCGCGGCGTGCCGCGATCGCACACCAAAACGGAGCGACAGCATCGTCCCAACACCAACGCCGCGCTGAGTCCGGCTGGGCCGGCGCCCACGATCACGACGTCCCACACCTTGCCCTTGATGTCGATCATACGTTCCATGTCAGCAAGGATCCTGATGTAGGAAGCGCCTTTACCAGACCGTGACTCGCTCGTGCAGTGCACCGCCTTAAACGCCTGCCATTCTAGGCGGACTCCGGAGCCAATCCATCCGGGTCCGCATCAGTTCCGCTCTCCTCATCGCTCCTGCAGATTCGCTTGAACTCCGCCTCAAGCCGCATCAGCTGCTGGTCGCTAAGACGATCAAGGTCGATCATGCTGTTGCGGGCACCGCGAGTCGCCTTCAATAGCTCATCGATCTTGAGATGCAGTGCGCGAGTGTCGCGGTTCTGAGTGTGCTGAATGAGAAACACCATCAAGAAGGTGACGACTGTCGTCACGGTGTTGATGAAGGAGCTGGTGCCCATCGGACCAACCGAAATATGGGCCGGCCATGCCCCACACAACGATTAACAGCAACGCCGCTAAAAACGACTTGGCCGAGCCGACGACTTCGGCCGACTTCGGATGCAAACTTATGGAAAGCGTCCGCCATAAGACACTCCTCGGATAAGGGTTTGCTGTGGCCAACGATTTGGCGCGAGGAGCGGTAGCCAAGTGCGACGACTGGCGTTCGTTCCCGGTGACCGAAGTGTAAGCAGCCGGCCCTCCCCGAGTTGTCATCCAGTGTGGAGGGTCGATGTAAGAGCCTTACTCTTTAATTGCACCTCACGAGTACCATTATCTTTTGGACTCGGTACCGGCTCGGCTCGACCCTCATTATTGACGAAGTCAAGCGTGCCACTGGAGCTGGAAGGCTTACTTGCAAGTCGGAACGAGCATTAGCCGAACTACCCGGCGACGACGGTCGTCGGCGGATCGGCAACCGCCGTTTGGCGCCGGGAGGTATTACGCGCGGTTGGCCATCTCGGTACCGCATCCAACGTGGTTCACGTCGTGCTGGGGGTCAGTAATGCCAAACGACTCCGCGCGGTGCCGGCCAACGCGGCGGGGAACCATCTCGCGGCCTTCCAGAGTGAGTTCCGCAAAGGGAAAATCTTCCAACGGTGGGAACGGATCTAAGACAAGAACTGCCAATGAGCCGCGCAGTCTGGATGATGGGCAACTGCGCCTCAAACGCGGAAGAGAGCGGACGGCCTCCCTTGATCGATTCGACCATGCTGCCGATCGTCTCATTGATGCCGAGGTCGAAGTTGCCGGGGACTTTTCTGTACTCCCCGTCCGGTGCGGAACGCAATGTAGGCCGGGTATTCCGATTGTCGTGACATCGGGTGAGGCATTTGTTCTTCCCCCGTTTCCTGCCGAAGTCGACGCAAATAACTTGAGCTGCCGAACGGGGCGCCGCCGTCAGTGAACCGAACGGCGCCCCATCCGGCGCTGTGCTCGCGCTACCGGTCAACCCACGCGGACCTCGACCTTGCGCGGCCGGAATTCCGCGCGTTTTGGGATCCGCAGGGTCAGCACGCCGTTCTTGAGCGTCGCCTCGATCCGCTCGGCATCGAGCTCCCCGCTCAGCGCGAAGCTGCGCCGATACCGGGTGGCTTGCACTTCGGCATGGATCGCCTCCATCGCGGCCGGCACATCGATCACCGCATTGCCCTCGATGACGAGGCTGTTACGGTCGGCTTGGATGCGGAGCCCATCCTTGGAGACTCCGGGCATGTCCGCCTGCACGGTGATTCCCTGCGCGTTCTCGTAAATGTCGACCGCTGGGGCGAGCGCCAGCGACTCCTCGCGTGCCTTGGGGGCCTGGACGTCGGTCGACTCGCGCTTTGCGACTTCCTGTTTTGCTGCACTCATGACAATGACCTCCGTCGTTGTTCAGTTCACTGTGATCTGCCGCGGCCGTGCCGCCTCGCGACGCTGGACGGTGATCTGGAGCACGCCATCGCGATACTTCGCATCGACCCGCTCCGGGTCCACGTCGTCGGGTAGCGTGATGACGCGTCGGAAGTCACCGTCGAACCGCTCACGTCGGTAGTAGTCGGCGGCCTCGTCCACCTCCACCTTGCGGCTGCCCGAGACGGCCAGCAGGTTTTGCTGCATCGAGATATCCAGCGTCTTCGGATCGAGGCCTCCGGCGAAGACGTACACGTCCACTCGGTCCGGCGTCGCACCGACGTTGATCGGGGGGAACGTGCCGCGGCGCACCGCCCGGATGCCGGCCGGCCATGCCCAACGACCCAAAATCTGGTCCATTTCGGTCTCGAGACGCCTGAACTCATCGAAGACGTTGGTGTCGAGACCGCCTAGCAGGTTTGTAAACATGTCTAGCACCTCCTGGTCGGCTACGTTGCCTGGAGGAAACTAGGGGCGGCTGAGCAGAGTTCAAGGGCACGGGAAATGGGCGTGCGGGCTGGCCGACGCCTGCCGCCGTTGCCCGGCCCGGCGTTGCGGAACGTCCCGGGCTCGACTCGTCCGGCGCCTGCCGGTTGTCATCCTTCGGGAGCAGGATTACAGGTTTCCGCGCCTCGCCGCCGTGTCGGTGCGGTTAAACGTTTAGGACGGAAGGCCGAACGGGATGGGGCCGTCGGCGGGCCCGTGCGCCTTGAGCCAGGTTTTCGGGGCCCGGTTCGGGATAGGCTCGGTCCGGCAGGGCGGTTCGGTCGGCCAACAAGAAATCGCTTCGCGTTGTTCGGCTTGGTTGCGCCGGTCGACCGATCCGCCGTACTGAAGCGGGGTTTGACCGTCGAGCGCCCCGTGCGGACGTGGTAATTGTGGTAGTCCTCCCACTCACGCAGCTTGTCGTTGAACAGGTGGATGTCGTCGGAGATCCCGGATGTAGACGTGGCGGATGTCGAGCGCCTCGCTGAATGTGTCACCCGTCTATTGGGATTTCACGTGACGACCCACGCTCCGAAACGGACTTAGACCCGAGGGTGCCTCGGTCTATCACGTCGATTGAAACCGTCGCAGACATGTCTTTATGACGCCCTGAAATCCACCCTTACGAACATACAAGGGTGCCCGCCCGGGTGCTCGCGAACGCATGTTCAACAGTGCCAGCCAGGCTGTAGGCGCGCTCAAGCGCGGATTCGACATCGGCGCACATCGAGCCGGCCCCTCTAAAGGGGTAAGCCGCGGCCAGGTATGCATCAAATCTCGGGCAGCATCCTGATAAGACGGGTTAGGAAGCGGGCGACGCGAATATCTGCCGCGTTCGCGCACAAACAAAAAGCCCGGCGCGTGGCCGGGCTCTTTGCTGAATTGGCCACGAGCCCGTCGCTGGTATCGACGATGAGCGTGAAGACCGGCGCGCATCTGGCCGACAACGTAGGTGCAATAGACATTCAAATATCGCGCAGAGAATGCGACCAGCCTGCGCTGAGGCGTGTTCCATCCTCGGAATAGGGCGGACGCCTATGGCGTCCGCCCCAAGTTCAGCTACTGAACTGCGGGAAGATCAGACTTGTCGGTGTTGAGGCACTCCGGGTGACCGAAGCCGCCTGCGCTGATGCCGGTGCCGCCGTGTGGATTCGGCGTGATGTCGAAGATCATGTCGTCCGGACGCAGGGCATCTCCGGAAACGCCGCCCACTCCGGCGAGATTGTCGAGGTTGAGGTTGTCCCGCACGCGCCAGCCAATGCGATGGTCGGCGCAAGACGTGTCGCCGCTGACGCCCACCGCACCAATGACGCTGCCGTTGGCGTTGTAAAGCGCGAGTCCCCCGCCAAACACGTTCACTCCGCCGATCTTCTCGCCTCCCATCGGATCGTTCGGTGTGCCGTACTGGTGCGACGGGCCCTTATACGCGACGCTGGTATCGACCGGATTGCTTTCCTGCAAGCCGAACAGGCTTCCACCGGGTTGCACAGCTGAGAACAGATTGGCCGTGGACAGCGCAAGACCGTTCAGACTGAAAGCGTTGGCAGCGTTGGCCTTTTGAGCGGAGATCACGCGGCTTCCGGGCCACTGCGATCCGCGGTTTACGCCAGAAAACGCCACTTCGCACACGACACCGTCGCGATCCACGATTGTAGCCCACATCTCGAAGTTCAGGCCGCTGGCCTCAGCAGCCACTGCTGCCTCCAGCGCCTGCTTCAGAGCAGCGTGGCCGGGGAGGTTCCCGCAGCGATTCGAACCCTGGCCGTCGGCCAGCAAGCTGCCGGGCCCGGCGAGGCACAACAACATGAGAATGAATTTGGCGATTCTTGACATGGCAAGTTCCCCTATTGAGTTGTTTGGATTCTTTGTCAAAAGGAAACGGGACGCTGGCGATCTTAGGCTCAGTAGTCGCCTTTCGCATATCCTTCCAAGCGATGCCGAGCAGGAATAAGTTAAATGCAGGAACTTGCACCAGAGCGCGATCGCGCATCAATGCAGCAGCACCCGGGCGGGCGCGGAACGAAGCTCATGCCGTACATGGCCCGTTGAGTACCACGATCGCCACGCGCTCAGCGTCGAATTCGGCCTCGCCGGCGTCGAGCTCGTGCACGCCGATCTCGGTGATCGTGGCGCCCTTGGTGTCGGCCCGATCACGCGCGATCAGCTGTTGCAGCGCATCGCGCATGTGCTGCGGCAGCAGCTTGTGCCCGCGAGCCGCAGCGCTCGCGGCGAGCAGTGCGGCGTGTTGCCTCGAACGAGTTCGAGATGTGCTTCAGGAAGATCAGCCCCAGAACGACGTGCTTGTAGTCGGATGGCTCCAGGTTCTTGCGCAGCTTGTCGGCAGCGAGGAACAGTTGCGCCTCGAAGTCGGACCCCGTTCCCGACCTCGTCCGACGTCGCGGCACGGGGGGCGCACCGGCTGGCCGTACACGCGCGCGAGGTCAACGCCTGAGCGGTGCGAAGGTGGGGGTAGATTCGTGGGTCGGGTGATGGCGACTAGCCTGAGAAACTCATTGTAAAACAGCTAGTTATTCTCTAAATGCGTGGGCACCCACCACTCCCAATTTTTTGAAACGCAACGAGTTTCCTTGAAGCGCCGCCCGGCGGTCTCTCCAAGTATTCCTGGAAACGTCGAGTCCGCTCGTACTTCCGTTGCAAGCGGTGCGGTCGCGTCACACACTACAAGTACAGGAAAAGGGTCGCGGCTATCCCGTTGCAGTGAACGCAACGAATTTCCGAGATAAGGGGCGTGACATGAGTCAGTACGCAGTGGTCGACCCCGCGACCGGGGACGTAGTGCAGGA
>Ga0075418_10006916_pt1 | contig 12786 bp, 9 predicted proteins | sample SoiMetdeltSBSDD2_FD_81776 | JGI IMG/M metagenome (GOLD analysis project Ga0075418, IMG submission 81776) | Bulk soil microbial communities from a Populus tree surrounding site in Tennessee, USA - Soil MetaG P. deltoides SBSDD2 | ecosystem: Environmental > Terrestrial > Soil > Tree plantation...
CGAGGCCGACCCGGACGAGCCTTCGATCCTCTACAACGTCGGTTGCATGTACAGCCTGATGGGCGACAAAGACCGCGCCATCGCGCTCGTCGACGAGGCGGTCCGGAAAGGCTTCGGCTACCGGGCGTGGCTCGAGCAGGACGGAGATCTCGACCCGATACGCGACGATCCCCGGTTCAAGGCGATACTCGCGCGTCTGGCCTGACGGCGACGCCACGGCCAGCCACAGGCGGATCCGCCGGAGTCGTGGCCCGGTGTTATTCTCGGACCGGGCAGCACAGCCAGGTCAATCAGGAGGTCGGCCATGTGCTACGAGGAACTGTTCGTCGGCCGATGGATCACGAAGAAGGAGCGCCAGCGCGTCGAGCCCGCCGCCCAGGGCGAGCGCACGACGCCGCGCACGCAGCCCGATCGCCCGAAGCCTGAGAGCGAGGCGCCCAGGCGACCCGAGCGCGAGCGCGAGCTGGAGCCCGTCTGAGCAATTGAGGTCGATCGCCCCGGGAAGCGGGGACTTCCCGGGCTGCTCTGGAAACGCGGGGCGTGATGCGACGCTGCGGAGCCCTTCATGTCCAGTGACGTGATCTCCATGTTCCCGACGCTCGTATGGCGAGTGGAGCTCGACGATCCCGCGCGCGAAACGATCGAGACGAAGGGTGTTGCGGCGCTCGCGCGCTTGCGGCGCAATCTGCCGCCGCTCGAGCCAGGCGAGGGCTGGCAGTCGATGCAGACGCTGCACGAGCTCGAGGACTTCCGCGAGCTCGTCGCCCGCGTGCGCCACACGGCGGGAGGAATCCTCAAGTTCCTGAACATCGGCTATGACGCCATCGAGCTCACGGCCTGCTGGGCGACCGTGCTCGCCCGAGGCGCGGCACACAAGCTCCACCACCATCCCAACAACTTTCTGAGCGGCGTCTACTACCTGCGGATCTGCGCCGGGGCCGACACGATCAACTTCCACGATCCGCGCAGCCAGACCGGCATCATCCGACCACCGGTCACCGCGCTCACCGCCGCGAACACCGACCAGGTCGTCGTGCGGGTGCGCAATGGCACACTGCTGGTGTTTCCGGCGTGGCTCGGGCATTCGGTCGACGCGAATGCGAGCGAGTCGGAACGGATCAGCATCAGCTTCAACGTGATGTTCAGCTCCTTCAGCGAACGTCTCACGAGACCGCTGTGGCAGCCTTCCGGAGAAAATCATGAGCAGAGATGACCGAGTATCACGCGACACCGATTCGCCGGACGTGGCGCTGCCAGGCACGGCGAACAGGATTGCACGCGAGCGTCCCGCGCTGTGGGAGGCCTTTCAGCGATTGGGCGAGGAAGCGAGCCGGGCGGGTCCCCTCGATGACCGCACCCGGCGCCTCGTGCACCTCGCTTATGCCATAGCCGCGGACTCGGAAGGCGCGACACACTCGCATGCCCGACGCGCACTCGCCGACGGTATCGGCGCCGAGGAGCTCGATCACGTCGCGCTGCTCGCAGTGACCACGCTCGGATGGTCAGGCGCCATCAGGGGTCTCTCCTGGGTGCGCGACGTCACTGCCAGGCGTGCAGACGCCGACAAGTGACCTGCGGACGGTTGACGCGCTCGCGATCCACGTTTCAAACCCCGGCGCGCCGACGCGCATCCAACGCCCGTTGCGTTCACCTCAGGGGCGGATCGGATGCGACGCGGACCCTTGTACCTCGCGGCTGGGATGGCCGTGCTTGCAGTGATAGGAATCGCGCTCCACGCCTGGTCGCGCGACGATCCCGACCCGCCGCCGCCCGTGGACATCGTCTGCCACGCGGGCGCGTACCGCGATGCCGACGGTCGGCTTGTGACCCTCACCCCGTCGGACGAGGGCCTGCGTTATCGGCTCGAGTCCGGCGAATCAGGGCGGCTCACCCGCCGGCCCGACGGGCGCTGGACGGGGACCCGGGGCTGGACGGACGACGGCCCACCCGCCGCGGCCGCGCGAATCGCCGGATGCGACGCCACAGGGATCGAGTTCGGTCTCGCCGGCGAGCCGCTCGTGGCCGCCGAGCGCCAGGTGTTCCGCGTCCGCGAGGCGAAGTTCCAGTCGCGCGGTGTCAGCCTCGCCGGGCGGCTCGTCATGCCGCAGGGCGACGAGCCGGTGCCGCTCGCGGTCGTGCTGCACGGCTCGGAGAACTACTCGGCCCGCCTCTACTCTCCGGAGCAGCATCGACTGCCGGCCCAGGGCATTGCGGTCTTCGTCTACGACAAGCGAGGGACGGGCGGCTCGGGCGGCGAATACACCCAGGACTTCTACCTGCTCGCGGCCGACGCCGCGGCCGCGCTCGACGAGGCGCGACGGCTCGCGGGCGCACGGGCCGTGCGCGTCGGGGTTGTCGGCGGCAGCCAGGCCGGCTGGATCGCACCGCTCGCCGCGACGCAGGCGCCGGTGGATTTCGTGCTGATCGGGTACGGCATGGCGGAGGGACCGCTCGCGGAGGACGCCGGCGAGGTGCGTCAGAGCCTGATCGACCGCGGCTACGGCGCCGACGTGCTCGCGCAGGCGAAGGAGATCACCGATGCCACCGGCCGCGTGATTGCCTCCGACTACAAGGAAGGCTTCGAGGCGCTGGCCGCCGCGAAAGCGAAGTATCGCGATGCGCCCTGGTACGGCGAGATCCAGGGCGAATTCACCGAGGACTTTCTGAAGTACCCGAACTGGGTGGTCCGAGTCGTGGGACCGTTCCACGACCAGGGCACGAGCTGGGGCTACGACCCCATGCCGACCCTGCGTCAGGTGACCACGCCGCAGCTCTGGATACTCGCGGCCGAGGATCGCGAGGCGCCCCACGAGGAAACGCTGCGGCGGCTCGCGACGCTGCAGAGCGAAGGCCGCGCCATCGTGACGGCAGTGTTCCCCGACACCGATCACGGCATCATCGAGTTCGAGGCACGCGGCGGCGAGCGCGTGTACACGCGGTACCCCGAGGGCTATTTCCCGATGATGGTGGAGTGGATCCGCTCCGGGACCGTCACGGGCCCGTACGGCCGCGCGGCGATCGCGCAGCCGGCGCCTAAGCCACTTCGAACCGCAGCCCGGAATACCGCGTAAGCCGTTCGATCAACCGGTCGCCGAAGATCGTGGCCGGCGTCCAGAACCCGCCGGGTGTCTTGGTCCTGGGCGTGTCGAGCGCGAGGCAGGCGGCTGCCTGGCCGAGCATCTTCCCCGTCGAGCCGTAACCGGGATCGCGATCACCGGTAACCTTGACCTGCACCGTGCGGTCGTCGGCCGTGCGGCCGAGCAGGCGGAGGTCGAAAAACCCGTTGCGCTGCTCTTCGGGCGACGGACCCTCACCCGGCGCGGGCAGGAAACGCTCGAGTACCCACCGGGTCGGCGCCGCCCCGGCCGCGGTCATGAAGGCGCCGAGCCCCGCGCTCGTGCCCATCGCACGGGTACGTCCCTTGAAGCCGTCCCCCGAGAGCACGGCCTCGTCGTATCGGAAGTCCGCGCCGTAGGCCTGGTTCGACAGCGCGTTCGTGCGCTGGACGATACGGGTGTTGATCGCGGCCATCACGAACGGCGAGACCCATGACTTGAAATCGGGATCGTATTCCGCGCGCGAGACGTTCCGCTGTATCAGCGGGGGCGCGTATCCCTCCGGGCACAGTGAATACGGGTTGGCGAGCTCACGGCGCAGCTGCGCGTCTGCGGACGCTTCCTTCACCAGGTTCAGCATGCTGGCGATCGTGCCGCCGGAGGCGCCGCCGCGCATCGCCTTGACGCGAAGCTTCACGCGCGAGCAGGTCTTGCCGTACTTCTGCATCGCCTGCTTCTGCAGGAAGTGCACGCCCAGGTCGGAGGGGATCGAGTCGAACCCGCAGCAGTGGACGATACGCGCCCCCGAGGCGCGCGCCGCGCCCTCGTACTTGCGGATCATGCGGCGGATCCACTGCACCTCGCCCGTGAGGTCGCAGTAGTCGGTGCCAGTACTGGCGCAGATCTTGACCAGCGGCTCGCCGTACAGCGCGTACGGGCCGACGGTCGAGACCACGACCTGCGACTCGCTGCACATCTGCCGGAGCAACTGCTCGTTCGCCGCATCGGCGACGACGACGGGCAGCTGGGTGGCCTTGGGGTAGAGCGAGCCGTGCAGCTCGCGGAGCTTCCTTTCGGAGCGGCCGGCGATCGCCCATCGCAGGTCGCCGTCCGTACCGAAACGCGCATAGAGATAACGCGTGAGGATCTGCCCGACGAAACTCGTCGCACCGAAGACCGTCAGGTGCCGCTGTCTTTCCATGCCCGCCATTACACGCTGAATCGCGCCTCAGGACCAGATTAGACGATCGGACACGGAGTCGGTGCTCCCCCCCGCGACTTGGACAGCGCGTGGGTCATGGCGCAAGCTTACCGGCATTCACGGGAGCGACATCATGGCCGCGACCACCGAAACGGATGTCAGCGCCGCGGAGCGCCCCAGGCTCCTGACGTCGCAGAGCGTCGCGAAGAACCTGATCCTGGGCGAGATCGTCGAGGAGAACCTGTTTCCCTACCCGGCGATCAGGAGCCGCGATCGCGAGATACTCGGACAGATCGTCGAGGCGATCGACGACTTCCTCAAGGACAAGTCCGAGGACTTCCGGCGCTGGGATCGCGAGGGTGCGCAGCCAGCCGAGTTCATCCAGGCGCTGCGCGAGCTCGGGCTGTTCAGCCTGATCATCCCCGAGGAATTTGGCGGCCTCGCGCTGTCGAACGCCGCCTACGCACGGGTGCTCGCTCAGACCTCGAGCTACGACAGCTCGGTGTCGCTCACCATTGGTGCGCACAGCTCGATCGGCATGAAGGGCATCCTGCTCTTCGGCACCGCCGAGCAGAAGGCGCGTTACCTCCCGCGGCTTGCAACCGGCGAGATGATCGCCGCCTTCTGCCTCACCGAGCCGGGCGCGGGCTCGGACGCGGCGTCGATCCGCACCGCGGCGAAGCGCAACGACGATGGCAGCTGGACCCTGAACGGCGAGAAGATCTGGATCACCAACGGCGGGATCGCAGATCTCTGCACGGTGTTCGCGCGCACCGACGGACCCGAAGGCAAGATCAGCGCCTTCATCGTCGAGACCGCATGGCTGGGCGTCACGCGCGGCATCCACGAGGACAAGATGGGCATACGCGCCTCCTCGACGGCGTCGGTGTCCTTCGCCGACGTGCGCGTGCCCGCGGCGAACGTGCTCGGCGAGGTGGGCAAGGGATTCAAGGTCGCGATGAGCATCCTGAACAACGGCCGCACCGGGCTCGGCGGCGGAGCCGTGGGCGGGATGCGCGCGTTGATCCGCATGGCCGGCCGGCAGGCGCAGGAGCGGCGCCAGTTCGGGCGCCCGATCGCCGAGTTCGGCCTGGTGCGCGCCAAGATCGCGCAGATGGTCGTCGACTGCTTTGCGGCCGAAAGCGCCGTGTGGATGGTGGCGCACTACATCGACGAGGGCAGCGCGGACTACTCGACCGAGGCGGCGATCAGCAAGGTCTTCGCGAGCGAAGCGATGCAGCGCGCGGCCTACGAGGCGCTGCAGATCGCCGCCGGCGCAGGCTTCATGCGCGACCTGCCGTATGAGCAGTTCGCCCGTGACGCGCGGATCCTGCCGATTTTCGAGGGCACGAACGAGATCCTGCGGCTCTACGTCGCGCTTTCCTGTCTCAAGGAAGTGGGCGAAAAGCTGACCGAGCTCAAGTCGGCGGCGGCCTCGATCTTCAACCACCCGATCAAGGGTTTCGGCCTGATGTCCGACTACGCGGAGCGGCGCCTGGCGCAGGCGACTGGCGTCGGGCGCGACCGTGTCCGGCACCCTCTGGGTGCGTCCTTGCGGCCGCTCGCCGAGGAATACGAGACGTACGCGACGCGGCTCGCGGGTGCGGCGGATGAGGCGCTGCGCCGGCTGGGCAAGCGGGTCGCCGACGACCAGGCCTTGCAGAAGCGCGTTGCCGACACGCTGATCGATCTGTTCGTCGGCCTCTGCGTCATCTCGCGTGCCGACGCTACGGCCAAGGCGGACCCCGCAGGCGCCGAACAGGTGCACGCCATCGCGACCGTGTTCATGCGGCAGGCGCGTCAGCGGATGAGCCGCAACCTGCGCCGCATCACGAACAACGACGATGGGGCGATCGATCGAATCGCCGCGCACGCGCTCGAGCACGGCTACGCCTGGGACGTCCTCTGAAAAATCGGCTCAGAGCCGAATTACTGGTCACTCAGATTCCTAATACCTTCAGCAGGCCGTCGGTCAATCCCTCGAGCCCGCGTCCGGTGATCCCTGACTTCCGGCCGAAGTTCGGCATCTCCTCGTACACGTAGAAGCCGGGACCGCCGGAGAAGTTGTCGTTGAAGAGCCCGCGCATTCCCATCAGGTATGCGCCGAAGGTCTCGGATCGACGGGGCGAGTAGTCGAGGTTCGGACTGAACCCGAGCGTTGCTCGCTGGTCGATGCTTCGTCCACGGCCAGCCGGCTCGATCCGAATGCCGCGGCGCCCCTGGACGAGGAGCCGTCCCGGACCGTCGAAGATCAGGTAGCGGAACTGAAGCGTGATCAGCGCGCTCAGGCCGAAGAACCATCGACGCCGGATCCGGATCGGCCGCCCGACGGGCTGGACGACCCCGACCAGGCTGCGCGGTTGCAAGACCAGCGACGCGTGCTCCGGCAGCTCGATCACGCCGACTTCGGAGAACGGATCGGTCGTACTCGAGACCACGATCGGCTCGCCCGCGGTCGCGCGTATTCGTGTCAGCACCACCATTCCCGCGGCGATGCTGGTGAACGGGTACGCCCAGCTTAAGAGCCAGCGCGTGTCCTTCCGGCCGCGGTCCGTCGAGCTCTGTAGGAAATCGGGATGCACGAGCAGCTCGTCGCCCTGGCCGAGCATGAGCTCCTGCGACAGCGCCGAGACTTTCTCGGCGGAGGCTACGGGATCGGCGGCGTTCGCCGATGGCTGCAGTCGGATCGGTGGCCGCCGCGCGGCGAGCGGTGCGACGACCCAGTACCAGAACGCCTTGATGCCGATCGGTGCAAGCGTCACCAGCACGAGGATCACGAGGGCGTCGACGAAGACGCGCCGAATCGACCCCTTGATCCTGTCTGCCTGATCGCTGGCCGCTTTCATGGCGGTCCGCCGCGTCGCGATCAGCTCATCGAGCGGCGCGAGTGGCGCCTTCCCGGCGATCTCGATCTGCGCGATCGCCTCACGACTCGCGGCACGCGCTTCCCTCCAGCGATCCCGCTTCGCGTAGAACGCCTTGCCCGCGACCGCGTACTGGCTTGCCGCCCGTTGGACGTCACGGCGCATCGCTGCAGAGCGCTGCCAGGCCTCGGATCCGGGGACCCAGATGGCGAGCCTGTTCGCGCCCTCGTAGTCTTCGAGCTGCGTCTTCTTTGTCCGATAGAGCCTCCAAGTCTCGAGCGTGCGTTCGCGGGCCTGCACGAACTCGCGCGCTGCATCGCGAATCGAAGGCTGCAACGGCAGGCGCTCCCTGAATCGGCGTAACGAATCGCGCTCGGCGGTGAGCAGCTGGATCTCGATCTCGTTTTCGATGTCGTCCTGAAAACCGTCGCCGTTCAGCAGCGCAATCGTCCGCTGCACGCTCGAGCGACGCTGAGCGGTCCGGTCCGCGAGCTCGTCATCCAGCGCCTCGAGCCGCGCGTCGATGGCGGCGGCGGAGCGCGACGGAGCGGTCTGCAGCTCGCGGATCGTCCGGGCGGTCCGCTGACGAGCGACGGCTTCCATCTGCGCGCGTCCGGTCTCGAGACGCTGCACGAGGCCGGCGTCGGGGAGCAGCCCCTTCATGTGCGCCGCCAGGAGGGAGAACTCGTCGCGGTAGGCGTCGGTGGCCACGAGGGCCGCGATGATGATCACGAGCAACGCCAGCCGACCGCCCAGCCAACCGGCCGTTGCCCTCACTGGTCTTCGCATATCGGGGTCACCGCGCCGTCACGCGCGGCAGCAGTCGCGGCCTGCTGCATTTCGTCCCGCCCGGCGTGGCGGTTTGGCGGATTTGCCGGCCATCAACGGGAAATGTAACCCATAATCGGCGCCGAACCCGGTTTCGTGATGGGGAAGGGTCGAGCATGAGAACTCGTTCAAGGGTGCTGTTACTCGCGCCGCTGATCGCACTCGGTGTGGCGGTGTCCATTGGTGCGCAGACGGCCGCTGAGGCACCGGCCGCCGAGGGTCCGGCCGTGATCACGCCGACCCCCAACCTGCACACCGACGGCATGACCGAGCTACCCGCGTCGATCGCGACCGCGGTCGGGCAGTACACGGAGTTTCGCACCGCAAGCTTCGCCGGGTGGCACCCGACAAGGCGTGAGGCGCTGATCCTGACGCGCTTCGCGAACACGAATCAGGTGCACGAGGTCCGGTTTCCCGGCGGGGATCGTCGCCAGCTGACCTTCTTTCCCGAGCGGGTCACTGAGGCCAATTGGCCGCGCCATTCGGGCGAGTATTTCGTCTTCACCCGCGACCGCGGGGGCGATGAGTTCCGCCAGATTTTCCGCACCGATATCGCGAGCGGTGTCACCACGCTGGTGAGCGACGGCGGCCGCTCGCAGAACGACCTTGGTCCGTGGTCGCACAAAGGCGACCGCATGGCCTACCGCTCGACGCGTCGCAACGGTGCCGACCGCGACATCTACGTGGTCGACCCGAAGGACCCGTCGACCGACCGGCGCGTGCTCACGCTCGAGGGCGGCGGCTGGGAACCCGTGGACTGGTCGCCCGACGACTCGAAGCTCGCCGTGCTCGAGTTCATCTCGATCAACGAGAGCTACCTGTGGGTCGCGGACGTCGCCACCGGTGAGAAGACCCGCATCACGCCGAAGACGAAGGGCGAGCTCGTGTCGTACGCCAGCGCCGAGTGGAGCGCCGACGGCAAGGGGCTGTGGGTGACGACCGATCGCGACTCCGAGTTCCTGCGGCTTGCACATGTCGATGTCGCAAGCGGCAAGCACCGGTACTACACGACCGATATCCGCTGGGATGTCGGCCTGCTCGACGTCTCACCTGACGGTGGCACGATCGCCGTGGTCACGAACGAGGACGGGATCGGCCGGCTGCGGCTGATCGATGCAGCGAGCGGCGAGGCCCGCCTCATGACCGCGCTGCCGGTGGGCGTGATCGGGTCGCTCGACTGGCACGAGAACGGCAAGGAGGTCGGGCTGTCGCTGAGCTCCGCTCGGTCGCCGTCGGATGTGTACTCGGTCAACGCCGCCACGGGCCAGGTCGAACGCTGGACGGAAAGCGAGACGGGCGGGCTCAATGCCGCGAACTTCGTCGAGCCCGAGCTCGTCCGCTGGGAGAGCTTCGACGGCAGGACGATCTCAGGCTTTCTCTACAAGCCGGTCGCCGCGAAGTTCGCCGGACGCCGCCCGGTCGTGATCAACGTCCACGGCGGACCCGAGTCGCAGTACCAGCCTGGATTCCTCGGCCGCAACAACTTCTACCTCGACGAGCTCGGCGTCGCGATCCTCTTTCCCAACGTGCGCGGCTCGAGCGGTTACGGCAAGTCGTACCTGCGTCTCGACAACGGGCGGCTGCGCGAGGACTCGGTCAAGGACATCGGCGCGCTCATTGACTGGATCGGGACGCGGCCGGATCTCGATGCCTCGCGCATCATGGTGACGGGCGGCAGCTACGGCGGCTATATGACGCTCGCCTCGGCGACGCATTTCGATGCGAAGCTCCGCGCCTCGCTCGCCGTGGTAGGCATCTCGAGCTTCGTCACCTTTCTCGAGAACACCGAGGACTACCGGCGCGACCTGCGCCGCGCGGAATACGGCGACGAGCGCGACCCGAAGATGCGCGAGTTCCTGCTCTCGATCTCGCCGCTCAACAACGCGTCCAGGATCACCAAGCCGCTCTTCGTCGTGCAGGGCAAAAACGATCCGCGCGTTCCCTACACGGAGGCGGAACAGATGGTGGCGACGATCAGGAAGAACCAGGGCCCGGTCTGGTACCTGCTCGCCGACGACGAGGGGCATGGCTTCGCCAAGAAGTCGAACCAGGATTTCCAGTTCTACGCGACCGTCGAATTCATCCGCAGGTACGTGCTTGCACCCGGTGACGGAACTCCTGCGGGCTGATGGACACGCGCGCCTGACGGCGGTTGAGGTCTTCGCGCTCGCCGCACCGCACGGAGACGCGCTCGCGTCGCTAGCACCGAGCTGGCATGCGCTGCCGCCGGATGCTCATCTGCGCGACGGCGGCCGCTACCGCTCGCGGCGACACGCGTGCTTCGTGCAGGAATTCGATGCCGCCGCGCTCGTGCGCGTGCCGCACCGCGCGCATTGGCAGCCGACGACCTACAACGCGCTGCACGGCGGTCTCGAGCGCTGGTTCGAGCCCATCGCCGACGAGGTCGCGACGAGCCCGGCGTGGACGCGTCTGCTGATCGCGTTCGGCGAGATATTCGCGGCGCTGCGACCGGTGCCGCGCTGGTACATCGAGGCGCACCAGTTTCGGATCGACACCGCCTCGGGTCTGGGCCGGCCGACGCCGGAGGGCGCGCATCGCGACGGGGTCGACTACATCGCGATCGTGCTCGTGGACCGGGTCCGCATCGTCGGTGGCGAGACGCGCGTGTTTCCGGCCGACTCCGGACACGGCGTGCGCTTCACGCTCGCCGAGCCCTGGTCGGCGCTGCTCCTCGACGATGGGCGCGTGGTGCACGAGACAACGCCGATCCAGTCGGCCACCGGCAAGACGGGCTGGCGCGACACGCTGGTGCTGACCTATCGGGCCACGGGGTTCCAGGCCCCGTAGGGGACGCTCCCCTTTTCGTCGATCCGCGTTCCCCGCGAAAAGCGGAGCGTCCCCCAAGAATGGAGCGTCCCCTCAGCGGTTAGCGCGTCGGTCCGAGATACCGGTCGTACCAGTCGAGGCTCGCGCGCACCAGCTGGTTGTGAGGTAACGTGCCATGGCCGGCCTCGAACAGCATGTGCTGCTTGTCGGCGGGTGGCGTGCCGAGCAGCTCGAAGAACCGCTGCTGCGTCTCGAGCGGCACGTCGATGTCCCATCGCCCGTTCAGCATCAGGATCGGCTGGGTGATTCTCGGCAGGTAGTTGAAGAACTGCTCGGCCGCCGGGATGTCCAGCAGGTAGATGCCGCCGCCATCGAGCACTGCTGCCCGGAAGCGCCGCTCGACGGCCAGCACCGGGACCATTGCCTGCGCGCCCCAGCTCACGCCGAACCAGCCCAGTCGCCCGACGTCGACGTCGTCGCGTGTCGCGAGATAGTCGATGGCGCGTCCCATGTCCTGGCGCGCATGACGCAGACGCGTGCGATAGCGCTCGGCGGCGCTCATCGCCTGGCTCCGCTCCGGCGACCAGTACCGTTCGAATGAGCTGTCCAGCGCAACCACGACCAGCGCTCGGCCGGACTTGAGGATGAAGTCGAGCGGCTGCGCGGAGTCGGTAGGGTCGAGATCGTCCGACTCGAAGGGACGTCGCGTGAACCCTGCATGTGGCACGTACACGACCGGCTGGAAGGGCGGCTCGCCGCTCCTCGGCAGGAAGAGCTGCACCGCGAACCGCGAGTCGTCGTAGCCGGTGGCGAGCGTGATCCGCTCGCGAGTCCACAGTGGATTGTTCGATTCGAGGCGTACCACTTGCGGGTCCAGACCCGCCGGCGAGTATTCGAGCTGCCGCGCGAGCACCTCGTAAGCGTCGTCGGCGATCGGCACGAGCGCGGCGTAATCGACAGACTTCGGCGCGATCGGCTCGCGCAGCGCCGCGTCGTACGCGAGCCCGTGCTGCGTGCGCATGCAACGGATGCCGTTGCCCGGCGACCGGTCCCACGCCGGCGCCGCGTCGAGCTGGATGAAGAGGTAGGGCGGGGTGTTCCAGGCGCCCCCCGCGATCGAGCGTCCCTGCGGCGACTCGTTCCAAAGCCATTCGCGCACGTTGCCGGCCATGTCGTAGGTGCCGTACGCCCCGATGCCGCCGTGTCGTCCGACCGCCGCGGTGCCCTTGCCGGCGAAGTTGCTCGCATTGATGATCGCCGTACCGAGCGATTCGAGCCGTTCGTTGGGCGACATCGCGGCGCGGTACCAGTGAAACGCTGTCGGCAGATCCTTGCCGCGAAACCTCGCGTACGCGACCGCTTCGAACCAGCTGACGCCAGCCACGGGATACGCGGCCGTACCGTCGGGAAACGTGCCCGCCTCCCAGGTTGCGGGTCCGGGGCGCCCGGTCGCGTCGACGAACTTCGCGACTGCCGCCTGCCAGTTCGTAACGCCGTCGCCGAAGGGCAGGTCGCGCCAGAGTTCCGCGCGCACGTAGCCCCCCGCGTCGATGAACTCCTTGAACTCCCGGTTCGTGACCTCGAAGCGGTCGATGTAGAAGGGCGGGATATCGACCGGTTCCTCCTCCTCCACGAGCGGAACCGGGATTCGGTCAGACCGCACCAGCACCATGTCGGGCGGTGCGGTCGCGGCATCGGCGAGATGCAGCGCCAGGTCGAGGTTGGCCGCGCGCGCCTTCACCACGTGGTCGGGATAATTGCGCAGCTGGACGCCGGGATTGCGGATGGCGAAGACCGCGCTCGCTTGCCCGGGGTGGTCGACCTTCCACAGACCGAAGCCGATGGGCATCGTCGCCTTGACGAGCGGCGTGGTGCCGACTGGGCGCCACTCCTGCTCGTCGCTCGTATACGGGCGGTAGTAAACGGTCGCACCCGCCGGCTCGGTCGTAAGATCGACCTGCATCGAGAACGACGGCCGCAGCGTCTTGAGATGCGGGTCGTTTGGAATGACCTGCTCGATGCGGGTCGCGAGGTCGAACGCAGCCTGGTA
>Ga0075418_10006918_pt1 | contig 12782 bp, 10 predicted proteins | sample SoiMetdeltSBSDD2_FD_81776 | JGI IMG/M metagenome (GOLD analysis project Ga0075418, IMG submission 81776) | Bulk soil microbial communities from a Populus tree surrounding site in Tennessee, USA - Soil MetaG P. deltoides SBSDD2 | ecosystem: Environmental > Terrestrial > Soil > Tree plantation...
ATTCCGGTTATGCCCGGCGCGATGACCCCCAGCGAAGTAGTAACGGCATGGAAAGCAGGCGCGGACTTTGTAAAGGTGTTTCCCGCAAATGCTGTCGGAGGGCCAAGCTACATCAAGGCCCTCAAAGCGCCGCTTCCACAAATCCAGTTGGTGCCCACCGGCGGCGTATCCTTAAAGACTGCCGCCGATTTCATCAGAGCAGGAGCCGCGGCGCTCGGCGTAGGGTCCGACCTCGTTGACACGGCTGCACTCCGAGCAGGCGATCACAAAACGATCACTGCCCGCGCCAGGGAGTTCATCGAGATCGTGAACTCAACTCGCGAAGAAATGCGCGAACACTGAACCTGTACTCAGCCACGCAACTACTCGCGAGGCTATCGCGTGCGACAACTTCAGTCACAACCTCTCACAGGAACATCATCGCTTATTGCGGAGGCGGTTACTTCTTGCACCTTCTCGGAAATTTGGAGGATGTACGAATTAGGCGGCGATTGAGAGTGGTTGTTTCGACCATCGACGATGTGAACGTAAATACACCGACCTCGCCGTCCGGCAAAAGTAGGCTTCCGGATCGCCGACATACTTCCGTGCGATCTTATCGATATCGTTCGCAACACAATCAATAGTTTCGTCTGTAAGATTTTCTGGCGAGGTAGAACCCCAAAGCAAAAAGAGTCCTATTAATTCGCGACGAATAGCCTCATACTTCTCGCCTGCCTGATTCCGATCGGGATGCAGCCAGGCTAGTAACTTATCAAATGATTCCTGGGTTAAGCCCTGATTCTGGATCACCTTCTTCACCCCGCTCCTCCAAATTGAACGTAAAATACTCCCTGCTCTTTGTCACGTCAACGTAGGATTAACTCCGATTCCGTCAGTGTAACCGCTTTGATTCACGGGCACTTCGAACGCCTGTATGTCGGGCTTGGCGATAAGACTCGGCGCGGTTTTCTACTGGTCTGAGCGGGCCGAGGGCGTCGCCTGTTTATGACAATCCAAAAACTGTCACAACCTCCACCCTAAGAAATCAGCCTTCGTTGTAACCTCTCGGCATGATGAATACGACGCCCTGGAAGCACCGGGCAAACAACCGCCAGAGCCTATTCGGCAACCAAGTGTCCGTTCTTTTCCCTGAAGTGATCGAACTCTGATCAGTTCCGGAGGTCGCAATGTCACCATCGGCAGCGCTCGCCAGCGACGTCTTTCGAATCTTCGCCCTCCTGACAACCGGGCTCATGGTAATTGGAGGAGCGATAGTGTCGGTCATCCGTTTCGGCTTTGCCAAAGATGTATCCCACGCCTGGGATTCTTATCGCGGCTGGCTGGTAATGATTCCGATCATCGGCGCGTGCCTTTTCGCGGGTCGAGAGGTCGCGATCTGCTTCTTTGGCGTCGTAGCCCTTATAGCATTCACCGAGTACGCGCGCGCTACTGGACTTCATCGCGATCTCACCAAGACTTACATCGTTTTCGCAGGAATAATCGGCATGTCGGCGCTGGCAATTCTCCGCCAACCGGCGACCGGGACGTCCGGATTGGACGCGACCTTTATGGCTATTCCGGCTTTTGTTAGCGCGGCGCTAGTACTTGCGTCGATATTGCGAAACCAGCCGGAAGGGCAACTCAAAGCAATCGCGCTGGCGCTGTTTGGGTTCGTTTACATCGGATGGATGTTTGGTCATCTCGCGCTTCTTGCCAACACACCGAACTCATATGGCTATCTGCTCTATCTGATTTTCGCCGTAGAACTCAATGACGTTGCGGCGTACACCTGCGGAAAGCTGTTTGGTCGCCAGCCCCTCTGCACCAACGTCAGCCCATGGAAGACACGCGAAGGCGCGCTTGGCGCGGTTGTCATATCGTCACTGTTCCCGCTAGCGGTGCGTTTCGCGCTGCCGGGGTTCTCAATTTTGGAATGTGTGCTGGCCGGCCTGATCGTGGGCATTGGCGGGCATCTGGGCGATCTGTCGATCAGCGTCATCAAACGCGACGTCGGAGTAAAGGACATGGGCGCTCTCATCCGCGGGCATGGCGGCGTGCTCGATCGCATCGACAGTCTTATTTATGCCGCGCCGTTGTTCTTTCATTTTGCGAGGCTTGCGGAACGACCATGAGATTCAGAGGAGCAATAGGACCTATTCCAGTGATAAGACCAATGAATGATCCGAATTGGCATTACGAAACAGCCAGGGACCATGGTCTCTCGTTTCTCGACCGGCTAAAGGCTTGTCCCCGCGAACCCGATCCGTTTATCTACGGCGCGCGCCTGGCGACTGCGGTAGCGATTCGCGCCGCGCTCAGAACCTACAATCATCTGGAGATCGTTGGCCGCGAACATCTTCCCCGCGACGGCTCGTTTGTGCTCGTCGCGAATCACGCTAGCCATCTCGACGCAGTAGCTCTGCTTTCAGCGCTCCCGCTCCGGTCGCTGCATCGCGCCTATTCAATTGCCGCACGCGATTACTTCGAAAAAAACAGGACGCGCCTCGCGCTGACGGCGATTATCGCAAACGTAATGTTGATCGATCGAAAAGGCGTGGCTGACCTGGAACTCTGCAGGCGGATGCTCGATGAGCGGAGCAGTGTGCTCGTTATGTTTCCGGAGGGAACTCGATCGATAAATGGACAAGCAGGTATTTTTAGGAGAGGCATCGGACTGTTGCTCGCAGGGTCATCTTATCCGGTAGTTCCCTGTCACCTGGATGGAACATTCAAGGCGTGGTGCAAGGGTTCTCTTATCCCGCGTCCGGCCCGGGTTCGTCTTGCGATTGGCGAGCCGCGTACCTACCAGCACGTTGAGCCAACCGACGCCGGCGCGTTGAATGTTTGCGCCGACCTTCGGAGCGCGGTGCTCGCGCTTGCACCCAAACCCCAGCCGCAAATTGCGCGGGCGATATCACAGGAAGCATTCCAATGATCAATGTACTGACAGAGCCGATATCGATTTCTGAAATCACAGCGAGCGGGCATTCAATGACGCTCGATGACGGCGTCGAGCTGTTTTATCGCGCCTGGATTCCGAGCGAGCCGACGCGAAAAGCGCTGGTGATCTTTCATCGTGGGCACGAGCACTCGGGGCGTTTGGACGATGTCGTTCGCGATCTTCGACTTCGCGACGTAGCGATTTTCGCCTGGGATGCCCGCGGCCACGGTCAGTCCGGCGGGAGACGCGGTTTCGCGCCAACCTTCGGGCGGTTTACAAAAGACGCAGACGAGTTTATCCGACACATCTCGGAGACTCACGGAGTGCGCCTCGAAGACATGGTCGTACTTGGACACAGCGTTGGCGCGGTCACCGTTGCCGCTTGGGTTCACGATTATGCGCCTCGGGTCCGCGCGATGGTGCTGGTTACTCCGGCGCTCCGAGTAAGGCTCTATGTGCCGTTTGCGCGGACCGCTCTCCGCATCTTGAGGCTGTTCACGCGTCGCAGACCGGTGTTCTTGTCGAGCTATGTAAAAGGGAAATTACTCACGCATGACGAGCAAGAGGCGCGCCGTTACGACGAGGACCCGCTCATCTCTCGCTCGATAGCGGTAAACGTCTTGCTCGGTTTGCACGACACCGCGACCCGGCTGATTGCCGACGCCGGCGCCATCAAAACACCGGCGCTCGTTCTGGCGGGCGGTTCCGACTGGGTTGTGGATCTTGCGGCCGAGCGAGAGCTGTTTGACGGGCTCGGCTCAAAGATCAAACGGATGCGTGTCTTTGACGGGATGTACCACGACATACTTCACGAGAAAGACCGGCGCGCTGTTCTAAACGATATAAGGGTCTTTATTCGCGGTGCATTCGCCCGCGACGAGATTCAATTGGACACCGGCGAAGAATCTCATACCGGCAAGGAATACGACCGGCTGCGAGCACCGCTTCCGAGGCTATCGATAAAACGGATTTGGTTTGCGGCGCAGCGGGCATTCTTGAAGACCTACGGGAGACTCAGCAACGGCATACGACTTGGCTGGCGCGCTGGGTTCGATTCGGGGAGCTCGCTTGATTACGTTTACGAAAACCGCGCGCGCGGGGCGTTGTTGCTGGGGAGGATTATCGACCGATTCTATTTGAACAACGTTGCGTGGGCAGGAATCCGGCAGCGAAAAGCAAATATCGAAAAGCTGCTCGGCTACGCCATCGAGCGCGTAAGAGGGGCGGGCGCTCGAGTGCGCATACTTGATGTCGCAGCAGGCCAGGGTCGATATGTGCTTGACGCGCTGACGTCGATTGCCGACCCGACCGCGACTGCGGTGCTTCGTGATTATTCGGCCGCGAACGTCGGCGCGGGCCGGGTGCTCGCCTCGCGACTTGGATTGCAAGGCGTCACATTCGAACAGGCGGACGCCTTTGACGAATCCTCGTACGAGATGCTTAGGCCCCGTCCGAACATCGCGATCGTGTCCGGTCTGTTCGAGTTGTTTCCGGAGAACGCGCCGGTGCGGAGGTGTCTCGCAGGAATCGGAGATGCGATCGAGGACGACGGCTATCTCATTTATACGGGTCAGCCGTGGCACCCACAGATCGAAATGATTGCGCGCGTTTTGACGAATCGCGACGGCGAGCCGTGGGTGATGCGTCGACGCACGCAGCGTGAACTCGACGAGCTGGTGCGTGAGGCAGGCTTCGAGAAGATTCGCACCGTGGTCGGCGGGAGGGGAATCTTTACCGTGTCAATCGCCCAGAGGCGAGTGCGTCAACGATAGAAGATTGGAAGTCATGGTGTTGAGAGTCGTATGTTGGGCAAAGGTTCAGCAATGCAACGGAGTATAACCGCGTAGCGGTGTCCTCTCGATAGTCTGCGAGAGGCGATCGCGCGCGGGCCGCGTAGCGGTTACCTGTGCATCAAGATCAATTTCCAGTTCAGGAGGTAACCGCTACGCGGCCCGCGGCGGTATCCCAAACGTGCAACTATCGAGAGGACACCGCTACGCGGCTGCAGCTCTTTGCTACCCCACGGTCGCTGCAGACCGAGGCAATATTGCTGTCTATTGGAATGTCGCTGTTGTTCATCCTGGTCTATGGCGGATGCAACACGCTCGCTGCAGGACTCACACAACCTGGCACGTGCTTCTTCCCCTGGGAGCTAAACATTCCGTTCGTACCGGCGCTCGTCGTACCTTACTTGAGTATTGATCTGTTCTTCGTCGCTTCATTTCTGGTGTGCGCCGACAGAATAGAGCTCCGGACGCACGCTCGGCGGATCGCTCTGGCAATTCTCATCGCGGGTTTGGTGTTTCTTCTGTTTCCGCTGACGGTGGGATATTCCCGCCCCGATGTGAAAGGATGGACTGGCTCTTTGTTCCGATTCCTCTGGGCATTCGACAAACCACACAATCTCGTACCGTCGCTTCACGTCTCGCTGGCGTCGCTGCTGTGGCCGGTTTTTGCCCGGCACACGAAGGGCGGTCTTCGATCGTTGGTACACGTTTGGTTCACGCTCATCATTGCTTCCCCTCTCCTGACGTTGCAGCATCACCTGCTCGACGTGACTACCGGCGCGATGCTTGGCCAGGTCTGCACGTTTGCGTTTCCTGAGAGGAGAGTCGGTAGTCATCCGCTCGTGCTTTCGGCGCCAAACCGTCGGGTCGCGTCGTTCTACGCAACGGGGTCAGCGGTTCTAGGGTTGTCGTCAATTGTGTTTGGTTCGTGGCTTTGGCTGCTGATGTGGCCGGCGATGTCGCTGGGGCTGATTGCGATCGCCTATGTGCGAGGAGATTCATCACTGTTCCGGAAGTCCGGAGGAAGGCTCCCGATCAGCACCCGCATCGTGCTTGGCCCGTACCTGTTCGGCGCGTTCGTCAGAATACTGTTCTACAGAAGTCGGCGCGAGGCATGGGTTTTGGCCGCACCTGGAGTTTATTGCGGCAGGTTGTTGAGCGGACGCGAAGCGCGGATGCTTACGGCGATAGGAGTAACCAGCGTTCTTGACCTCACCGCTGAACACGCGGAATCGCGAGTGTTCTTGGCTACAGAGTACTTGAACGTACCAGTGCTTGACCTGACTCGGCCTTCGCTGGAGCAACTCGAACGCGCCTCTTCGTTTATCGCAAAGCACGTGCTTCGAGGCGGTGTTTACGTACATTGCGCGCTCGGGATCTCGCGGAGCGTCGCAGCCGTCGATGCTTATATCGCACACAAAAGAGGTTGTCTTTCGACATACAGACAGGTAAAAGCTGATAGACCAGTGAGGGCTTGTATTATCCGGCGATGATCCCGCGAGGGCTCATAAGAGGGCGACGGTTTTTGAGCATGTCGCCAGCGGTATCCACGATCGCCGAGTCATTATCCTGAGGAGGATCCCGGTGGCTTACAGCAATTCCCGTACAACCCGCGCAGTTAAGCTGCTGCTCCTCGTCGCCTTGTTGACCACCACCGTGGATCGAAGTTTGTTGCGCGCTCAATCAGCCGCTTTCTCCCCGAGACCTGCGCAACCGCGGATCGCACCGGTGCAAAAGCAGATGCTCACGGAAGCGCAGAGTCAGATGCTCGCTTCGCGGCCCGACTACAATATCTATAAGACACTCGCGCATCATCCGGAACTCTACGCCCGATGGTCAGGTCTCGGCCGATTCATACTAAACGGCTCAAGCCTCCCCGCGCGTCATCGTGAGATGCTGATGCTCCGTATGGGTTGGCTCTGCCAATCGGAGTATGAGTGGTCACAACACGCCCGCATTGCGACTTCCAGCGCGGGAATGAACGACGCAGAGATCCATCGCATCGCCGAAGGCCCGCAGGCCACGGGCTGGAGTGATTTTGAGCGCACACTTCTGCGAACCGTGGACGAACTGAGATACGACGCGATGATCAGCGACGTCACCTGGAGCGCGCTTCGAAAGGAATATGACGATCAGAAAATAATCGAAGCACTTTACACTGCTGCGCAATACCAACTGGTTTCGATGGCGCTCAATAGTCTCGGCGTGCAGTTGGATCCTGATCTTAGCCATCGCCTGCCTCGCGATCTGCCTTTGCCAAAGGTTGCCGGCCACGCGAACGGGCCGCGTCTCCGGACCCCAAGGATCCCGCCGCTGCGCCCAGAGCAATGGTCGCCGGAACAACAAAAGTTGATTTCTCCACAAAGACGCTCTGACGGCAGCGTGATGAATCTTTACGCCACGATTCTCAACCATCCAGCCCTGTACGCTCCGCGGATGTCGTTCGGCTCTTACATTCGGGCTGAATCCAGCTTGCCTCCAAAGACGCGCGAGCTGCTGATCATGCGCACGGCGTTTCTGATCGGCGCCGAATACGAATGGGCTCATCACGTCGAATACGCTCGCGCGGCCGGTCTCACCAACAGTGAGATCGACCGGATCGCAACCGGAGCCGATGCTGCGGGCTGGACCGATGAGCATAAGGCGGTGTTGCGGGCTTGCGATGAATTACGCCGCGAAGCTTTTATCACCGATCGCACCTGGTCTAGCCTCGCGAAACATTACGACACCAAACAGCTGATCGAGATCGTCTTCACGGTTGGCGGTTATACGATGACCGGTGTTGCCATCAACAGCTTCGGTATTCAAACTGAGCCCGGCTATCCGGGGTTTCCTACCTCCACGAAGGCCGCGGCTGCTTCGCGTAGTGACTGGACAACCTGGGGCGGCGACGCCGGCTTCTCTCGATACTCTCCACTCGATCAGATCCACAAAGACAATGTTAAGACTCTGGAGGTCGCCTGGCGATGGAAGGCTTTGCCACAAGGAAACCGGCCCGACTCGAACCTCAAAGCGACGCCGCTCATGATCGACGGCGTCCTCTACACGCCCACCGGTGTTCATCAGGTCTGCGCGATCGATCCAGGCACCGGCAAGACCATCTGGACTTACACTCCCAGTCCGGCCAACCTCGCCGGCGGGCGCGGTCTCGCGGTCAGCAGCCGCGCTCTCGCATACTGGACAGACGGCGTCCAAAAACGCCTGTTCCACAACACGCTGGATGGAAGGTTGCTCTCGATCGACGCGAAGAGCGGCAAGGCCGACACGGGTTTCGGAAAAGGCGGCGCGGTTAACCTGAGGGAGCACCTGGTCGAAGGGCGAACGGTACCAACCCTGGGATCGTCATCGCCGGCCACTGTGGTCGGGGATGTCCTCATCGCGCAAGTCGTCGGCGACGTGACTTCGCCCAACAAAGAAGCGACTCCCGGTCACATCCGCGGTTACGACGCGCGCACCGGAAAGCTGCTCTGGACCTTTCACACCATTCCGCAGAAGGGCCACTTCGGCAACGAGACCTGGGAAAACGATTCCTGGAAATACACTGGAAACACCGGGGTCTGGTCGATGATGAGCGCTGACCTGGAACTCGGGTATGTCTATTTGCCGGTGGAGACTCCCACGCACGACTTCTATGGAGGCCATCGGCTTGGCGACAATCTGTTCGGCGAGAGCATCGTTTGCCTCGACGCCAGAACAGGCAAACGCGTCTGGCATTTTCAGATTGTCCACCACGGCGTCTGGGATTACGATCCGCCGGCCGCGCCCATCCTGCACGACATCGTGATCGGCGGTAGAATCATCAAGGCTGTCACTTTGCTTACCAAGCAAAATATGTCGTTTGTGTTCGACCGGGTGACCGGCAAACCGGTGTGGCCGATCGAAGAGCGCCCGGTTCCTCAGATCGCCGTGCCCGGCGAGCGCCATTCAAAGACGCAGCCCTTCCCGACAAAGCCGGCGCCTTACGGCCGTCAGGGCTATCACGAAGACGATTTGATTGACTTCACTCCTGAACTGCGGGCCGAAGCGCTGGCTATCGCTAAAAACTATGTCCGAGGCCCGATGTACACACCGACCACTCCGATTGTGGAAGGCGGCACGCAGGGGACCTGGATGTTTCCCGGCTACGGAGGAGGCGCGAACTGGAATGGCGCGGCTTTCGATCCCGAAACCGGATTGATGTTTGTGCCGACCCGCAATTCGGTAATGGTTGCCTCATTGACAAAAGCGGACCCCGCGCTCACAAACTGGAACTTCATCCGTGCGCCCACAGAGAGCATTCGAGGACCGCGCGGGCTTCCGATCAACCGTCCGCCCTGGAGCTTGATCACCGCCACCGATATGAACACGGGCGAACACGTCTGGTCGCGTTCGATCGGCGGAGCCTCGGCTGCCATCCGAAATCACCCTGCCCTCAAGGGTATCAAGCTCGACTTCGACAACATGGGTCAACCGGGCGTGCGTCCCGGGCCGCTGGTGACAAAGACGCTTCTCTTTCTGGCGGAAGCCGGCAATCTGAGCGGCGATCCAGGTGGTCCGTTGTTTCGCGCTTACGACAAATTGACTGGCGCCGCGGTGGCGGAGATCGAGCTTCCAGCGAAGGCCTCCGGAGCCCCGATGACTTATATGCACGAGGGCCGCCAATACATCGTCATTGCGGTCTCGACGCGCGAACATCCGGCGGAGCTTGTTGCGCTAGCATTGCCGATGAACGAAACAGCGCACGAGCAGAGTACTGCACAAACCGTGGCGGGCAAGTCAACCGCAAGCTCGCCGCGAGCAAGCTTTGAGATCACATCGAACCGGCGGTCCACCTTGCAAAGCGGTGCTCAGATTTACGCGCGTTCCTGTGCCGCTTGTCACGGGGCGCGAGGTGAGGGCGTGAGCGGCAGCACGTCTCCGTTGACCGGGCTTACCGACTTCGCAGCCATCCGTCGAGTAGTCGCGCGGGGCAGCATAAAGATGCCGGCTATGCAGACGCTGTTGACGAAGGACGAGATCGATCTGGTCAGCAGGTTTGTAGCGGGAGGAATGAAAACGAAATGAGCCCGCACCCACGAGAGCCACTTGCGTCACGCTCATCGTTAAGCGCGACCTACTTCGGCTTCGTGCACGTACATTACTTTGGCATCTCGTAGCGCGTCCGCAGCGGGCACGGACAACAAAATCGCCTCAGTCGATATGATCGTGTCAGACAGGCTTTGGGTCCAATTGAGTGCAAGATAGTGGACTGGGTGAAGATTGCCAGTATTCGATCTCTCCAGTGTTCACCTCATTCTCCGCGAACGGAGGCACCGGGGCGATCCAGGTCGTCGCAGAGGAGCGCTGCGCCTGGCAGGCAATAGCTAGCGAGAATTGGATAACGATCACGTCGAGTGGTATTGGAATCGGCAACGGCACAGTTAACTATACCGTAGGGACTAATTCAGGGCTCTCGGGGCGGGCTGGCACAATAGTAGTTGGGGGCAAGGTGTTCTCAATTAAGCAAAAGGCGCCATAATTGTGGTCCCAGTCGCCAAGTCAACGCAAGATTACCGTTCTTATCGTGCATTCGATCTGCGAAAGTCTTAGATCGGCAATTCAAATGCCCGGCCGACCTTGTGACTGCCAGTTTCAAGAAGCTCGCCCATTGAGCACCGTCGTGTGTTATCTCTTTGAGAAAAGCTTAGTCATCGTTCCACCGCGTCCACTGTACGGCTAGGTATCATTGGCTCTGCTGAAACTATCAAAGAAAAGACCATAACGCGGGCGGAGACTGGTGAGGCCGAGGTCAAGCGCGCGCAAAGGATTCTGAATACTTTATTATAGAGTTTCGTCGTGGGAGCGAAAGTGCATCCTTCCCGACGCCGTCGTCCGCATAACCTATTAGTAGTTCCTGTGGTGACATCCACAACAATTGCAGGAGGGGAGAATGCAAGGCGATGGGACGAAAATTGTTATTGACGGCGACCGCGCTATTGTTCGCGACCAGTTCACAGGCTAAGCTCACGCAGGCTCAAGCTCAAACGCTCGAAACTACGATTCGCAATTACGCCAGAGAACACAACTTTAATGGGACAATTCTTATCCAACACAAGGACAAGAAGATTTATCAACAGAGTTTTGGCGTCGCCGACCGCGCATTCGGCATCCCGATCAAGGACGACACAAAATTCAGGATCGCTTCCATCACCAAGCTGTTCACCGCCGTCCTGATCCTTCAACTTTATGAGCAAGGAAGACTCGATTTGCACGCGACGATCAAGACTTATTTGCCGGGCTATAGCGGCGAAGGCGCAGGGAAAGTGACTATCCACAATCTCCTGAATCACACCTCTGGCATCCAGAACATCGATAAGATCAAAAGTTACGAAGAAGCGGTCAAGAACGGGTTGGAAGTCTATCAACTGCCGCACACCACCGATGACCTCCTGAATAAGTATTGCGGCGGCAAGCTCGTTCATGAATCGGGGAAAGTGTTTGACTACAACAACGCCGACTACATCATCCTGGGCAAGATCATCGAGAAAATTACCGCGAAGACCTTCGCGGGAGCGCTGGGAGAGCGCATTCTCGACCCACTGGGGATGACCGAATCCGGGATGCTGTATCAGCATCAGATCGTAAGAAATCTGGCCAACACCTACTTCAAACCTGACGAAACGAAGCCGCTGGTAAACGATTTGCCAGTGTACATTGAAAACTGGTACTCGGCAGGAGGCATGTACTCAACAACGGACGATCTTAATAAGTTTGCAACCGCTCTATTTGGAGCCAAGCTGTTAAAGTCCGAGACCTTGAGCCTGATGTTGAAATCTGGCCTGGATGATTATGGCTATGGCCTTTGGATCGCGAGCCCAAAGATAGGGGGAAAACAATACCGCGTAGCGCATAGACCAGGCCGCATCATGGGTGCGAATGTGGTCTTGTTACGATTTCTGAATGAGGATGTGACTATCACTATCCTGAGCAACACCAACGCTACGGACATAGACGCATTCTCATTCCTGATCGGCGGGGCACTAATCAAGTGAAAATCGCCAGCGGCTCGGAACGGAGTCAACTCCGGCATCTTTTGTGAAGTTTTGTGCTGCTGATATTGACGGCGCAAAATGTCTCTTCCTGGATTATGCGCGATGATTAGTAGAATGCCGCTGTGCGCCTGAAAGTCCTTTTCCAGCCAGACGAACGCCCGATCCTTTGACGTACTCGTCCGTCCCAGATGATAATGTTCCTCAAGTGAGGGTCACACGCAACAAAGCAAAAATACGTAAAGAAAAAGAGGTAGACGATTGGTGTGCGGAGTTTGAAAAGCTCTGCCGGTCTCGGGGCATACGAGTTACTGCCCAACGGTTCGCGGTTTACAAAGCTTTGGCCGAGGACCTTGCTCACCCGACGGCAGAATCCGTATACGCCAGACTGAGCAAACGACTGCCGGGGTTATCTTTTGCCACTATCTACCGAACTCTGCAGTTCTTCGAAAACGAAAAGCTTATCCGCAAGGTAAGCTCACCTGGAGCCATCGGTCGGTTCGACGCAAACGTGGATCCGCATCAGCACCTCGTCTGCCGGGTGTGCGGAAGCCTCGAAGACATTTTGATTCCAGAGCTCCACTCCGCGGCGATTCCAAATGTTTCCGGCTTTACCGTCGAGGAGTTGGATATTCGTCTTGTTGGACGCTGTCAGGCGTGCTCAAGCTCTCAATCTAAGCGATAGTAATTGCCATTTGCTATTAGTTGGCAGCGAGAAAGGAGAAAAACCATGTCTAACCACGGCAGCGAAAGCGAGAGCCCAGTAATCCCCTCGCCGACTCCCAAGCGGATTCGGCCTAGGACGAACAAAGACTGGTGGCCGGATCAACTGGACCTCTCGATTCTCTACGCGCACTCTCATCAGTCAGATCCGATGGGCCGGGACTTCAATTACGCGGAGGAGTTCAAGAAACTTGACGTGAATGCACTGAAGAACGACGTCTTCGAAGTGATGACGAAGTCGCAGGACTGGTGGCCGGCCGACTACGGCCACTACGGGCCGTTCTTCATCCGGATGGCATGGCATGCGGCAGGCACGTACCGCATCGCCGACGGCCGGGGCGG
>Ga0075418_10006919_pt1 | contig 12782 bp, 9 predicted proteins | sample SoiMetdeltSBSDD2_FD_81776 | JGI IMG/M metagenome (GOLD analysis project Ga0075418, IMG submission 81776) | Bulk soil microbial communities from a Populus tree surrounding site in Tennessee, USA - Soil MetaG P. deltoides SBSDD2 | ecosystem: Environmental > Terrestrial > Soil > Tree plantation...
AGATGGCCGATGCCCTGGCCGGGATCGCGATCGTACCCATTCACCGGCTTTGGAAACCGCGTGGTCGGCACCTTGATCTCGACGGACGTCACGTAGAACGTGTCGCCGATTTTCACCATGCCTTGCGGGTGATAGGTAGAAAAATCGACCCGGATCGATGTGACCGGCTTCCACACCGCGTCGCGGGTCAGCTTCATCACCCGCTCGGCGACGACGGCTTTCGAGTCCGTTTGGAGGACCGCGAACGCGATCAATGCGATCACCATGCCGCCAGACTTCGACACCATCGCTGAAAAAGCCTACAACATCGACATTAATTAGGGCAGGCAAAAATAGAGGTTGCTTGGGTTGACATCTGACCCGAGATGACCGATCCTCAGGTGAGATGTCTACCCGACGCAGCGAACGTCTTCAACTCATGCAGGGCACCCTCGACGTGCTCATACTTCGTACGCTGATCTTCGGCCCGGAACATGGCCAGGGCATCGCCCGAGCGATCCAGCAGTCATCGGACAACGAGCTCCTCGTCGAGCATGGAGCGTTGTATCCGGCGCTGCAGCGGCTGGAGGAAAAAGGCTGGATCAGTGCGACCTGGGGAACCTCCTCGAACAACCGAAAGGCCCGGTTCTACACGCTCACAAAGGCCGGACGAAATCAGCTCGCCCACGAATCGACGAAGTGGCGGCGCCTCGCCGCCGCGATGTCACGGGTGCTCGGCCCTGAACCGGAGAAGGGGTGATGTCCTTCTTCCGGCACCCTCGCTCGCACGAGGACTTCTCAACGGAAATTCAGGCACACCTCGACCTCGAAGCCGATCGTCTCGTCGCTGACGGATGGAACCGTGAACGCGCGGAAGCGGAAGCGCGAAGAGCCTTCGGCAACGTCGCGCTCGTGAAAGAGCGGTTCTACGAGAAAAGCCGATGGGTGTGGCTCGAACAGTTCATCCAGGACGTCCGCTACGCGGCGAGAACGCTGCGGCACAACCCGGCGTTCTTCGCCATGACGGCATTGACGCTGGCCGTCGGCATTGGTCTGACCACCGTGGCGTTTACCGTGTTCAACGCGTACGTGCTGCGGCCATACGCCGTGCGGCAGCCGTCGACGCTGTATCAGATCGGCTGGCGATCGCAAAAGTCCGGGGGGAAGGCCTTTCGCTGGATCGATTACCAGGAGCTGCGCGATCGCGTTGATCTGTTCGACGGCGTCGTTGCAGAAAGCACGCGTTTCGTGACGTCGCAGGGGCGTCCGCTCGCCGCCGCGCTCGTCTCGGACAACTATTTCGACATGCTCGGCCCGGGCGTTTTGTTCGGACGACCCTCGCTCGAACGAGCCGAAGGAAACGCGGTGGTTCTCAGCCATCAGGCCTGGAGCCGTCTCTTTGCGCGCGATCCGGCCGTCGTCGGCACCGACATCGATTTGAACGGCCATCCATTCAGGATCGCTGCGGTACTGCGACCGGAATTCGTCGGTCTCGACGACTCGCCCAGAGATATCTGGGTGCCGATCACGACCTACGCCGCGCTGTCGGATCCGAATCTCATTGGGGTAACCGAGAGAAGAATCGAAATCACCGCTCGGCTTCGTCACGACATTTCCGTCGAGCACGCCCGGACCGCCTTGACGCCTTTCATGGCAGCGATCGTCGCGGAGCCTGGCGGTGGCGTCCGGGCGGATGTCGAACCCGCAACACGGAATCCTCTCTCGCTCGAGATGCTTGCGCTATTCTCGCCGATCTTCGCCGCGTTCGCGCTTGTTCTGGTCACGGCCTGCGCCAACGTCTCGAATGTGATGCTGGCGCGCGGCGTCGCGCGGCATCGTGAAATCGCAGTGCGACTGTCCCTTGGTGCCAGCCGGAACCGGGTTGTCCGTCAACTGGTGACAGAAGGACTGCTGATCTCGATCGTGTCGGGGTTCACGGCGCTCGCCATGTCGGCGCTGGCTCTTCGTGCTGGTGTTGCGGCGTTCTTCGGTACGCTACCCGCTTCCGTCGGCGGAATCCTCCGCCTTGTGCCGCTCACTCTCGATCATCGAGTATTCCTCTTCGCATTGGGGACGGCCGTCCTCGCGACTGGCCTTTTCGCGCTCATGCCTGCCCTGCAGGCGTCTCGGCTTTCATTGATCGACGCGGTTCGCGGTTCAGGCGGAAGCGGCCGTCACGGATCACGACTGCGACAATCATTGGTGATCGCACAGGTCGCCGTTTCACTTGTCCTCGTTGTTGTCGCCGTCACTCTGGCTCGCAACGGTATTGCCGTGGGATCGCTGAACCTCGGATACCAGACTGACGGCGTTTTCTCGATCAACGTACGTGGATCCGACGGTGACCTTCTCCGGCGGCTCGCGCCGCTTCTTGCGACAGATCCAGGGGTTGCCGAGGTGGCAGTGACGGGCGGGAACCCACTGTTCATTCGGTCCAGAACAATTGCCGCCGCTGCGGCCGGGACTCGTTCCGCGATCGCGACCCGCTACACGTTCGTGTCGCCGGCGTACTTTTCACTGTTACGAGTTCCGATCGTTCGCGGCCGCGGCTTCTTCGCCAACGAGGCCCAATCCGAGGCACGCGTCGCCATTGTCAGCGAAGCGACGGCGCGTCAGCTCTGGCCCGGCGACGACCCGATTGGGAAACTGATCAACATCGAGCGTCCAGAAGGACGCCCCGTCGATGAATTGCCTGGCTACGAAGAAGTCACCGTCGTTGGAACCGCCCCGGACCTTGTGAGTGGCTTCATCGTCGATGGCCTTGATCCAGGACACATCTACCTCCCAACCACGTCGAACAGCAGTCACGCGATCGCCGCGCTCATTCGTGGTCGAACGGCGAGCGATCTCGGTCCTAACGGTCTGCAGGATCTTTTCAGGCGAGTCGCAGCTGATCCAGAGGTATTTGAACTGTTACCGCTGGAGGACCTGCACGCGCTGCAAATCTATCCGCTGAAAGCAGCTTCCTCAGTGGGGTTCCTGCTCGGCGCGCTTGCGCTAATTCTGAGTATGTCGGGCCTCTACGGCGTGTTGACTTACATGCTGAGCCAGCGTACGCGTGAAATCGGCATACGGATCGCACTGGGAGCGACACCTGGTGGAGTCGTTCAACTGGTGGTGCGTCAGTCTACACGTCTGGCGGCCATCGGCGGCACTATCGGACTGGTCGTCGCCTTTGCTTCTTTGAAGACTTTAGACGCCGCCATTCACCTGAATACGATTGCGCTCATTGATGCGGCCGCCTTCGCCGGTGGCATTGCCGCCGTGATGGCTGTCGCGGCACTTGCGGTCTACCATCCGGCACGACGCGCGACCCGCATTGACCCGGCGGCGGCGCTTCGCGCGGACTGAATCACTCGATTGGCGATTCAGGGATTCGGGATTTAGGATTAGACATTAGTGATGAGCGATTCAGCCGTCGTCGCGGCTGCCGCGGCAATCATGACGATTGCGAGCGGCCTCGCCGCAGCTCCTGAGCCACAAACGCCAGTCGTCCGTATCGTCCTGGTCGGCGATTCCACAGTCGCCGAGGATTCAGGCTGGGGACCTGGCTTTCGCCGTCTTGCGGCGAGTGGGCTTGAAGTCGTCAACTTTGCCGCCAACGGTCGCAGCTCAAAGAGCTTCATCGACGAGGGACTCTGGGCCAAGGCGCTCGCCGCGCGCGGTCAGTACTACCTCATTCAATTCGGGCACAACGACGAACCGGGAAAAGGGCCGGAGCGCGAGACCGATCCGCACACGACCTATCGGGCGTTCATGGCGCGATACGTCGACGAGTCGCGAGCGATCGCGGGGACGCCCGTTCTGGTTACCTCGCTCGTTCGGCGAATCTTCGGCCCGGACGGGACGATCAAAACGACCCAGACGCCGTATGTGGAAGTGGTGCGCGCGCTCGCGGCGGAGAAGCGTGTGCCGCTCGTCGATCTCCATGCAATCAGTCTCGCCGACGCCGAACATACTGGCGATGATGTGTGGGCGGATCTCAGTCCTCGCGATGACAAGGGACAGATCGATCGCACCCACCTGAACGCCAAGGGCAGCGATGTGGTCGGGCGAATGGTGGCGGAAGCGCTCGTCAAGGTTGTTCCGCCGTTACAGCCGTTGTTCCCTCTGAAACCCGGGGCAAGGCCCGCCGCGGCTCCGACGGCAGCATTTGTTGGCCGATAACGATTTGGGTGTGTCGCTCATGACACACCGCCAGCGGTGAGCCAGTTCGCGCGGTTAACTTCAATCAGAACAATCTCTTACGCCGTCAAGGCCCGGAGCCGATCCGGGCACCTCCTTTGCTGAATACCCCTTATCGCAGCTCTTTGCGAAGGAGGAACCACGATGCCCGTGAAGAAAGCCACACGTTCGAAGGCGGCTGCAGTCTCGAAGAAATCACCGGCGGCAGCCAGCGCAAGCTCGAACAGCACTGCACCGTCCAAGCGTCAGTTCGGTGCGGGCGCGATGCTCGTGGCGGCCATGTGCGCGACCGGCGCGGTCATCGTGATTGCTGCACGCGAAATGACACCGAGTACTCGTGCGACGTCAACCGAGGCACGCGCTGACGCGGCAGTGGCGACTGCGCAGCCAAAGCCGATGGTGTCGAGCACGATCGTTGATGTGACGCCAGTGTCGACGACGACGGACGCGTCGAAAACCAGCGCGGCAAACACCGCGCCGGTGACGATCTTCGGTTGCCTTGAACAATCGAACGACACGTTTCGTCTGACCGAAACCGACGGCATGGATGCGCCGAAGTCGCGCAGCTGGAAAACCGCATTCCTGAAGAAGGGGGCGGCGACGGTGGAGGTTGTTGACCCGGGTCACCGGGTACGGCTGTCGAGCCACGTCGGCCAGCGGGTCGGCGTTACCGGAACGTTGACCGAAAAGCAGCTCCAGGCTCGATCGATTCGCAAGGTCTCATCGTCCTGCAGTCACTAACTCTGGCCTGCCACGCAGGAGGGACGTTCAGGGTCCCTCCTGTTCTTTCACCATTCGACCGCTGGCTTGCGCTGAACAATCGAAGATGGTGTGATCCATCGTTGTGGCAACGACCGATTCCGTGCATGAGGCGGTGAGCGCCGTCTATGTTGAACACTCGCGTCGCGTTCTCGCGACCCTGATCCGTCTGCTCGGCGACTTCGACGTCGCCGAGGAAGCCCTGCATGACGCGTTCAGAGCCGCCCTCGAGCAATGGCCGCGGGATGGGATCCCAGCCAACCCGCGCGCATGGCTCGTTTCAGCCGGACGATTCAAAGCGATCGATGGCCTTCGCCGCCGCTCGCGTTTCGACGCGCTCGACGATGTCGGTGAGCGCGCGGACGTGGCGGTCATCGATACCGCCGCATGGGCCGATGAAGAAAGCGTCGAAGACGATCGGCTTCGGTTGATCTTCACCTGCTGTCATCCCGCGCTGGCGCCAGATGCCCAAGTCGCGCTGACACTGCGTGAGGTGTGCGGACTGACAACCGAGCAGATCGCGCAGGCGTTTCTGACGCCGGCGCCAACGCTTGCCCAGCGGATCGTGCGGGCGAAGTCGAAGATTCGCGATGCTCGCATTCCGTATCAGGTGCCGACTCCAGGCGAACTACCGGGACGGCTGGACGCGGTGCTTCGCGTCATTTATCTCGTGTTCAATGAAGGGTACGAAGCCTCGTCCGGGGAACTCCTCACGCGATCCGATCTTTCAGCCGAGGCAATCCGTCTTGGCCGATTGCTGACGGAACTCCTGCCCGAGCCGGAAGTCCTTGGATTGCTCGCCTTGATGCTTCTTCACGAGTCACGGCGCGAAGCACGGACCTCGCCCGGTGGAGAGTTGATCCGGCTCGACGATCAAGATCGATCGCGCTGGGATCGGGCGATGATTGCCGAGGGGACAGCGCTCGTCGAGCAGGCGTTGCTGTCGCGGCGTTTTGGTGCCTACACGATTCAAGCGGCGATTTCAGCCGTTCACTCTGAAGCAGCCAATGCTGCCGCGACGGATTGGCATGAGATCGTCGGGTTGTATGACGTTCTGTTGCGCAGCGACCCTTCGCCGATTGTCGAATTGAATCGCGCCGTTGCCGTCGCGATGCGTGACGGCGCGGACGCAGGCGTGAAACTGATCGACGATATCTTCGCGCGCGGGGAACTCGTCGACTATCGGCTGGCCCATGCGGCGCGCGCTGATCTATGCCGGCGGCTCGGGCGGGTCAAGAACGCCCGCGCGTCGTACGAGCGCGCCATCGCGCTGACCAAACAGGAACCGGAGCGCCGGTTCCTGGAGAAGCAGCTTCGTGAACTGTGCGCCCCCCCGGAAACTCTATGAAGTATTTATGTCTCGTGTACCTCGAAGAAGAAAAACTGCGCGCCGTCCCCGATCAGGAGTGCATGACGTGCGGCGATGGATTCAGACAGAGCGGCGTGCTTGTCGCAGCCGAGGCTCTTCAGCCAATTGCGACTGCGGCAACGGTGCGGGTCCGGAACGGAAAAGTTTCGGTGACAGACGGACCGTTTGCGGAAACTAAGGAGCAACTCGCGGGTTTCTACCTGCTCGACGCGAGAGATCTGAATGAAGCCATTCAAATGGCCGCGAAAATTCCACCCGCTCGCGAGGGGAGCGTCGAAGTGCGCCCCGTGCGCGACTTGATGCCGTAGGAAGCTGTCCGGCCGAAGGCGAGCGGCAGGACGTCGCCTGCCGTCCGCCTGGGAGCACCTTCCCTTACTGTCGGTCGAACACCAGCGTATTCTTGACCGTCTGACCCTTGGCGTTGACCCCGCTCTGCGCGACCGTCAGCGTCTTGCCGTCCTCCGACACGCTGACACCATTCACCAGGGTTTGTTTCCCGTCCTTCTTGTAGGTGCTTCGAACAGTGGTCGGGCTCAGCCGCCTCAATGTCACCACATCGGCATCCGGGTTCGTTCCGGTCATGCGAATGTCCTTGCGGTCAAAGTTGCCGCTGTAACCCCATTTGATCGCCGTACCGTCACCAGACGCCCCCGTGACCTCGACGTGACGACCCGCGCCCGCCGACTCAATCGTCGCGGTCATGTCCTTCGGTGCCGGACCGGGGCTGAATTTCGACTTGGCGACATTCAGCTTCCACGTCCCGTTCGCCGGATCTTTATCTTGCGCCATTGCCAGGCTCGATAGCGCCAACACCAACGCGCCTGCCAGGAGCCCAGGGACCCATCGCCTCAGAGACACACGCATTGCGACCTCCAGTGCTGTTCCCGAATGGTTGCGGGGGCCGGTTTTAGTTGAAGAACCCGGGGAGCCTATCACACCTTACCCTTTCCAGCCTCGCGATGGTCGGGTGAATCGCGCTGGAAGGGCAGGTTTGGATTCGGGCGTCGACTCGGGTTCTCCCGCGGCCGCCGCGATCTCGGCATCGAGATCGTCGTCTTTTGGCAGTCCTTCGAGTTGATCGACGAACATCAGCGAATGCTGCGACGGAATCTCGAACTTCTTCCCGCACGTCCGGCACGCCACCTCATCGTCGAGTCGTAGCAGGTAATCGCGGAGCTTGGCGAATTTCGCGCGGTCCTGGTCGTCAGCCCCTGGCGGCAGCCGATCCTTCTTGACACGCCGAACCCACCGGATGCTGTAGTCGTTCGTGCGCCGGCACCTCGGACATTGATATCGCCCGGGGCGGGTTTCCGGCTTTTCTGAGAAAAACGCGCGTTCGTCAAGTGCCACGGTTTCGATTGTAGCAACGAACGCGGGCAGGCCCGAAACAGCGCCGACAGGGGCCCAATCCGGGCTGATCGCTCCGGGTTATTGACAAGCTGGTCTGACGCGACATAATCACCGGCGCGCTGATACAAGAGGCCGGCTGATCTGGGCGGTGGGGTGAAGGGCCGCTGGTCGATCGATTACGCCCGCGGCGCATTCACATCGTGTTTCGAAAGGAGCCCGGAGATGCGGAAGTTTGGAGTGATCGCGTTTGTGATGTTCGTGGCGCTTGCGACAGCGCCAGGTCACGCGCAGAGGGGCGGCGTCAGCGTGTTCACCGCGACGCTGGCCGGGGAAAACGAAGTGCCACTCGTGTCGTCGCCGGCACAGGGAACGTTCAGTGCCGAGATCGATGAAACAGCCCAGGAAGTCCATTTCGAGTTGTCGTACTCCGGACTCACGACGGCTATTCGCCAGGCACACATTCACATCGCGCAGCCGTTTGCGAGCGGCGCAATCATGGTGTGGTTGTGCGAGACGACATTGAACCCGGCACCAGCCAACGTGGCTGCGGACGTGCCGACGTGCGAACAGAACACCGATGCTGACGGGACATTCAGCGGCAGTGTCAGTGGGACGATCAAGGTCGCCGATGTCGGTACCGGTTCCGCGGCCCAGGGTGTAGGGACCGGTGAATTCGCAGAGTTCATCGCCGCAATCCGCGGCGGCAACGCCTATGCGAACGTGCACACGACGCAGAGCCAGGGCGGCGAAATTCGCGGCCAACTCAAGCCCGGTGACGGGCCGAAGTAGACGCTGAAATTGCTGATTGCCGAATGTTGATTTGATGATTGACGAGGAAGGAACGGCCAAACTGGGCCAGCCCCCGTCGCCGTTCCTTCTTTTACCTTTGACCTTTTACCTTGGCCTTCGACCTTCGATCTTTACTGACAGATGTCAGTCTTTGGTGCCTCAGGCACTGACAGCTTCCATTTCAGCGGCGTCACACCAGGTTCCAACGTATCCGCTTCCCAGATCAGATCGCTGATGCACTTGTTGCCGTCATCGTTGGGATGGACGCCCATCCCTGAGGTCGTCTGACTCTTGTCGATCAGGACGCCGATTGCCGCAGGATCGAGGTAATCTGGTCTCTTCGTTCCATCGTCTCCCGCTTTGAACCACGGGTCGGAACAGCCAAAATTCACCTTTGTCAGCGTATCGTGATGGTGCACTGCGCCCTCTTCCTCGGGATGCTCCACTGTCGTTTTGATCTCCACTTCCATCTTCATGCAGTGCCCGCGCATCTTAGTGTAGGTATCGACGTAGACGAACCGGCCATTCGAACCAATCGCAAAAGGCTTCACCGCGTTTTCGATGGTCGTGTTCAGCTTCTGAAAGACCTGATCGATCACGATGAGCGCCGCCGGCAATTGCGCCCATCGGGCAGTGCAGGTGGGAATCGTGTCAATCAACGGTACGCAGAGCTCGGCGATCTTGGCGATCGTATCTTCGGACTTCGGGTACATGTTGGGATACCCGGTTACCGCGACCACGAGTTTCGGACGGCCAGCCATGATGACGCGGTACTGCTGAAAGATGGTCGTCAGATTCAGGTTTAGATTGGTCCACAGCGATGAGTTGCCAAGAATTGCGGAGGCGCATGCCGTGGCCTCGGCGAAGTCATGGTCTTTGACCTTATCAAAGCACTCGGTTACCAGCTTGATGATGGTTGTGTTCTCCTCGCCGATTGTCAGCGTGATCAAATCCGGTCGAAGGTTCCACGTCTGAGCCAGCTGTCCGCCACTGATGTAGGTCGCCGATGTGGTCTCGTTCTTCGCGATGTTGTACAGGCACCACGGCCCCCATGTTTTCAAATGATCCTCACGCAAGTGGTTGGGGTAGCGCTCGGCCTCTTCGATGTCGTGTCCGGCTGGATAATGGTCGCCGCCTGCGACGTAGTGCCTCGCGCAGTCCTGCGCCTGAAGAACCGTTGAAGTCGGAAGCGACACACGATCGAAGAGCGCAAGGGCTACGACCAGGCCCACGGCAGTCAACAGGCCGGTCCCGATCCGGACGAGTGCGGATTGCATGTTTTGATACCTCTGGATGAGCGCGAGGGAGAGCCGCCTTTTCGGCTGCCCTCCCTGCGTTGCTGCTACTTGATCACCACCGACTGTTCCTTGTGGTTATTGTTTTCTCCGTTCGGCGATGGTTCCGCAACCAAGTGAGCCGGATCGACCGTGCCGAATGCGGTAATGCTTCCAGCAGTCAAGGCATTCGCCTTGATCGTCAGCACGACTGCCTTCCCTGGCCCGAGGTTGCCGAAACAATCCGAAAGCAGTGCAGTGATTCCGTTGATTGGCGCAGGCGGCGTGCACGTGATCGTCGAATCGGACGAGATCCGCTCGACGAAGTTGAACGTGCCCGTCGCACTCAAATCGAAGAACGCGAGCGGCTGCCCGTGAGTCGGATCAGGATCCAGCGTCGTCGGCGTATCGCCAACGTTGGCGATGACAAAGCTGAACACCACCTGACCGCCAGCAGTGGCCGGGTCGGGCGCCGCGACGAGCTGCGACGCCACGAGGTCGACGCAGTTCACGCACACCGTACCCGACACCGTGGTCGTCTCCGACTTGGTGTTGTTGCCCTCATCGCTCTCGTTGTTGAACGCGTTGCCCGGATCGATCGTCGCCGTGAGCGTCAGGTCCGCAGGCGGTGCCGCCGTTGGAACCACATTCACCGTAATCACGGTGTTCCCAGCCGCCGGCAGATCGCCGGTGCAGTCAATGGCGTTGGCGACCACAGCACCCAAGGCACTGCAGTTGAAACCATTGCTCCCATCGGCGCTGATGAATGTCGCATCGGCCGCAGGCGGCATCGTCACTCTGACGACAACGTTGGGCGCATCCTGGGTGCCGCCGTTGGCCGCCGTGACGATGTACCGCAACGGCTGACCAACCGTCACCGGATCAGGCGAATCGGTGATCGCCGCAATCAACAGGTCGAACGGAGCTCCACTGATTGAAGTGGTCACGCTCGACTTGTTGTTGTTGTTGTTCACCTCGTCGACGTACTCGACGTTCGGATCCGGGGTCGCTCCTGGATCGACGACGGCCGTGCCGTCCTCTTCGGCCGTATTCGTGATCGGCGTCGTCACGTTGTCATTGATGGTGACGTTCATCGTGATCGTGATCGACGCGCCGACATCGAGGCCTGAGCCGTCATCCTGACAGGTGATTGCCGGCAGAGCACTCGTGTCGCACGTCCAGTTGTTCGTCGTCACTGGCGTGCCGACGAGTGTGACGGTATTGGGCAGGGTGTCCTTCACCTTGACCGGCGTTTTTGCCTTCGCGGTGCCGGAGTTCGAAACGACGACGGTGTACTGCAACGTGTCGCCCGCCGACGCCAACGTCTTATCGACGTTCTTCGAGATGAGGATGTCTGGCGACAACTTCGGCTTCTCGCCGACCAACAGCGAGTGCGTCGAGCAGTTGTCCGTCTCTCCCGGCGGATTGAACTCCTCAATCTTCTGCAGAGTATCGACGCACGCCTCGTTATCCAGCGATCGTCCGCCCTCCGCGGTCATGAAGACGGTGATCTTGATGGTCACTTTCTTGCCGGCACCCGGTTCGAGATCACCGACGCAGTCGACCACGTTGATCGGGTTTTCCCCGACCTGGCACTGCCAGTTGTTGCCCGTGCCGGTGTCGACCGCCAGCGGGATCAACCCTACGGGCAGTGGATCATGCATGTCGACATCAAACGCCGTCTGTCCACTGCTCCCCGTCGCCGCTTCGTTTTCGAGCGTAATCTCGTAATCAGTGACCTGGCTCTGAGTAGAACTGTTCGGACCAGTCTTGGTGATCTTGAGATTGATCACCGACGTCACGGTCGTGGTGGCGCTGCTGCTGTTGTTCAGTTCGTCCCCTTCCGGAATGGTGTTGTCCGGATCGACGAACGCCTGATTGAAGAGCGAACCCTGTTGGTTCGGCGCCTTGACTTTGATTTCGAGCGTGCGTTCGGATGGAACGCCCGGCAAAAGCGTCGCATCCGTGCCGGCGATGGTAGCGCCGGTGCAGTCAACGATCCCGGCGGCGGCGGAGCAGGTGAACTTCGCCGTCGCGGGGCCTAAGCTCACGTCTTTCGCCGAGACGAACGTCACGGTTGCAGGCAGTACGTCACGAACCGCCACGTCAACGGCCGGGTCAGTTCCCAGGTTCTTGACCAGGATCTTGTAAGTGAGGCTTCCGCCGGGGACCACTGGATCGGGACCGGCGTCGTCATCCCACGTCTCCCCGGTGTCATTCGTATCATTCTTGTCGATCGTCAGATCGTTGAACGCCCCGGGGGCTCCGTTCTCGACCTTCGTGTCCTCGAAGTCGAAGTTGTTGTTTTCGTTGATCTCCGCAATCTGGTTGAGCGGATCGACGCGGACCTCATTGTGCATCGTGCCGACTGCCGACTGGGCGAACAGCTTGATGACAATCGTCGCGTGGTCCTCGACATTGCCCGCATAGAATTCGCTCATGGTTCCCTTGACCGAACCGCCTACACAGTCCACGGTCTGCCCCGTCTGCGAGCAGGTGAACCCGTGATCGCCCTCTGCCGATCGCAGGATCGTGTTGGCGGGCAGCGTGTCGCGAACCATGATGTTCGTCGCATCCTGTGGCCCCAGGTTGTCCACCAGGATCGTGTAGGTCTGAGAGCCGCTTCTGGCAATCGGATCGAATCCGGGGAGCGCAGCTCCAGTGATGAAGTTATTGCCGTTGTCCTGCTTGAGGATCGTGAGGTCGATACCGGTCGCGACCTGCGTGGTCTGTGTCGCGGTGTTGTTGGTTTCGTCGGCCTCAAAGATTGCGTTCGCCGGGTCGATCGTGACGGTATTCGAGATTGTCCCAACCGCTGAAGGCGCAACCATCACGAACGTGATCGTCTTTGTCGAGTCCGGTCCCAGCGTTCCGCCGGTACACGTCACCACGTTGGCGAGATCCGAACAGCCGCCGGAGAACACTCCGGCCGTACCGGTCGCGTGATCGAACTTGAGGCCGGCTGGCAGCGGATCGCGCAGCACGATGTTATTGGCAGTCGCATTGCCGCTGTTGCCGATGACGAAGGTGTAAGTCAGGCCGCCAAGGCACACCGGCGGCGCCAGCTCTGGCGGACT
>Ga0075418_10006923_pt1 | contig 12777 bp, 12 predicted proteins | sample SoiMetdeltSBSDD2_FD_81776 | JGI IMG/M metagenome (GOLD analysis project Ga0075418, IMG submission 81776) | Bulk soil microbial communities from a Populus tree surrounding site in Tennessee, USA - Soil MetaG P. deltoides SBSDD2 | ecosystem: Environmental > Terrestrial > Soil > Tree plantation...
CATGTACCTTTTCGTCAATGGCCTGGCAGATCTTTTCTGGGACCGCGGCATTCAGCACTATGAACGCCTCGTCGAGATGATCGGCGCGCGCTATGCCGCTCACTTTGTCAGCTTTGCCTCTAGCATGGACGATCCCTACGATCCCCTGCACGAGCAGCTCAATGCGGCCATCCAACGCACGGCGCCGCGGACGCTGGTGACGCAGCATCCCGGCGCTGCCATGAATAGCCAAGGCCCTGTCTGGACCGCCGAGCAGTACTACGACACACCGTCTGTGGACTACGTCATGGATGCTACCGGGGGGGAGGGAGACCTGGAAGTGGCCTGTCAGCACGCCATCGACTGGTCGCTGCGCCTGTATAACCACGTACCGCCGAAGCCGGTCGTCAATGGCGCCGCGTGGTACGAAGGCGTGGCCGGCGGCACAGCCGAAATGACGGCGCAGCTGGGCTATCTGAGCTTGCTGTCGGGCAACGCCGGTTATACGTATGGCACCAGCCTGTGGAACGCCACAGACGCGGACATTTCCGCCTGGACAGCCGTGCGCGGCGCCACGTATATGCAGTACCTGTATGATTTCTTCGCGGCCCTGGACGAGGGGCGGCCATTCCAGCCGCGCCATGAGCTGATTACGAACCAAGCCAAGCACTATCAGGAGCGCATGGTCGTGGGCGTATCCGCGGATGGCATGACGTACGCTGCCTTCTTGCCCAAGGGCGGGACGATCAGCGTGGACCTCAAAGCGCTGGCGGGAACCACCGTAGGGGTCACGTGGTACAATCCCCTCACAGGCCAATACCACGATCAGGGCACCACGTCTGGCGGAGCCGTCCGTTCCTTTGTCTCGCCTTTTGGGATGAGCCAAGCGGCGCTTGTGCTTATGGCGCAGTAACTTGTACTGCTGGTGGTGACCATGTTCCCCGCAGCAAGCTGCGGGGAACATGGATGATAAGCCAAAGACGCAATGATGTTTCTCATGTATTGTCTTGTGCAGCGACGCGTTGCTATTTTTGGGCCAGGTAGAGTAGCCTTTAACCACCCGCTCTGTGGGCAGTAGGTGATGCTTACAGTTCTTTTGCAATGAGACCGAGATAATGCGTACGCAACCAGGGTATTTTTCCCAGTATATAGCACGCTAACCAAGAATACGGGGCGAGGAGGCGGACCAAAGGCGGGACAAGAGTAAGGCGTTGGAGCTTAATACGGCAGCCAGGAAAAAGTTGCGAGATCTCCTGCCTCTTTATACCCCGCACATCCGGATTCCAAGGGTTATTGACATGAAAGTCATACCACAGGATAACGCCATCGTCCTTCACCACACGGAGCATCTCAGAAGCCATCTGTTGTTTCATAAGGGCATCGAGAACGGAGGTGAAGACAGTAGATTGCACTACGAGATCGAATGTCGCATCAGGGAAGGCCAGTGCTGCAGCATTCCCATACACAATGCTTACCGCTTCAGGGCATACATATCTGGCTTCAGCCACGCAGTCCATGAGGAGATCGATACCGGTAATATTCTCGGGTCGCGCTCCCCATTTAATAAACTCTCGCAGCCGATAACCCGTTCCGCAACCAACTTCAAGGATCTTTTTTGTATGTAAAGGGACCAGGGCATGGCGTTTCAGTAAAGTCAATAGACGCTGTTCGCGCTCTTGCAGGATAAAGAGATTGCCCATGTTGAAATATGAGTAACGGGGATTATCTGGCCGCCGCTTCGCATACGCTGCCCGGATCCGGGCCTCCTCGATTTGAGAGGAGCCCGCGTTAGGCCCTGGAGAGGGCCTAGCACGCTCCACATGCCTCTGAGAAAATTTGCTGCAGCTTACAGTTCCAAAAGGCCACCACCCCATTGATGCTGCTCTCCAGTGCAGTATGCCACCCTCGCAAAAAGAGCTGGCCTTCTCTCGCGCCGCTAGGGCTGGTAGTTGCCAGGGCTACCGTGTCAGGGTAGACATGGTGCCCCCTGGGGGGCGGCGTAAGATGAGAAAATCCCAAATGCCACGGAGAAAGCCGTAGCCATAACCAAAGTGATAGCATGCAAACACGGCTGGCAACCCCAGACCAAGCGTCAGGCCACTCCGTGTCGCTGTTGCCACAGAGGCAGCGAGATTACAGGCGCTATAGAGCATCCCGAGCGCACCCCATATCCACCACGCCCGTGGCCAGACAAGGGCAAGGATAGGAAGCGTCAGCATGATAAAGACAAACGCCCCTGGCACCAGATGACGTACAGAAGCTGGCAAGCAATGTTTCTGGATAACCCGGACTTTCCAGTAGCCATACTGCGTATATTGCCGCCATAACGACCGCAGCGATGCGCGTGGATGGTACCAACTTTTGATGCGGGGAGACTGCCAGATCAGGCCCCCGGCTCGACTGAGCCGTAAGTTGAACTCGTCATCCTCATTGCGCATCAGCTCCTCGTCAAAGAAGCCAATCCGGTCAAAGACCTCACGCCGCCAACACCCAAGATGCACCGTATCCACAGGTCCCGTGTAGTGCGGGTTATGCCAGCGGGCCCCACCGACTGCAAAAGGGGACTGAAATGCCGCTGCCACCGCCCGTCCTATGTAGCCTGTCCCTTGGGCTACCCCTGGTCCTCCCACATTGTCCGCGCCTGTCTCTTGCAAAACGGCGAGGCATTGGCTGACGTAATCGGGGGCGTACTGCGTATGAGCATCGATGCGGACGATGATCCTACCCCGCGCGGCACGAATAGCAGTGTTAAAACCCGTTGAGGCAATACGGCCGGGATTATCCACAAGGCGTAGACAGGCATATTCTGCCGCGAGTCGTGCCAGCATATCGCGCGTGCCGTCGTTCGACAGCCCATCTGCGACAATGATCTCGAAACTCTCCCCGGGGAGATCCTGGGCTAAGAGTGATCGTATGCACGGTTCGATATAATTCTTTTCGTTGCGGCATGGGACGATGAGGGATACAGCAGGCACAGTCATCTTCCCCCTCCTGGCTTACGCATGATCTCGAGACAAGCGAGGAGCCTCCATAACATCATGCTTTAGGTGTCTACGTGCACATCGGGGCCTCCCGTCTCGTGCAAGGTCCAACGCTGGCACCCCTCCGGCGCCGCCCTACAGGCTTCGGCGCTCAAACGGGCTTCAGCCTTTCCCGTAAGATGAGTCATCTGTCAGGACAACCTCTCTGGCTGGAGGATATTGCCGTGGACACCTTTGCGCACCCGTCATTTGGCACCATGCTCAACGTGGCGCATCGTTCCCGCAGTCAGTTGGCCCATGATATCCTTGATTTCATGGCCGCGCAGTTGCCCGGCCGGCCCATCCGGAGCCTGGCGGACGGTGGCTATGCCACCAAGGACTCGGTCCGTCGGTTGCCCGAAACGGCGCATGTCGTGGGGCGCTTCCCCATCAGCGGCAAGCTCTACGAGGTGTCGCCACCCCACCTCCCCAAGCGTCGCGGTGCCCCCTGCAAAAAAGGCGACCTGATCGGCTCACCCAAGCCCCTGGAGCAGACCGCCACCGGGTGGTCGCCCCACCCCCGGCGAAGCGGGCGCCGAGATCCAAGCCTGGGAGGGCCCGTGGTACGCCGTCTTGCCGAGGCGCCTCGTGCGGGTCGTCGTGCTGCGACGTCCAGACACATCTGCCCCCAAACAGCCTGGCCACAGCCCCTCCAGCCCTTGAAGCCTTTTTCACCACCGATCTCTCCTTGAGCGCGGAAGAGATCGTGCGCAAGTATGGCCACCGCTGGGCCGTAGCAATGGCGATCAGCGACAGTAACACCTGCGCCGGGCTGAGGCAAGACCAGTGCCGCAAGCGGCAACGCATCCTGGGCGCCAACACGTTGCGTTTGGCCCTGGCGGCGGCACGCACGCTGTGGTTCATTGCGCACGTGGATCGCGCCACAGATGTGCCGCTGCGCCGCTATCGGCCCTGGTACAGACAGAAAGTGGCTCCCAGTCAACGCGACGTCGCGGAGGCCTGCCGGGAGGCCCTCCATGAGGCCGGTATTTTTCCCATACCACGGTTCACCCCAGTTCTAGCCAAAATGACAATGGAGCCCGAACAGGCTCTACCTCTTGCAGCGTAGGGCGCGCAACTAATGACTAGAAGGTTATAGTCAACAATGCTGTTTTGAATATTCACTTGCGTCACATTGTCCGTTCCGTTTTGATAGCAAATATTGTTTCGGGCTTTCGTGCCAATAGTTCTGCTGAGCCGAATACACATTCCGTTATGATAGATAGTATTGCTATATATTTTCTGGTTTGTACAGGCAAATGTACAGAATTCACCTGCTAAGATTGCCTCACGATTATCACCAAGGCTGTTACGATAGACAATATGTTTGGCGTTGTCAACTTATGCAGGCTGATCTCATCTGGAGGCAACAGCGGGACGAGAGTGGATCGACTTCGGACTCATTCTACCTTTAAGCAGTCGTCCTCGTACAGGTGATCTCTTCCCACATCTGGCATCTTGTGCGCATTTCTTGCCGGTACTCGGGCGCAGATCAGCGATGACGACGCGGTCGGAAGTGCTGGGCAATAGGCCCATACGCGGAGAGAAACCGTTGGACGTGCCTTGGTGACTCAACCCCTGCATCCGTCGCTCGCGCTGCCGTGTTGGTTGATAGGGGTTCTCTGTGCGGTTGTTGAGATAGCGATGCTGACCGTACTCGGCCCAGGGAGAATTTCTCGCGTGGCTGCACCATAGCTCTTGAGTTTATCGGTGATGATCACGCGTGGGACGTATTAACACCCTTTGAGGAGCTTGCGGAAGTATTTCTTCGCCGTTTGCTTGTTCCGTCGCCGTTGCACCAGGATATCGAGCACATTCCTGTCCTGATCCATCGCGCTACAGATAGTGGCGTTCGCCATTGATCGTCAAGAAGACCTCATCGAGGTGTCATTTATCGCCAGGCTTGGGGCGTCGACGACGCAGTTGATTGGCGTATGCCTGGCCAAACTTCCGGCGCCATTTGCGGATAGCTTCATAGGACACGATGACCCCACGGACGAACAGCAGTTCTTCCACATCACGGCGGCTGAGAGGAAAGCGAAAATACAGCCAGACAGCGTGGCTGATGATCTCACCCGGGAAACGATGGTGTTTGTATAGATTCGCTGAGGCTGAGGTCATCACGGCAACTCCACACAAGAACATGGCTGAATGAGCAAAGCGCCCTCCGCTACGGAGAAGTGGCTTGGGTGGCACAAGTATGTCATGGAGGACTGAGGCTGTACAGGGGTGCGGTTAAGTTGTCAACGCCTGCTATACGGTGCCTGATCTGCCTCGGACCAATAATAATCTCAAGCAGTTTTTCGGGGCGTATCGCTATCACGACCGTCGCACCACAGGACGTAAAGTGGCTTCCCCCGCTTAGTCCTGAGCGGTTCAGTCTGTGTGATTGCTGCAGCTGCCACCTGCCTGCATACCTACTCCGCAGCCGACCTCGCTCCCGAGAACGTCAGTGCCTGCCAGGCACTGCGGTAGGCACGAGAGACCTGCCGCCAGCGGCGGATCCTGCGTCGGCGCTTTCGCTGTGATCCAGCATCACATCTCGCGAAGCTTGAGGCAGGCTTTCTCCGGCTTATTTTGTCACCCTAGAATTTTTGAGTATAATTCTACTGACTTTTGATATAAGGTAAAAGAACGAAGCCAATGTTACTGATAAGGTTTATATTAGAACTAAAATAACTAAAATCCAAATATAGCTCATTCAAGCATAGGGGGACAACTGAAAAATTCTCATTTTTCAGTTCTGTTTCTCTCTGCGGTCATCAGTTATTCTTTGATTTCTTCGTGTAACGTATCGGCTCAAATATCCTGCAGCCACTACGCATCTCCCGTGGGCGGGGGGAATGGACTTTCCCAAAATTCACCCTTTCGCATCGCTGATTTCTGGGGTGTGGCGCGGCCTGGTTCCACACTCTGTTTGCTGGATGGCGTCTACCAGGGATCGGCACACATGATTACTCCCCCGGCAGGATTAAATGGCAATAGCGGAGCGCATATCAAAGTGATCGCGCTGAATGATGGCACGGTCTTTCTCAATGGCCAGTACTCAAACGCGCCTTTGGTCCTGAACGGGAATAATGGGCTGGATCATGGCATCGGCCAGCCCAGCGACCTCGGAGTGAGGAACCCCTACCGCAGCCCCGGAGTACAGCATCATCCTCGCTGCACCACGCTATATTTTGAAATCTTTTTATAAACTAATTTAGTACAATATATATATCTCTATAATAGTTCAAAATATCGAAAAAGCCCTTCAAGGGGTACAAATATACGCGTGGGAGGACAAACAGTTGCGGAGACCATGACATCAGTGCCGGATACCAGCCGAGGACGCGACCGACCGCTCCACTGCACCTGGCATTCCACTTTGCTCTCGTCAACGACACAACCCTGAAAGGGTGGGAACAATGCGACATATCTCTCGTGCCATGCTGTGTTTCTCTGGGCTCCTCAGTGTTGCCCTGCTCCTCGCGCCGCCGGTCGCGGCGCAAAGCCCCTGTAGTCACTATGCCTCACCGACAGGTGGCGGCAATGGGCTCTCGGAAGGCTCCCCGTTTCATATCGCCGACTTCTGGGGCGTGGCGCAGCCCGGCGCCACCCTTTGCCTACTCGATGGGACGTATACAGGCGGGCAGAATATGCTCGCGCCGCCCAACGGCTTTGGCGGGACCAGCAGCGGGCGCATTACGGTGCGCGCTCTGCATGATGGGGGTGTCTATATTGATGGGCAGTATGCCAACCATCCCCTCTACCTGGTCAACAATAGCTGGCTCCAGATTGAGGGCGTGAATGCCGCCAACAGCGCCCACGAGGCCATCGCGCTCTACAGCAGCAACAACAATATCCTGCGGCGGGTGTGTGGGTGGAATGCCAATCCGCCGCCGCCGGTGGGCTCGGGGAATAACCTGCACACCATGATCGTGGCCAGCAGCTCGGACAATCTCCTCGAGGATATGTGCCTCTTCGGCTATGGGCGCAACACCTACAACGATTATGCGGGACCGACGCATCGCAACACCATGCGGCGCATGTGGATGCGCTGGGATGGCTGGGCGCCGGGCGACGGCGGGACGAACCCGGGGCCTGCCCTCCAATCGGCGTACGGCACCGACCAGGACAGCCTCTACGAAAACCTCATCCTGGTGTGGGGCGCCACCAAATATACCTGGAGCGGGTCGTCAGGGGCCAATCACGCCGGCATGATCTTTCGGGATGGCCCCCCGCCCGGATCCCCAGGCTACCGCACCAACGGGCTCATCATCTACGGGTATGACAATGCCCCGCTGCCCGTCGCGGACGGCTTTTTCCTCTCGCGCTGGGTGCCCCATACCTTCCAAGATGTCTTTGTGGATGGACGCTCACAGCCCCAGGCGTCTACCGCGGGCATCAACTGTGATGTCCAGGTGGGGGATGGGTACGATGGGGGGCATTGTGACCAGTCGCGGGTGGATCGGGTGACGGCGCTGCGGGCCCCGAGTCAGAGTGCGGTGAGCCTCCCCAGCGCGCCCGGGCATACGAACATCAACGATTGCACGTCGCTGAGCGACTGTCCCAACTTCTACACCGGCAGCGGGGACCGTGGGCAGGGAGCCCGGGCCTGCGGGCGATACCAGGACGGCACGCTCACCAGTACGCCCCTATGGCCCTGGCCGATGGATGACCGGATCAAAGCGGCGCTGGCCTGGGATGGGGCACTGCCACTGGCAGGCAGCGCGGGGCCGGGGTATGCGGCGCAGACCGTGACCTCGGAGATTGTCAGCCGCTATGGGCCGCTGCCGTCCGACTGTGGGACAGGGGGGAGTAGCGTGCCAGGGCCCACCAACCTGCGGGTCCGCACGGTCCAGTAGCCCCAGTGCCTGGCGCCCCCCGCGCAGCCAGGCCAGGCCTCCCGGGCAAGGGTGACCCGCGAATCCACGGCCGTCCCTCACTGGCAGGAAGAGCGCCCCGTGCCGCTGCTCGCTTTCCGGTAGCTTTGGAGAAAGAATGCAACATGTTACATTCTTGTTCCATTCCTACCGGAAAGCGCGATGCTTCCAGCTCCTGGCGCACCGCACACGCGCGTGGGACTAAGGTGACTAAGCCAATCCCTTGTTCCAGACATAAGCCGAGAGTACGGCGACTATAGGCCTTACTATCCGCAACAATCCCATGCACCCCGTCCAAGCCCAACGCCAGACACTCTTCAATGGCCACTGGGGTCTCTGTGCTGTCACTCGTATTGCCATCGCGAACGCCGACGCGGAGCGGGAGCCCATCACTACTGACCCCGAGACTCAGCAGCACCTGTTTGAGATCATCCCGCCCATCCTTGCTGTGCCCATAGGCCGGCCGCGGTGGTGCTGGCCTCTCTGACGCTTGCTGGCTCTGGGGCCCTGGGCGCGCTGCGTCCTCCTAAGCCCCATACAGGGTGATCGTCGTCGTATCCTGATGGAGCCAGGGTGTCGCCATGGCATACACCTCCAGGGCGTTGAGCGCGATCGCACCAAACACGCGGTTGAGATTCGCGGCAAATAGTGCGTCGAAGATCTGTCCCAGCCGATAATCATGGAGCGAGGCTCGCGCGAGGCCGGGCTGGAGCAAGGGTAACATCCCACGTTCCTCCATGCGTGCCCCTACCTTATAGAGGGCATGATGGCCATCCAGAATGGCGAGGAGCAAGGCCTCCACCCCACGCCCACAAGACAGGACATGGGCGGGGTGCGAAGGGCAGAAGGTATCGATGAGCGGAGCCACCTTGAGCTTGCGTACCACCCCGAGCGCCAACGGTAAGTGGGCCACGGGACTGATCTGTTGAATCGCGACCGCCATGAGGCACTCCTTCTGCAAGTCTTCTCAGAGGTTGCACCATAGCCGATGTCGTCGTGAGGATACAGGTTGGAGCCCGGCCAGATCAAAAAATCCCCTCACCCGGCCACTACCCCTTGAACCTGGAGAGGTCAAGTATAGTGCAGGACGGCTAGCCTACGAGGCCCTCCGCTTTGTGGTGGTGCATGCGAGTCAACTGGCGCAGCAGCACACCCAAGCTTCTACCGCCGCACGAACCAAGGAAGCCACAGCAGTCGTGGAGCACAGCAAGTATGTGCCAGTGCGCTGGTTTGCCTGTGAGGCAGATGCCGCAGCGGCCTTACAGAGTATGAGCACCGGGAGCCGGGCCGGCGAGGCCGCCGGCCCCAGGCCTGGCGGTATCATGCCGTACGCTATCACGTCGTGGCCGACACCCGCCGCACGCGGCGTGCGCGGCGGGGCCGGCCCACGAAGACGGACCCGCCACCGACGGAGGCGGGCTCTCACCCCAGGGGCGAGGTCGAGGCACCGGCCAACCCGGAGGAGGACAATGGCTGGACCGTACTCGCCACCACCGTGAGTCCTGTGATGAGTACGGATGCCACGATTCTCCAGGCCTATCAGGAGCAACATATCACCGTGGAACCCGGCTTTCGCTGGATCAAGCATCCGGCGGCGATCAGCCCCGTGTGGCTGGAGAAGCCCGCACGCATCGCGGCGTTGGCGAGGCTCACAGTGTTGGGCTTGCGCGTCTCCAGCATTATCCAGCGACAGGTCCGCCTGTACCTGGGCAGCCATGACCAGCAGATCCCGGGGAACAAAGGCACGACCGCGACCCCAACGGCGGCAGTCGTGTTGGCCTTGTTGAGCCAAGTAGCCCTAGTCCGCCTGTTGATAGGGGATCAAGAGGTCGCGCAGGTGTTCGGTGTTCATCCCCATCACATGCTGATCTGTGATACACTCGGTCTTAACCACTCGTGGTATGAAGTGCCCTCAGCGCACGAAATCGATCAGTTCAGTCAGACTCCTTGAACGTGGGTTAATGTACTTGTCTTCAGTTGTGCCATGTATGTACTGCCGAGTATGAGCCATGCCCAGCGGACGATCCCCGGTGACACATTGCCCCGCCTGTCGAGCCAGCGACAGGCCCCACTTTTCCCCCCGCGAATGCGAGATCTTGGCCCAGCTCGCCACCAGCCAGGCTCCGAAAGAGGTGGCGGCAGCGCTAGGCATCAGCATCAAGACCGTAGACAGCTATCTTCGCAGTTTGCGGACAAGCTGGAGATTGCAAGTCTCTATCAGCTCGTGGTCTATGCCGTTTATGCGACGATCTACGATTATGTCAGTCCACCCCCTCCCGCCAACGTCCAGGCGGGTCAGCAGGCGCGTGATCCATGCCTCGAGCCGCGCAATGCGCTCCGCGCGGGTGAGGCGGGGCGTGGGGGCTTCCACCACCGGCGGCTCCTCGACCACCGGTGGCGCGGGCGGTACCACCGGCGTGAGCAAAAACGCATGCGCGGCCTCGCCAATCCGGCCAAGCGCCGCAATGCGCCCCGCCGTATTAATCCCGACCGCACTCTCCAGCACCACCTCCGAGGCATCGACCAGGCGGGTCTGGAGATCAATCGGCTGATGATCCTCGCCCCAGAAGACCGCGGCGAGGTGCTGCGTGCGAGGCAACGCTGGATCTTGCAGCACACTTTGGCCCACCACATCCCCCGCGTCATTTATGCTCTGGGCCCGCGCCGCATTATCCCCCGCGAGCGGGAGGAGCGGCACCATGCCGGTGGTCGCCCGCCAGCGAAAGCCGACCTGGGCCTCGGCGATCGTCCCAAAGCCTACAACAGTCTGGCTTTCGTTGATGTCCAACGCCTGGGAGGAATCAAAGGGCGCGGTCTGCAGATCCAGGACGCCGCCCTCCGGGGGCCAGAGCGTGGCATGGATGTTACGGATCGGGGTCGCGGCATTGCCCACGGCCTCGCCTACATCATTAAGCGCCTGGGCCCCGCCGCTCAGCCCGCCCAGCGTGGGTAACGGGACCGGCGGCCCGCCGCCAGGAAAGAGGAGCGGCACAAACCCGGGATGCTCGGGCGTCTGGCCAAAGCCCACAATCGTCCCCGCGCCATTAATGTCTGTCGCTACACTGATCAGGTCCGCACTGCCCAGCGTGCCCAGATCCCGGATCCCGTCGTCGAGGGTGAAGAGAAAGGCATGCGTGAAGAGCCCCATAAAGCCCGTCGAGGCAAAGCCCACGACGCGCCCGTGATCGATCCCTAGCGGGATAGCCGAGACCCCGTCCGGCAAGAGATTGAGCGTCCGCTCGATGGCCCCGAGGACGACTGCCCGCTGCAACCCGGTGAGCAGTTGCGTGCTGAGGACGGTATCGGCGTCTTTCGCCAGCGCCGTGACCGAGAGCACCGGACCGAGATCTGTCACCGTATACTGCTCCGCCGGGAGCGCCCAGCTCGCCCGGTGCCAGCCAAGCAGAAGCAGCGTGCATAGCACGCCCAGACGCCGCCAGAAGTCTGCCATAGCGTATCCTTTACAGAACTTTAGTTTCCGGTAAATTGCAGCGGTGATGGCGACACCAGGCAAGTTCTCAGGTAGAGTAGAGTCACCACACTGTACTCTTGGAGGCTTGCCCGATGTCGACCATAGTCGACCGTATTTCTGTCCTGTTGAGTGTAATATTGGCCGAGATGCCCGTTGGCACGAATCTGGGTCTCTTCTGGCTCCTCTGGGCGCTCATCTCTGGGCGATTTTTGCTCAGTCGGGGCGCCGTCTTCCCGGCGTTGGCCGACGGGGGACTGCCCGCAGACGCCGTGCGTCGCTCCGGAGCGGCCCTCGCGTATGGTCGCTGGACCATCCAGACCCTCGTCAGAGCGTGGCGCCAGATGGTCGAGCAGGAAGGCCACGGGCACGCCCATCGCTATGAAGGTTTCCGCCCGGTCGCCTGTGACCTGGTCGGCTTCTTCCGCCCTCGACTGAGCGGCTGTGTCGGCAAGCACTACCAAGCCGGAGCCGACAAAGCCCTGCCAGCCATCGTGCTGGCGGTGGTCGCGGCAGTCGGTTCGGTCGGCAAAGTCCGCGTACCCCTGCTGCGTTTGCTCCTACGGGCCGCACCAGGCGATCGCAGTGAAGTCGAACTGCAACGCCGGGCCTTAACGCAAGCGGGAGCGGCCTTGCAACCCGACGAAGTCCTCATCGTAGACGCCGGATTCGGCGTGGCCGCCCTGCTGGTCGGGGGTGTGCCACGCTTTGTGGCGCGGGTGGCGCGCAACTTTACGGCCCGGCGCAACGTGCTGCCGGCCTATACAGGCCGAGGGCGTTGCCCAGTCTATGGGGAGCGGGGGCGTCCCTTACCCCGTACCTACAAAGGCCGGACCATGGCCGCCTCGCCCCCGGATGCCACCGCTCAGTGGGTACGAGCTGGACGGACGATTCAGGCCCAGCTCTGGGACGACCTCGTGCTGTCCACCGCCAAGCCGGGAGCCCCGGCGTTTCGGTGTGCGGTGATCCACGACCCGCGCTACCAGGAACCGCTGGTGTTGGTGACCAACCTGCCGGTGTCAGCCTATGCGCTGCGGTGTCTGTACCGCGACCGTTGGCCCATCGAGCAGTTGCCCCTGGCGGCCAAACAGATGGTCGGCGCGCACCGGGCGTTCGTGTTCGGAGACGAGAGCCGCTACCGCCTGCCGGAGTTGGCGCTGTTGGCGGGCAACATCTTGGCCTATGTGGCCGCCACGGCGGCGGCAGTGCCCACGGGCTTTTGGGACCGATGCTGCCACCCGACGTGTGGGCGTTTGCGGCGGGTATGGCTACGGGTGGATTTTTCCGACATCCCCATACCAGCAGGCCCACTGCGGAAAAAGGTGTCGGTGACAGCGCATGTGCCCAAGGGGGTGCAGGGGCATCGGCGTCAGAAGGGTATGATAACACTCCCAGCCACCACCCTTGGACGGCGGAAAGTCGCCTGAGTTAGCGGAAACCAAAG
>Ga0075418_10006925_pt1 | contig 12776 bp, 8 predicted proteins | sample SoiMetdeltSBSDD2_FD_81776 | JGI IMG/M metagenome (GOLD analysis project Ga0075418, IMG submission 81776) | Bulk soil microbial communities from a Populus tree surrounding site in Tennessee, USA - Soil MetaG P. deltoides SBSDD2 | ecosystem: Environmental > Terrestrial > Soil > Tree plantation...
CGAACCACGAACCCACGGATACAATTCAGTAGAAATGGTCAGAGTCCGTTTCGCCCCCTCTCCAACCGGCTACCTCCACATTGGCGGCGCGCGGACGGCGTTGTTCAATTGGCTCTTCGCGCGTCAGCAGCGGGGCACGTTTGTGCTGCGCATCGAGCATACCGACGCCGAACGATCGTCATGGGAAATGGTGTCCGGCATCGTCGATGGCCTGCGATGGCTCGGGCTTGATTGGGACGAGGGGCCGGATACGGGCGGCCCACACGAGCCGTACTTTCAGTCGCAGCGGATCGAGCACTACCGATCGATGGCGGAGCGCCTGGTCGCGGACGGACATGCCTACTACTGTTTCTGCAGTCCGGAAACGATTCAGGCCAAGCGGGAAGCGGCGGAAGCGGCCGGCGGGGGATGGGTTTACGACCGCACGTGTTGTGCGCTGACGAGCGACGAGATTGCTGCGCATCGGGCGGCCGGGACTCCGCACGCGATCAGGTTCAAGGTGCCGGCCGGCGAGACCAGCTTCGACGATCTCGTTCACGGGCCAATCGCGTTCGACAATGCGAACATCGAAGACTTCGTCGTCCTGCGCTCCGACCGTCAGCCGACGTACCACTTGTCGGTCGTCGTCGACGACATCGCCATGCAGATCACGCACGTCGTCCGCGGCGACGATCACATTTCGAACACGCCGAAACAGGTGCTGTTGTACCGCGCCTTCGACAGCGCCGCGCCGCGGTTCGCGCACGTGCCGTTGATCCTGGGGCCGGACAAGAAGCGGTTGAGCAAGCGGCATGGTGCGACGTCGGTGATGGAGTACCACCGGATGGGGTACCTGCCGGAAGCGATGGTCAACTTCCTGGCGCTCCTCGGCTGGTCGCCAGGGACCGATCAGGAGATTCTTACCCGCGACGAACTGATCGCAGCGTTCAGCCTGGACGGGATCAGCGGTGGCAATGCCGTTTTCAACCCCGAGAAACTCGATTGGTTCAATCAGCAGCACATCGCGCGCCTGTCGGCTGAGGAGATCGCGACGCGCATCGAGCCGCAGCTGCGCGAAGCGGGGCTCTGGCGCGACACGTTTGCGACGAGCGATCGCGAGTGGCTGTTGCGGGTGGTCGAGCTCCTCAAGCCGCGCATCAAGAAGCTGGGCCAGATCGTCGAGGACGGTGCATTGTTCCTGGCCGGTGCGGTGCAGTACGACGAGGGAGCGGTGACGAAACACCTGGGAGTGCCCGGCACTCGCGGCCATCTGGAGGCACTGCACGCGACGCTCGCCTCAGCTCAACCGTTCGATCAAGCCACGATTGAGAGCGTGTTGCGTGGCCTTGCTACCGAGCGCGGGATCAAGGCGGCCTCGCTGATCCATGCGACGCGCGTGGCAGTCACTGGAAAGACGGTGAGTCCAGGGCTCTTCGAAGTCGTCGAGCTCGTCGGCCGCGATCGAACGCTCTCGCGTCTCGAGGCGGCAATGGAACTCGCTTCCTCCTGAGTCGTGCAATTCTCGGACAGTGTGTCGGCAGTTAAACAGATGTTCTCGGCTCATCCGTTATTGAAACATCAGAAGTCCGAACTCATCAGTACCGGGAATTGCTCAATATAGGAATGCCAGTCGCCCCTCCGTGCTCGTCCGTCCCGCAATAACACGAGCATTTCGGCATCTCGTTACCGCTCGACGGTAACCATCTCCTCCATTTGAGCCCTTCCATTCCCGTGAGATATCTCGCGGTCTGTCAGCGAGTTCCGGCTTCGGGATCTGGCTCGTCGTGGCATTTCCGTTGCAGCACGTCGGGTGGAGGACAACGAATCGCATCGAGTCGGCCTCGAGACGACCGAGTGAGGAGGGTACAAAGTGGCCAAGGAAGACCGCGGATTTGCTTCGATGGACCGCGCCAAGCAGCGTGAGATTGCAAGTAAGGGGGGCAAGGCCGCCCATCAGAAAGGCACCGCGCACGAGTGGACGAGCGAGGAGGCGCGAGACGCCGGACGCAAAGGCGGCATCGCCAGTCATCGTCGGCGTCGTGAGCAGATGTCACCCGAGCCAGGTGATGGCGGAAACGAGTCCGTTGGCGGTGACGTCACGAACACCGACACGGATGTGAATCGCAACGAGTAGCCTATGGGCGCTCATCGGGGCCGCGGCACGCTCTCAGCACTGAGAACCCGCCGGCCCCCTATTTCCATTCCTGCGACAACGGCCCACATTTAACGGTTTCTCACTGTTCTTTCAGCTGGTACTCACGACTCGGCGTTAACAGCCGAGATATCGTGCGTGCGTGAGCCTCGATGGTCTGAGGTCAAGGCTGGAGGTGGTGGGATGTGCAGAATGTTTGGCGTTCTGGTGGTGACCCTCCTTGTTCCGGGACCTTCGTGGGCGCAGCCATCTCTCGACAATGTTGGCGCGCTGCTCAAAGGCGGCGAGGAGGTCGTGGTCGTGTGCGAACGTGCGGCAACCGGTTGTGACGGCGGCCGCGTTCGCGGCAGATTGTCGACGGCCTCGGCGGCGGGCCTCGAGCTGACCGTCGGCGAGCGGATGCTCAGGATTCCTGGCGAGCGCATTCTGAAAATCGAGAGGCCCAAGGACAGTAACTGGAACGGGTTCGGAATCGGGATGGCCGCCGGCGCGGGTATCGGCGCAGCCATCGGAATCGTGGCCGCTCTCAGCGAGGACGACAGCTCCGACGCATCGGAACCATGGGCACTTGATCTGAGCCCTTCGGGTTCGACGATGTTTCTGGGGTTCGCGCTTCTCGGAACCGCGATTGGCAGCGGCGTGGGCGCGGCGGTGGACAGCGCGCGGGGCGGTCCGACTGTCGTCTTCGAGCGCGCGACGTCATTGCCGTCGACGCACGTCGGTCTCTTCACCTCGCGCGGTGCTGCTGGTCTTCAGATGCAGCTGCGATTTTGACAGGACAACGTCACTCGACCGGGGCCGCCGGGCCGAATCACCACCTGAGAACCCGCCGGCCCCTCCACTCCCGTCCTTCCTCCACGAACCCCCACTCGGGATTCTGCTGGACGTCGCGGAGATTCCGGCACACCGCCTCGAAGACGGGCAACTGATCGTCCGCGCACTCGAAATAGGTAATGAAGTCGAACTCTCCGGGCCTGCCGTTGCCATCCGGGTTGTAGTACAGCCGGCGGTAGATCGCGCTGACTCCGGCTTCGGCAGCCGTCGCGTGCCCCTTCACCTTCGTACCGTTTGCACCGACGTGCGGATAGAAGTACGTGTGACGTTCGAGCACGGTCATCCGCCACCACTCTTGTGTCTTGCGCATCGGGAGGATGATCACCTGCTGCTGCGCCCGGCCTGACGGACGCGATGCCGCGTTCTTGTAGGCGTAGGCATGCATCTCGGCGCTGGTGTACTGCGGCACGCGCAGCGCGCCCTCCATCGACGCGATCAGCGCGCCTTGTCCGAACCTGCGGCGGAACTCCTGTTCCGTTTCCTGGAGCCTCGGGCGGTATCGGGACGACACCTGAAGCACGTAGCGTGGCGTGACCGAGCCAATGCCGGTGACGTGGTCGCTGGTCAGAAACTGAACGGAATCCTGAGGGCTGGAATCGGAGTTGCCGTTGCCTTCATAGTCGTTGAAATAGCCGCGCGCAACCGTGGAAGCGGCCGCGCGCAGGCGAGCCTTCAGCTCCTCGTCGTCTCGCGACGGCGTCACGAAGATGAACTTCGTGAACAGCAGGTTCACGCCAAGGTGATTGGTGCCGTTGCTGCCGGTCATTTCTCGCCTTTCGACGTATCGGCAACAGACGAGCTCGGCTGCACAAGACCATACCGGGCACAAGCAAGGCTGTGTAGCAGCGTGCCACGACGCGCAATAGGGCGTTCGTCCCTGGCGGGGGGTAACGGCTCACCTTCGCTATATGATCAACCCGCCGTGACCCCCAACGATTACGCACGCGCCAGACGACTGCTGTTGAAGCGCGACCCTATTCTGGCCGCCCTGATCAAGACCCATGGACCGTGCGGCCTTGCCGCCGCGCAACGCGCCGATCATTTTTCGGCCCTGGCCAGGGCGATCACATTCCAGCAGCTGTCCACGAAGGCCGCGTCGACCATCTACGGCCGCGTGGTCGCGTTGATGCCGGGAGAGACGCCGACGCCGGAAGCGTTCAGCAAGGTGACCGACGATCAACTGCGCGCGGCAGGCCTCAGCCGGCAGAAGACGGCGTACCTGCGCGACCTCTGCGAGAAGGTCACATCCGGCGCGCTCGACCTGAACGCCCTCGAGAAGATGGACGACGAGGATGTGATCAAGTCGCTCGTCCAGGTGAAAGGCATCGGCCGATGGTCCGCCGAGATGTTTCTAATCTTCCGTCTCCACCGTCCCGACGTTCTGCCGGTTGGCGACCTTGGCATCGTGACGGCGATCCATCGCGCGTATCGATGGCGGAAGCGGCCGACGCCGGCGCGCATGCTCAAACTGGGCGAAGCGTGGCGGCCGTATCGTTCGGTCGCCTCCTGGTATCTATGGCGAAGTCTCGATAACGAACCAAAGCCTGCTGGCAACGGCAGCTCGCCTCGCGGAGCAAAGCGCCGGAAATAGATTTGGTCGTACCTGTAGGCCCGACCTTAAGGTCGGGCGTGTTCGTAAGGAGCAACATGACTCGCAAGATGTCGATCACGCTGGCCGTCGCCTTGTTTCTCCCCCTCCTTCTGTCCGCACAGGCGCAGCAGGATGCGAAGAAGTGGGACGTCAACGCCGACCTTGGTCCGACGACGAAGCTCTCGTTCGACACGTCGGAGGGGACGTGGATGAACCTCGACGTCAGTCCGGATGGGCGCCAGATCGTTTTCGATCTGCTCGGCGACATCTACGTCATGCCCATTGCCGGGAGCACCACGGCGGCGAAGCGGATCGCCAGCGGACCGGCGTTCGAGATGCAGCCACGCTTCAGCCCCGATGGCAAGCGCATCGCGTTTACGAGCGATCGCGATGGCCTGTGGAACATCTGGACGATGGACCTCGAGGGAAAGGATGCGAAACAGGTCTCGCGTGAGCGGCGATGGTTCGTGAACAGTCCCACCTGGTCGCCGGACGGGCAGTACATCTATGCCCGCCGCCACTTCGTCAAGGAGCGATCGCTGGGCGCGGGCGAGGTGTGGATGTATCACTCCGCCGCCGCGAGCGACGGCTTGCAGGTCACCGAGCGGAATGGCTTTCAGAAGGACGCGGGGGAGCCCGATATTTCGCCGGACGGCCGCTACCTTTATTACAGTCGCGACGTTACGCCGGGGCAGACCTTCGAATACAACAAGGATCCGAACGGCACCATCTACGCAATCATGCGGCGCGACCTCGTCACGGGTCGTGAACGACGTGCGATCAGCATGCAGGGCGGATCGGTGACGCCCCAGGTGTCACCGGACGGGAAGTCCCTGGCCTACATTCGCCGGGTTCGTCTGCAGAGTCATCTCTTCCTTCGCGATCTCGCCAGCGGGCGCGACCGTTTGTTGTTCAGCAACGTCGACAAGGATCTGCAGGAGGCCTGGGCGATTCATGGTTTGTACTCGCAGTTCGCGTGGACTCCCGATGGCAAATCCATCCTCATCTGGGGTGAAGGAAAGATCTGGAACGTCGACGTGACGAGCGGCAAGGGCCAGCAGGTGCCATTCGTGGCGCAGGTCGAGCAGACGCTGAACGATGCGGTGCGTTTCCCGCAAAAGGTTCATCCCACAGAGTTCCCGGTCAAGATGTTGCGTGACGTGCGTGTGTCGCCGGATGGGAAGCTGGTTGTCTACAGCGCGCTCGGACATCTCTACGTTCGGCCGCTGCCAGCTGGTGAACCGCGCCGCCTGACCGCGCCCGGTTCGACCACGACGACGTCCAACGGAAATGGGAATGGAAATGGGAGCGCAGGCGCAGTGTCGCAGCAACCAGCGGCGTCTCCGACGGACACCTACGAATACTTCCCGTCCTTCTCCAACGACGGCCAATGGATCGTTTACACGACATGGAACGACACGCAGATGGGTCGCGTCCGGGTGATCAGGCCCGACGGCAGCGGCGGTCGGGACGTCATCACGCAGCCTGGACACTACGTCGAACCGTCGTTTTCGCCGAACGGCCGGTCGATCGTGTACCGGCACGCCGGCGGCGACCTGAGCCGCGGGCCGTTTTACGGTCAGGACGCAGGTATTTACGTTGTTCCGGTTGCAGGCGGTGAGTCGGTGCTCGTGCGCGACAGCGGCACCGAACCGGAGTTCGATCACACCGGAACGCGAATCTTCTTCCGCGAGACCCGGAACGAAAAGGTCACGCTCCTCAGCGTCGGAGTGCCGGCGGGGAATACCGAGGTGCCAGGTCGTGACGAGATCGAGCACGTCCGCAGCGACAATGCGACGCAGTACGCCGTGTCGCCCGATGGCAAGTGGCTGGCGTTCGAAGAGCGATTCCGGACGTTCATCGCACCGTTCCCGCGAAGCGGTCGGCCCATCGACATCGGGCCGTCGACGTCGGCGTATCCGGTCCAGCGCGTGTCGCGCGACGCCGGCTTCTACCTGCACTGGTCGGGCGACGGCAAGACACTGCACTGGGCGCTGGGGCCGGAGCTGTACTCGCGAAACCTGTCGAACACGTTCTCGTTTGTCGACGCCGGCCAGCCGAAGGCCACCGATCCGGAAGCCAAAGGCATTCCGATCGGCTTCACGGCGAAGAGCGACATCCCGAGCGGATCCGTCGCGCTCGTCGGCGCGCGTGTCCTGACGATGGCGGGCCTCAAGCCGGGTGCCATCCAGGGCACGCCAGGAGTGATCGAGAACGCCACGATCGTGATCGAGAACAACCGGATCACTGCCGTGGGCGCAACCGGTTCGGTGCAGGTGCCAGCCGGCGCGCGGCGCATCGACGTCAAGGGCAAGACGATCATGCCCGGCATCATCGACGTGCACGCGCACGTCGGCGGCGAGTCCAGCGGGCTGATCGGTCAGGCAAGCTGGCCGCTGGCGGCAAACCTGGCGTTCGGCGTGACGACGTCGCACGACCCGTCCAACGACAGCGAGACGGTGTTCTCGAATGCGGAGCTGCTGCGGTCGGGCGCCAAGCTCGGTCCGCGTCTCTTCTCGACCGGAACGATCCTGTACGGTGCGGAGACGCCTTTCAAGGCGGTCGTCGATGCCTATGAGGATGCGCTGTCGCATCTGCGCCGTCAGAAGGCAATGGGCGCATTCAGCGTCAAGAGCTACAACCAGCAGCGCCGCGATGCTCGCCAGATGATCATCAAGGCCGCCCGCGAGCTCGAGATGATGGTGGTGCCCGAAGGCGGATCGCTGCTCTACATGAACCAGACGCACGTCCTCGACGGACACACCGGTGTGGAGCACTCGCTGCCGGTGCCTCGTATCTACAAGGACACGGTCGAGCTGTTCGCCAGGAGCAAGTCGGGCTACACCCCAACGCTGATCGTCGGCTACGGCGGCCTCTCGGGCGAGTACTACTGGTATCAGAACACGAACGTGTGGGAGAACGAACGCCTCCTCCAGTTCACGCCGCGCGAGCTGGTCGACGCGCGCTCGCGCCGGCGGCTGATGGCGCCGAACGACGACTTCAATCATGTGCTGATTGCCAAGGGCGCGAAGCAGATCGTGGATGCCGGCGGGTCCGTTCAGCTCGGCGCGCACGGTCAGCTGCAGGGTCTCGGGGCGCACTGGGAGCTGTGGATGCTCCAGCAGGGCGGCATGTCGCCGCTCGAAGCGCTGCGCGCCGCCACGATCGATGGGGCGCGTTACCTCGGTCTCGACGGGGACATCGGATCGATCGAGAAAGGCAAGCTCGCCGACCTCATCGTCCTCGACCGTAATCCGCTCGAGAATATCCGGAACTCCGAGTCGATCAATCTCGTGGTGCTCAACGGCCGTGTCTACGACTCGAAGACGCTGAACGAGGTCGGCAATCACCCGCGCGAGCGCGCGAAGTTCTGGTGGCAGCGGACAAACTAGTAAAATCTCTTATGACTTTTCGCACACGCGCCACGTTGCTGCTTCTGACGCTGGTCACGGCGGCGACGACCAGCCTCGTTGCGGCCGCTCAGCGCGCCGTCACCACCGGCCCTCAGAACGTACCGCTGACCGCGGTCGTTCCGGTCGATCCGCGGATTACCGTCGGCACGCTCCCCAACGGTTTGCGCTACTACGTGCGCGCCAACAAGCAGCCGCAAGGCCGCGCGGCGCTTCGGCTGGTCGTCAGCGCGGGTTCGATTCTCGAAGACGACGACCAGCGGGGCCTCGCGCACTTCGTGGAACACATGTGCTTCAACGGCACGCGTCACTTTCCGAAGCAGGAGGTCGTCGCATTTCTGCAGTCGACGGGCATGCGCTTCGGCGCGCACATCAACGCCAACACCAGCTTTGATCAGACCGTCTACGTGCTGCAGATTCCCACCGACAATCCCGAGGTGATCGACCGGTCGTTGCTGATCCTGGAGGATTGGGCCCACGCCGTCACCTTCGATCCTGGCGAGATCGAGAAAGAGCGCGGCGTCATCCTGGAAGAGTGGCGCGTGGGACTCGGCGCAGGCGCCCGCATGCTGGACGTTCAGCTCCCCGTCCTGCTCAAGGACTCGCGCTATGCCGAGCGCCTCCCCATCGGAAAGCCGGACATCATTCGGACGTTCACGTACGACCGTCTGAAGAAGTTCTACACGGATTGGTATCGGCCCGATCTCATGGCGGTGATCGCCGTGGGCGACTTCGATCCTGCGAAGATCGAAGCGCTCATCAGGTCTCGCTTCGGTGCGATCCCGGCCGCCGCGTCTCCCAGACCACGTCTGACCTATGACGTGCCCGATCAAGCGGGGACGCGATATACCGTCGCGACCGACAGCGAGGCCACCGCCACGACGGTCGGCGTCACCAGCCTGATGGCCGCCCGGGATCAGACGACCGTCGGTGCGTATCGACAGCAGACGATCGAACGGGTCTTCAGCGGTCTCCTCTCCGCTCGCTTCGCCGAGCTGGGGCGGAAGCCGGATGCACCCTTTCTCGATGCGGGAACGAGCCGCGGGCTTTTCGTGCGCTCGGCCGAGGCGACGACACTCAGCGCATTGGTCGCGGATGGGAGCGTCGAACGAGGACTGGCGGCACTTTTCACCGAAGCCGATCGCGTCGCAAAGTTCGGCTTCACGCAAACGGAACTGGACCGCTTTCGGCTCGGTTACCTCCAGACGTTCACGCAGCTCGCGGCCTCCAACGACGAGCACACATCGCAGTCGCTCGCCGACGAGTACATCCGTAACTTCATGCAGCAGGAGCCAATTCCCGGCATCGCGTACGAGAACGGCCTGGTCCAACGGTTCCTGCCGGAGATCACCCTCGCCGACATCAATAGCCTCGCCCAGGACTGGGTCCCGGATCGGAACCGCGTCGTCGCCGTGAACGCGCCGAAAAAGGCGGGAGTCACGGTGCCCGACGAGGCCAAGCTGGCGGCTGTCATCAAGGATGCCGGCGCCGGAGCCACGACGGCGTATGTGGATACGGTGAGTACGCGACCGCTGCTGGACAACGTGCCCAGGCCGGGCTCCGTGACGAAGACGTCGACCAAGGGACCGGGCATCACCGAGTGGACGTTATCCAACGGCGTGCGAGTCGTGCTCGAACCGACGACGTTCAAGCAGGACGAGATCCTCTTCCGCGCGTTCAGCCCCGGCGGGACGTCGCTTGCCAGCGACCAGGACTTCGCCGCCGCCGAAACCGCGAGCCGGGTCGTGGCCAATGGAGGACTCGGGACACTGACAGCCGTCGATCTGAGCAAGAAGCTGGCTGGCAAGACCGCGGTCGTGCGACCCGACATCGAGGAGATGTACGAGGGGCTGAGCGGCCGGGCCTTGCGCAGTGATCTCGAAACGATGTTTCAGCTGATATATCTGACATTCACTCAGCCGCGGGCCGATGCCGAAGCCTTTCGTGCGGCAACCGGCCAGCTCAGCGCGATGCTGGCCAACCGGCAGGCGCTTCCCGACGCCGCCTTCGAGGATGCTCTCAATGCGCTCGTGACCCAGAACCACCTGCGAGCGCGGCCGATGAGTCCGGCATTCGTCGCGGAGATGAACCTCGACAAGTCAGTGGCGTTCTACAAGGACCGCTTCGCTGACGCGAGCGATTTCACGTTCGTTCTCGTTGGCAGCTTCGACCTGCCCACGATCAAGCCGCTCGTCGAGCAGTACCTTGCCAGTCTGCCCGCACTCCATCGGAAGGAAGCTGGACGAGACGTCGGCATACGGCCACCCGCGGGCGTGGTGGAAAAAGAGGTCATGAAGGGGAGCACGCCCAAGAGCGAGGTCGGTGTCGTGTTCAGTGGACCGTTCCAGAACACGGAGAGGAATCGCGTCGTCATCCGTGCCATGGCGAACACGCTCGGTGGCAATCTGCAGCGAGTTTTGAGAGAGGACCTGGGCGGCACGTATGGTGTGAGCGTCGTACCAGAGTTCACGAAACGGCCGACCGAGGAATACCGCCTGACGATCACGTTCGCCTGTGATCCCGCGCGCACGCAGGATCTCGTCAAGGCCTTGTTTGCGGTGGTCGACGATTTCAGGACGACGGGGCCCGGCGCGGGACAGGTCTCGGACGTGCAGGCCGCCCTGCGGCGGGACCTTGAAACCGACAGCCGGCGGAACGGTTACCTCCTGAGTCAGCTGGCGTTCGCCTATCAGTACGACGAACCGATCTCGGATTCTTCAGCGCTGCGCGCGCTCTACGATCAGCTGACACCGTCCCTCTTGCGTGACGCGGCGCGAACTTATCTGGACACGACTCGTTATGTGAAGGTGCTGCTCTTTCCTGAAGCGAAGTAGTCTGATCTCGACCGACATTCTGTGGTGTGATCTTCACTCCCACCGAAATACCTTAGACGACGCCATCGTGCACACGACGAATGTCACTGTCAGAAGGGCGACGTCGCCAAGATGGCGGTACCAACCCTCGCCGTGCCAGATGCCCCGAAGCAGCGAGACCGCGTACGTCGTCGGAAAGATGCGGGCGATTGCCTGCAGCATGGGCGAGAGGGAGTCGACCGGCATGAACAGGCCTGAGAGTCCGATCATGGGGTAAAGGATCAGTGCCCCGATTGGCTGCGCAAAGCGGGCCGTTGGCACGATGCTGGCGAACAGGAATCCCAGCGACAGCAAACTGACGGTGCTGAAGAGCAGCGCCACCGTGAACGAGAGCAGCGGAACAGCCTCACCCACCGGGTAATAACGTCGGCCCACCAGCACCATCAATCCAAGCGTAACTGCGGTGAGCAACAGCTTGACCAGCACGTGCGCCGTCAGAATCGTAGACGGCCGCAGCGGCGTGGCCCTCAACCGTTTGAGGATCCCGCCTTCACGATAGATGGCCATGATTGCGGCCAGGGACTGCACGGCGCTCGCCGCAATCAGAAGGGACGTGAAGATCGGAAGGTCGACCGAAATGAAACGCGGAACGTCGGGCGACGCCTCGCGCACCTGTGGCCCGAGCAGCCGGCTGATCACCACGAACAGCAGCACCGGAATACCGACGGTGCCAATCACGCCCATCGGCTCGCGCACGAAGATCTTCAGTTCGAGCCAGGTCAGTCTCCAGAGTCCGCGCAGCATTGTTCGTGAAGCCTCAGTCTCGAATCACGTGCCCAGTCAGTTTGAGAAAGACGTCCTCGAGTGTTGGGAGCTCCGTGCGGAAGTCGATGACCCGAATCCGATGCTCCGCCAGACAATGGATGATCTCGGTTACGAAATCATCCCCGCGGCCGCGAATCGTGATGTGCATCCCCTCGCTGTTCACCGAGTCGACGTGCGGAATCGCTCGAAAGCGCTCTACCGCGGCCGGATCTTCGGTGACGACAAGGACCGACCGCTCGGGGCAGTGCCGCCGCACGAGCTGGTCGGGCGCTCCGATGTCGATGATACGACCGTGGTCGATGATCGCCACCCGGTCGCAGAGGCGCTCCGCTTCCTCCATGAGGTGGGTGGTCAGAAAAACGGTTTTCCCACGCTCTCGTATGCTGCGCACCAAATCCCATGTCGCCCGTCGTGCCTGCGGATCGAGGCCAGTCGTCAACTCGTCCAGGAATACGAGTTCGGGGTCGTTGATGAGCGCGAGCGCGATGAACAGCCGCTGTTTCTGACCGCCGGACAGCGTCATGAACCAGGCATTTCGCTTGTCGCTCAAGCCCAGTTGCTCGAGCAGGCGGTCGCCGTCCAGCGGCCTGGCGTACAAGGACGCCCAGAAGCCTATCGCTTCGCCCACCTTGATCCGCTTCTGGAGTTGAGCCTCCTGAAGTTGCACGCCGATGCGCTGCTGCAGGGCGTAAGCCTGTCGCGTCGGATCCAGTCCCAGCACCGAGATGGAACCGCGATCGGCTGTGCGGAGACCTTCGACGCACTCCATTGTCGTGGTCTTGCCAGCCCCGTTTGGTCCGATCAACCCGAAAATCTCACCGCGCTCAACTTCGAATGAGATTTCATCCACTGCCACCGTCCGGCCGTAGGTTTTCCGAATGGCGTCGACGTGAATCACAGGCTGGCGCATCATGGCTCAATCCCGCCGCGCGGACCAGGGCGTCAGTGGCCGCTCGAACTCGTTCGCCGGACGGAAGATGCGATGTCCGGCAGCGCTCCACTTGACCTTCGCCATTCCCGTCTGCATGGCGGACGGGGTCTCGACACATTTGAACGCGCCGACCGAGTAGTAGAAGCCTCCCAGGCCGATCGAATGCACGAGCGCGTGCTTCGGCGAGATCATGGCCGGTTCGGTAACGACCTTCAGCGGCCCGCAGGCCGGATCCAGATGA
>Ga0075418_10006928_pt1 | contig 12773 bp, 10 predicted proteins | sample SoiMetdeltSBSDD2_FD_81776 | JGI IMG/M metagenome (GOLD analysis project Ga0075418, IMG submission 81776) | Bulk soil microbial communities from a Populus tree surrounding site in Tennessee, USA - Soil MetaG P. deltoides SBSDD2 | ecosystem: Environmental > Terrestrial > Soil > Tree plantation...
GAGACGAACTGGGCCAGGGCCTTCTCCCGCTCGAGCAGCTCGCGCTTGCGCTCGGCGCCCCAGCGATAGCCGCCCGTGCCGCCGCTGCCCGGGACGACGCGGTGGCAGGGGATGATCACCGCCACGGGGTTCGTGGCGCAGGCGCGGGCCACGGCGCGGGAGGCGCTCGGCTTGCCGATGGCGCGCGCGACCTCGCCGTAGGACCGCACCTCGCCGAAGGGGATGTCCCGCAGCGCGTCCCACACGCGCTGCTGGAAGGCCGTCCCGCGGATGTCGAGGGGGAGATCGGCGTGCGGCGGCCCGCCCTCGACGCGCTGCAGCACCGCCTTCAGCCAGCCGCCGACGCCCGCGTCGTCGCGGGTGATCTCCGCGGCGGGGAACTCGGCGCGCAACGACTCCACGAGCGCGGCCTCGGAATCGCCGAGGCGCACCGCGGACACCCCGCGCTCGCTGGCTGCGACGAGCAGCCGGCCCAGCGGGGACGGCGCGACCGCGTACGCGAGGCGCACGCCTTTGCCGCCGCGGCGATAGGTGGCGGGCGTCATGCCCAGGCGGCCCGGGGCGCGCTCGTATACGCGGCTGCTCGAGCCGTACCCGGCGTCGTAGATCGCGGTGGTCACGGGGTCTCCTTTCCGCAGGCTGGCCCGGAGGGAGCGCAGCCGAATCGCGTCGGCGTACTGTCGCGGGCTGACGCCGACGATCCGCTTGAAGGTGCGCTGGAGGTGGTGCGGGCCCCAGCCGACCTCGGCCGCCAGGGCCTTGAGGCTCAGGGTCAGGTCGGCGGAGGCCTCGATGTGCCGGCAGACGGTCCGCACGCGCGCCGCCTCGCGGTCGCGCGGGGGGGCCTCGCGCGGCCGGCAGCGCCGGCAGGAGCGGAAGCCGGCGCCCTCCGCCGCCTCGGGCACCGGGAAGAAGATGACGTTGCGCCGCAGGGGGCGCCGCGCGGGGCACGTCGGCCGGCAGTAGATCCCGGTGGACTTCACGCCGAAAACGAAGGACCCGTCGAAGCGCGGGTCGCGGGCCTGGACCGCCCGCCACCGCCGCTCGTCCCTCCTGCTGTTCTCGACCACGGCCATCGTCACGTCAGCGAATATCGCAGGAAGGGCGGCCCGGATCCATCCGGATCTTGCTCTGAAACATAATCTCTTCCCCGGCCATATGAGCTTGAAAAACCGCGCACCGTACCTCGGGATCGCGGCCGCCGTCGTCGTCCTCGATCAGGTCACGAAGGCCTGGGTCCAGCGCTCGATCGGCGTTCACGAGAGCCGGCCGGTCATCGACGGGTTCCTGAGCCTGACCCACGGCCGCAATCCCGGGATCGCCTTCGGCGTCCTGTCCGAGGGCCGGCTGCCCTTCCAGGCGCCGGCCCTCACCCTCCTCGGCCTGGTCGCGGTGTTCGCCCTCTCGGTCTACGCCTTGCGCGTGCCGCCCGTCCACCGGCTGCGCCTCGTGGCCCTGTCGCTCGTGGTCGGCGGCGCCGTGGGGAACCTCATCGACCGGATCCGCTACGGCTCCGTGGTGGACTTCATCCACGTCTACTGGCGCACCCATCAGTGGCCGGACTTCAACGTCGCCGACTCGGCCATCTCGGTGGGCGTGACTCTCCTCCTGCTCGAGGGCCTCTTCTCCCCGCGCGGAGAGCGGGAGGGCTAGATCGATGCGACGAGCAGCGACAGCAGGTCGTCCACCTGCACCGTCTCCCGGGTCACGAAGGCCTCGCCGAAGTCCGCGCCGATGCGCTGGCCCTGGCGCCGCGCCGCCACCTCCACCGCATGCTGGAAGCGGTCAAAGGGCAAAGACACCGTCTCGCCTGCCTCGGGCATGAACTGGCTGGCGAAGGCGCGTATGGCCTGCATCTTCGTATCCCAGGCGGCGGTGATGTCCACCACGAACGTCGGGTGGACCTCCACGGGCTCCGTAACCCCGGGGGCGTAGAGGATCTTGAACGGCCGGAACGCCGGCCCCAGGTCTGGCCGGTAGTTCTTGAGGCCCGCCAGGAAGGCGGCCTCGTACACGATGCGGCTGGCGGCGGCGTGGTCGGGATGGCGCTGCTCCCAGTGCTGGGTGATGACCACCCGCGGCCGCAGCCGCCGCAGCGCGCCCACCAGCTTGTCCTTCTGCTCGGTGGTGGGCGAGAGGCCGCCGTCGGGAAGGCCGAGGGACTCGCGGCGGGCCACGCCGAGGATCCGCGCGGCGGCCGCGGCCTCCGTCTCCCGCTGCTCGGGCGTCCCGCGGCTGCCGCACTCGCCCCGGGTCAGGTCCAGCAGCACGACGCGCCGGCCCCTGCGCGACTCCAGGCAGACCGTGCCCCCCATGACCAGCTCCGCGTCGTCGGGGTGGGCGCAGATCCCGGCGATGTCGCAGGACTCGCTCACGATGCCATCACCTTCTCGTAGAACCGCTCGTACTGGCTCACCACCCGCTCGGCGCCGAAGAGCGCGGCCGCCCGCCGCCGGCCGGCCTGGCCCAGGCAGCGCCAGTGCTCCTCGTCCTTCAGGATCTCGATTGTGCGGGCGGCCATGCCCTCGATGTCGCCCACCGGGAGCAGGAAGCCCGTCTCCGCGTGCCTGACGACTTCGGGCAGGCCGCCGGCGTCGGACCCCACGACCGGCACGCCGCAGGCCATCGCCTCCAACGCGGACAAGCCGAACGACTCCAGCTCGGACGGCAGGAGGAAGACGTCCGCCACGCCGGTCAGCTCCTCGATGCGGTCCTGCCGGCCGAGGAAGCGCACCCGCTCCTCCAGCCCCAGGCGGCGGGCCAGGGCCTGGGCCGACGCGCGCTCCGGGCCCTCGCCCACCATGACCAGGACGGCGGGGATCTCGCGGTTGACGCGCTCCAGGATGCGGACGGTGTCCAGCGGCCGCTTCACCGGGCGGAAGTTCGAGATGTGGAGGAGGATCTTCTCGCCCTGGGGCGCGAAGGTGGACCGGTCCTTGTACCCGCTGCCCCGGCAATAGGCGGACAGGTCCACGAAGTTGGGGATGACCTCGATGTCCTGGCCCACCTCGAACTCGTCCACCGTCATGCGCTTCAGGAACTCCGAGACCGCCGTGACACCGTCGGACTGCTCGATGCCGAAGCGCGTGATCTCGAAGAACGACCGGTCCTGGCCCACGAGCGTGATGTCGGTGCCGTGCAGTGTGGTCACGAGCTTGGGAGCCTTGTCCCCCAGCATCTTCTTCGCCAGGTAACCCGTGATCGCGTAGGGGATCGCGTAGTGGACGTGGAACAGCTCGATCTGGTGGTCGCGCGAGACCTCGGCCATCTTGGCCGCCAGCGACAGGTCGTGGGGCGGATATTCGAACAGGCTGTAGGTCGAGAGGTCCAGCTCGTGGTAGCTGATGTTCTCCTGGAAGCCGTCCAGGCGGAAGGGCAGGCGGTAGGAGACGAAGTGGACGGCGTGGCCGCGGCGGGCGAGCTGCTTGCCGAGCTCGGCAGCCACGGCCCCGGATCCCCCGACCGTCGGGTAACACGCGATGCCGATGTTCACAGCTGGATCACCTGGTGGCCCTTGGCCCAGAGGTCCACGCGCTCGCCGATCTCCCCGACGATCGCGGTGCCGTAGCGGGCGAGCAGGCTCAGCAGGCCGAGCCCCCGCTCCTGGAACGAGCCGCCGGGCAGGAGCGCGTCCCGGGTGCGGCGCAGCCGGTCCGCCCGGCTCTGGTCCTTCTTCTTCAGGGCCCGGACGGACTTCTCGTGGAGCGACTCGATCTGGTGGAGGGCCCGCCCGCGCGCGGAGTCGGCGGCCGCGCGCAGCGTGGGGTCCAGCGAGGCCAGCGCCTCCTCCACCTCGGCCATCTCGCGTTCCAGGGCCTCGCGGGTGCGGGCGAAGGCCGCCTCCACGCGCGGGTGGGCCTCGCGGGCCCAACGCAACGCCACGACCTCGGGATCCGCCTGAAGGTCCCAGAGCTCCAGGCCCTCGGCCTCCAGGGCGCGGGCCTGGGCGGGCTCCACGAGCGTGACGCTCGGCCGCGGCACCAGCGCGGGCCGCGGGATCCCGAAGTGTCCGTAGGAGAGGCCGATCTGCGCGTGATAGGCGATCTCGGCCGGGCCCCCGATGTAGGCCGCGGTGGGGAGGATCTGGTCCTGCGCCAGCGGCCGCAGCAGCACGCCGGGGCTCCAGGGGCCCGGGTCCGACTCCACCATGCGCGCGGCCTCGGCGAGGGGAATCTTCCGGCCCAGGCCGCGGACCTCCACGAAGCCGTCGCTGGTCCCCAGCGCGCGCCGCTCGCCGTCCATCATCACGAAGAGGTTCAGGAACCCGTCCCGGATCGGTACCTGCTGGTGGTAGCCCGCAGCCAGCAGGCCCTGGCCGGCCTGCGCGGCCAGCCGCGATGTGGGCGAGCCCTCGCGCAACTCGCGGGACATCACGGGGGCCATGTGGGCCTTGACGGCGCCGTCCGAGGGATCGAGCACGACGACGCCGGGCACGAGCGCCGAGACCAGCCGCGCGAAGGACTCCGCGAGCGTGGATCCGGGCCGGTAACACCGCGTGATGAGGGCCATCGCCTCGTCCCGGTGGAGTCCCGCGGGCAGGCACCGCTCGGCCTCCGCGACCAGCCCCGTGATCGTCTCGTCGAGGACGATGCGCGAGGCCGGCTGGCCGACCGGCTCGCGGATGGGCTCGTAGCGGAGGGTCCGGATGCGGCCCGACTCGTCGAGGACGGAGATGGCGCGGACCTCCGCGAAGTCGTGGTCCTCGGAGGCCGACCAGAACACGGGGACCACGGGCCGGCCGCGCCGCGACTCCAGGTGCGCGGCCAGCTTCAAGGCGGCCACGGCCTTGTAGAGCACGAATAGCGGTCCGCCGAAGAGCACCGGCTGCTGGCCGGTGACGACGGCGGCGGTCCCGTCCTCGGCCAGCTGCGCCGCGCGCGCGGCCGCTGCGGCGGCGCCGCGGGTCCGCTGCTGGGCCGCCAGCGCGTCCGCTACGGCCCGCCGCGGCCGCGAGGCGGCCGCGCTCCGGTCGGCGGCGCGGACGAGGGCGTCGGCGTCCCATCCGTCCTCGTAGAACGGGCGCAGGCGCGGCTCGCCCTTGAGGTAGTCGCGGAAGAGCGCCGTCGGGGGCTCCTGGAAGGACTCGTAGTCGACGACCACGGGCGAGCGCCCCGTCACTGTGCGGGGATTATAAGGCACGCCATCCAGGTACGCCCGGAGGGCGTGGATTGTTCCCCGATCGAGACCGCAAGCCGTTGGCCTGGCAAGACTTGAAGCCGCCGTTCGTTGACACGTTTTAACCGCGGTGCTACAGTCCTCCGTCTCGGGCGGAGCGCTCTCGCGACGCTTCGGGGAAAGGACCGGCAACCAGGCGGACGCCCATGGACGAGACCCCGCGCCCACCCGAGCAGATCCCCCCGACCATCGGACGCTACCAGGTCCAGGAGAGCATCGGCTACGGGGCCATGGGAGCCGTCTACAAGGCCTTCGACCCGCTGATCAAGCGGACCCTGGCCATCAAGACCATCCGGCTCGACATTCCCCGGCAGAGCCCGCAGTACAAGTCCTTCATCGAGCGCTTCTACCACGAGGCCCGGATCTCGGGCACCCTCTCCCATCCCAATATCGTGACCCTCTTCGACATCGGCGAGGAGGGCGGGGTGCCCTATCTGGCCATGGAGTTCGTGGAGGGCGAGACCCTGTCCTCTATCCTCGAGCGCGGCGTGCGCTTCCCGCCCGAGAAGGTGATCGGCCTCATCAGCCAGATCGCCTCCGCCGTGGACTACGCCCATAGCAAGGGCGTCATCCACCGCGACATCAAGCCCAGCAACCTGATCCTCTACGAGGCCGAGCGGGTCAAGGTCACGGACTTCGGGATCGCGAAGCTCGTGGACGCCGAGATCACCCACTCGGGCACGCTCCTGGGGACGCCGTCGTACATGTCCCCGGAGCAGGCCATGGGGGACAAGCTCGACGGCCGCAGCGACATCTTCTCGCTCGGGGTCTGCGCCTTCGAGATGCTGTCCGGGGAGCAGCCGTTCCCGGGCACCAACGTCACGTCGATCCTCTACAAGCTCGTACACGTCGACCCCATCGAGCCGGCCAACCTCGAGATGAACGGCCTCGTGCCCCAGAAGTGGCACGAGGTCTTCGGCAAGGTCCTGGCCAAGCGCCCGGACGACCGCTACCAGACGGCCACGGACTTCGTACAGGACCTCGAGTACTGCCTCGGGGCCTGGTTCGGCGGCCTCCCCGAAGAGCTCCTGGGCGATGCCGCGCACCCGGCGCCTGGGGCGCCGGCCGCAGTCGCGATCCCGCCGACGGCGCGGTCCGCTCCTGTTCATCCCCGGCGCAAGGACGAGAGCACGGCCTCCTTCCCCATGATCCCGCCGTTTCCGGCGGGGGCGCCGGCAGTGTCGCCGGATGCCGCGCCCACCGATACGCTGCCGCCGGGGGCCCCCGAGCCGGAGCCGCTTCCCGCCACCGTCGTCCTGAGCGCGCCAGCGCGGGCAGCGGCCCCGACGCCGGCGACGGTGGTAATGGGGGCGACGCCGCCCAGCCCCGCGACCGATGCCACCTTCAAGTCGGTGCCGCCGGCGCCGACCGTCCGCGCGCCGATCCCGACTCCCGCGGTCACTGAGAAGGTCCCGCTTCCGGTGGCCGCCGCCGCTGTGGCGGCGTCCGCGGCCGCCGAAGAGGCCACGCGGAAGGCTCCCGTCCCCGCCGCCGTCCCGCCGCCCACGCGGGTCCGGGCCGGGGGGACCCCCCGCGTCTCGGCCACCGTGATACTGGCGATCGCGGGTGTGCTGACCGTGGCGGCGGTGGGCCTGGGCATGGCGGCTCTGTATCGGCGGCTGGCCACGCCGAAGGTGGCGGCGCTCGAGCCCGCGCCGACCGAGGCCACCCCCGAGCAGCCGGTCCCCGGCCCGGTGGCTCCGGCCCCGGCGGGGGCTCCGGCCCTGGGAACCGTGCAGGTGAAGAGCGACCCGCCGGGCGCCGCCGTCACCGTCGACGGGCAACCCCGCGGCGTCACGCCCATCGAAGTGGCGGGTCTCAGCCTGGGCACCCACGACGTGAAGGTGGAGCTGAAGGGATACGAGCCGCGGTCGGGGAACGTGACGCTGACGACCGGCGCCGCGCGCGCGGAGCTGAACGTCCCGCTGGCACGGGTGGCCCCGACCACCGGACTTGCCGACATCCATTCCGTCCCCTTCGGCGCGGTCGTCACCGTGGACGGCGCCGCGGTCGGCTACACCCCGCTCGTGAGCTGGAAGCTGAAGCCGGGCACCCACAAGGTCGAGATCGCGAAGGAAGGGCACGAGCCGTGGTCGGGGACCGTCATCGTGAAGCCGGGCAAGCGCGCCCGCGTGGACGCCGAGCTGAAGGCCCACGCCCCGGCTCCCCAGCCCACGATCGAGGCGGTGGACCCGGCGAAGGTCTACGAGGTAGCCGAGGTGGACGCCCGGCCCAACAAGCTCAGCGGGGAATGGGCCGCGGCTCCGAAGCTGAAGTCCGGGGAGCGGATCTCCGTGGGTGGCAGCTTCGTGGTCAACGAGAGGGGCGAGGTGACCGACCTGCGCATCACCGAGTCGGCGGGCAAGTCGCTCGACGAGTCGGTGGCCGCCGCCATCCGCAAGTGGAGGTACGCGCCCGCGACCCGGCGGGGCGTGAAGGTGAAGGTCCGGCTGCCCTTCCGGCAGACCTTCACCACGGGATAGGGCGGATGGCCAAGCTCATCGTCAACCCGACGTCCTCGGCCCGCCGCGAGATCCCTCTCGCCCGCGCGCTCCTCTCCATCGGGCGCGACCCCTCGAACGACGTGGTCCTGCCCGACGCGATGGTGTCGCGGCGCCACGCGGTGATCGAGTACCGGGGCACCCAGTACTTCATCCGGGACTGCAACTCGAGCAACGGCTCGCTCGTCAACGGCGACAAGGTCAGCGAGCGGTTCCTGCGGGACGGGGACCTGGTGGCCATCGGCACGGCCCGCCTCCTCTTCCGCGAGGAGGTGACGCCCGAGGAGGCGGCCGCCAAGGTGGTCCAGCACCCGTCCGCGCCCCGTCTGGTGTGCCCGGGCTGCCAGGCGGACTACCGCAAGGGCGACGTGTTCTGCCGGCAGTGCGGGGCGTCGCTGGCCCCGAGCGCGCCGCAGAAGGCGGTGTGCGCCGCGTGCGGGACGGTGGTGGCCCTGCCCGCCCGGTTCTGCAACGCCTGCGGCAGGGCCCTGGAGGTGGACGCCGCGCGTCCGGAGGCCACCCGCCCGCATCCCATCCCGGCCGATCCCGCGCCCGATCCGGATCCCGGTCCCGGGCCGCGCGAGAGCCCGCCGCCGCCCGCGCGCGTCCCCGAGCCCGAGCCCCGGCCCCCGGTGGAGGCGGCGTCGGCGTCGGCGGCCCGCGCGGGCCGGGCTCCTTCGCCGGCGGTCGTGCCGCCGCCGGGGCCCGCCGCCCTGCCACGCCCGCCGGCAAACGCAGGGCACGCGCCTGTCGCGACGGCCTTCCCGCCGCCCGCCGGCCCGCGCGCCGTGCCGCCGCCGCGGGCCGCTGAGACGCGGATCGAGCCGCTCCACGGCGAGCCGCAGGCCGCCGGCTTCGGCACCCGCCTCGCCGCGGGCGTGATCGACGCGGCGGTCGTCGGCGTGGGCCAGCTCGTGGTGCTCACTCCGGCGCTCATCTACTGGTGGACGCGGGAGGCACCGCAGTCCTCCGCGGACGTGGGGTTCTGGCCAATCCTGCTGTCGCTGGGCCTGGTGCCGCTCGCCCTGGCCCTGGGCGCGCTCTACTACATCTATTACTGGGGGGTGAAGGGGGCCACGCCCGGCAAGCGGGTGCTGGACCTCGTCGTGCAGGCCGAGGACGGCGGCCACCCCATAGGGGTGCACCGCGCGTCGATGCGGCTCCTGGGTTATATTCTTTCCGGAGCCCTCTTCGGGATCGGGTTCCTCATGATCGCGCTGGGCGGCAGCGCGCTGCACGACCGCCTGGCGGGGACGCGTGTCATGCGTTGGCGGAGGACCTGACCCTGGAGCCCACCGGAATCGAGCCCGTCGCCGCCGATCAGGGACTCGTCCTTCCCGGCGCCCGCAGCGCCCCCCGCATCCACGTCTGGCGCGCGCTGTGGGAGCTGGTCCACGACCTCTCGGTGGCAGTCCTCTTCTGCTTCTTCCTCATCACCTTCGTGGCCCAGGCCTTCCGGGTGCAGGGGACGAGCATGCTGCCCATGCTCGAGGACGGGGAGCGGATCATCGTCAACAAGTTCGTCTACCGCTTCCACCCCATCGAGCGCGGGGACGTCGTGGTGTTCTGGTACCCGAAGGACCCTTCGGTCTCGTTCATCAAGCGCGTGATCGGGATGCCCGACGACACCGTGGAGCTGCGCAACGGCGTCCTGTTCGTCAACGGCGAAGGGCTGAACGAGGGCTACGTCCGTCCGAGCTTCCGTGACGACGAGAGCTACCCCCCGTTGACGGTGAAGAAGGGCTACTACTACGTCCTCGGAGATCACCGCAACAGCAGCAACGACAGCCGCAACTGGGGAGAGGTCCCGGAGCGCTACATCTACGGCAAGGCCTTCTTCCGGTTCTGGCCGCTCTCGAAGGTCGGATTCATACACTGAATCGACGTCATCCCTGACGGCGTCGATTCAGTGTTTGTCCGTAATCCTTGTCCTTACGTTGTCACCCGGTCTTCAGTGCCGGTCCCTTGTCCGTCTGTTGTCCACCAATCCAGTCAGTCCCTTCCGACCCCCAACGCGTCGGCCACCCGGTTGATGTAGTTGAACCACGACGCGATGAGGGTGATCTGCAGGATCCCCTTGTCGTCGAAGCCGGCGGCGCGGAGTCTCTCGAGGTCCTGCCGGGAGACCTGCGTCGCGTCGCGCGTGATCTTCTCGACGTACTCCAGCATCGTCCGGTCCTGGTCCGATATGGGCGCGGACCGGTAGTCCCCCTGGATCGCCTTCACCAGCGGCTCGTCCAACGTCACGCGACGCAGAAACTCTGCGTGGGACTCGATTCAATAGTGGCAGCGGTTGGCCGCCGAGACCACGGTAGTGATCATCTCGTGCTGTCGCCGCGTCAGCGGAAGGTCGGCGGACATGAGGACGCCGAAAGTAGAGAAAGCGTGCCGGAGGGCGGCCGGGATGAGACTGTGCGAGGCCACGATCTCCGAGGTGCCGTCGCCCGTGGGATGGACCGGCTGGGAGTACTCCTCGGGATAGAGGAGCCTCTGGGCGTCGATGGCGGCCTGGACCTCCTCGCTGGCATCCGCTGGAACGGTCTTGATCCAGGTCATGAGTGGTTTATCCTACACCGTTGGGCGGGAGGCCGAAGGGACCGATGCAAGGACGGATCGGGTGACGGCGCGCGGGGGACGGGCCACGCTGGCCCTGGAGGACGGCCTGGTCTTTACCGGCCGCCCGCTGGGCCGGGCGGGCGAGACCACGGGCGAGGTGGTGTTCAACACCGCCCTCTCCGGATACCAGGAGGTGCTGACCGACCCCTCCTACGCCGGCCAGATCGTCACCATGACCTACCCGCACATCGGGAACTACGGGATCAACCGCGAGGACGTCGAGTCGGCACGGCCGCAGGTGGCCGGCTTCGTGGTGCGCGAGGCCTCGACGGTCGCTTCCTCCTGGCGGTCGGCGGGCACCCTCGCCGATTACCTCGATGAGGCCGGCATCGTGGGCATCAGCGAGATCGACACCCGGGCGCTGACGCGGCACCTGCGCACGCACGGGGCCAAGCGAGGGATCATCTCCACACTCGTCAGCGACCCCGCCGAGCTGGTGGCGCGGGCCCGGGCCTCGCGCTCCATGCTCGGTCTGGACCTGGCTCGCGAGGTCACCTGCGTCGATCGTTATGCCGTGACTTCCACGGCCGCGGACGGCCGCCGTGAGGATCCCTTCCGGGTGGTGGCCTACGACTTCGGGATGAAGCAGAACATCGTGCGCATGCTGGCCGCCGCCGGGTGCGACGTCACCGTGGTGCCGGCCACCACATCGGCCGCCGAGGCCCTGGCGCTGGATCCCGACGGGATCTTCCTCTCCAACGGCCCGGGCGATCCCGAGCCCTGTACGTACGCGGTGGAGGCGGCCAAGGAGCTGATCGAGAAGCGGCCGGTATTCGGGATCTGCCTCGGACACCAGATCCTGGGCCTGGCCTGCGGGGGAAAGACCTTCAAGCTGAAGTTCGGCCACCGCGGGGCCAACCACCCCGTCAAGAACCTGGCCACCGGACAGGTGGAGGTCACCTCGCAGAACCACGGGTTCTCGGTGGAGCCCGAGCTGTTCGAGCGGCCGGAGTTCGTCCTGACCCACGTCAACCTGAACGACGGCACCGTGGAGGGTTTCCGCCACCGCGACCTGCCGCTGATCTCGGTGCAGTACCACCCCGAGGCCAGTCCCGGGCCCCACGACAGCCACTACCTCTTCAACGATTTCATCTCGCTCATGTCGGAACGGCGGGTCCGTCTCTAAATTGCCCAGGGATCCTTCCCTCAAGTCCGTGCTCGTGATCGGGTCGGGGCCGATCGTCATCGGCCAGGCCTGCGAGTTCGACTACTCCGGCACCCAGGCCATCAAGGTCCTGAAGCAGGAGGGCATCCGCGTCTCGCTGGTGAACTCGAACCCCGCCACGATCATGACGGACCCGGAGTACGCGGACCGCACGTACGTGGAGCCCCTGACGCCCGAGGTGCTGGAGGCGGTGCTGGAGCGCGAGCGGCCCGACGCGGTGCTGCCCACGGTGGGCGGCCAGACCGCGCTCAACCTCGCCGTGGAGCTGGCGCGGCGCGGCGTCCTCGACCGCCTGGGCATCCGCCTCATCGGGGCCAGCCGCAAGGCGGTGGAGGTGGGGGAGGACCGGCGGCTCTTCAAGGCGGCCATGCAGCGCATCGGCCTCGACGTGCCGAAGAGCGGCTTCGCCCGCACCGTCGAGGAGGCGTGGGCGATCCTCGACCTGACCGGCCTTCCCGCCGTGATCCGGCCGTCTTTCACGCTGGGGGGGACGGGCGGCGGGATCGCCTACAACGCCGAGGAGTTCGAGGAGGCGGTCACGCGCGGCCTGGACCTCTCGCCCGTGCACGAGATCCTGGTCGAGGAGAGCGTGCTCGGCTGGAAGGAATACGAGCTGGAGGTGATGCGGGACGGGGCCGACAACTTCGTGGTCATTTGCTCCATCGAGAACTTCGACCCCATGGGCATCCACACCGGGGACTCCGTGACCGTGGCCCCCGCCCAGACCCTGACCGACCGCGAGTACCAGGCCATGCGCAATGCCTCGCGCAAGATCATCCGCGAGGTGGGCGTGGAGACCGGCGGGTCCAACATCCAGTTCGCGGTGGACCCGAAGACGGGGCGCATGGTGGTGATCGAGATGAACCCGCGCGTCTCGCGCTCCTCGGCCCTGGCCAGCAAGGCCACGGGTTTTCCCATCGCCAAGATCGCGGCCCTCCTGGCCATCGGCTACCGGCTGGACGAGATCAAGAACGACATCACCCGCGTCACCCCGGCGGCCTTCGAGCCGGTCCTGGACTACGTGGTGGTGAAGATCCCGCGCTGGGCCTTCGAGAAGTTCCGGGACGCGAGCCCGATCCTCGGCACGCAGATGAAGTCGGTGGGCGAGGTCATGGCCATCGGCCGCACCTTCAAGGAGGCGCTTCAGAAGGGGCTGCGCGGCCTGGAGATCGGGGCCAGCGGGTTCAGCCGGTCCGACATCGACGACGGGCGCATCAAGGAGAAGCTGCTCACCCCGGACCCCGACCGCATCTTCTACGTGAAGCGCGCCCTCGACCTGGGCTGGCCGCACGAGGAGATCTACCGGATGACCGGCA
>Ga0075418_10006931_pt1 | contig 12769 bp, 8 predicted proteins | sample SoiMetdeltSBSDD2_FD_81776 | JGI IMG/M metagenome (GOLD analysis project Ga0075418, IMG submission 81776) | Bulk soil microbial communities from a Populus tree surrounding site in Tennessee, USA - Soil MetaG P. deltoides SBSDD2 | ecosystem: Environmental > Terrestrial > Soil > Tree plantation...
ACGTCGGCGGTCCCTTGCTCGTCCTCGGGCGGAGCTTCCTCGATCTCGACCACGTCGCGGCCGGCGTCGCGCTTCAGCTCGGCAAGCTCGCGCAGCGCGCTCGCGTACTCGTCGTCGAGCAGCTTCAAGTCGAGCTCGTCCTCGGTGAGCTCGGCGAGCGCGCGCTCCATCTCCTGGCGCCGCTCGGCGGGCGACCGAACGACCCTTGGCAACCCCACGTCATCCGGCGTGCGCAGCTCCGAGGCGAAGCGCATCGTCACGGCGCGCAGCGAGCCGCGCTCGGCGAAGATCGCGGCGAGATACTCTTTGCCGCGCATGACGAACGTCGCGATGCCGGCCTTGCCCGTGCGCTCCATCGTTTCCGCCAGCAAGTGGTACGCCTTCGTCGAGTCGCCTGCGGGCGCCAGCACGTACGGACGCTCGAGGAGCTGGCGCGGGATTTCCTCGCGCTCGACGAAGCGCCTGAGATCGATGTCGCGCGACTTGCGCGGTGCGAGCGCGTCGAGCTCCTCGTCGGCGACGAGCGTGAAGCTGCCGTCGTCGTTCTCGTAGCCGCGCACGATGTCGTCCGGCCCAAGCGCTTTGTTGTCGACCGAGCAAAAGTACCGACGCACGAGCGGCTGATCGTCGGGCCCGAGCACGCGCAGAGCCGTGCGCCGCGCGCGCACGGCCGGATAGAGATCGACGGGCACGCTGACGAGGCCGAACGTCAGGGTGCCGCTCCAGAACGCGCGCGGATTCGGTGCGGCTTCACGCTCTTCGGCCATGGCCCGCATCCTTGCGCTTTGCTTTCAAACTTGCCTGCAGGCTCGCGACGAGCGAATCGGGTTGCTCGCGCTTCACCGCCTTCGGGAAGCGCACGACCTTGCCGGCCGCCTTCGCCGCGAGCATCGCCTGCAGCTGCTCCTGGTACTCGTCGCGGAACTCGTTCGCATCGAACCGATCTTCGAGCGCGCCAATCAGCTGCTCCGCGAGCGCAATCTCGCGCTTATCAGGTGCGCGGTTGGCGCCTGGACGAACGGCCGCGACCTCGACGATCTCCTGCGCATAGCGCAACGTGTCGAGGAGCAGATAACCGCCGCTCGCTTGCAGCGCGCCGACGTAACGCTTGTTGCGCAACACCCAGCGCGCGATGCCGATCGCCTCGCGCTTCTTTAACGCTTCGGCGAGAGCGAAGTACCCTTCGTCGTCGCCGTCGGGTCCCAAATAGTACGGGCGGTCGAACCAGCGCTCGTCGACCGCGCCGGCCGCGACGACTTCCTCGATGCTGATGAGCCGAGACGGCTTCGGCGCCAAGGCCGCTTGCTCCTCGTCCGTGAGCACGACGTAGACACCGCGATCGACCGCGACCGCTCTCTTGAAGCCTTCGGAAGAGACCGGCTGCTCCGTCTCGGGATCGACCATCTGCTGCTTCACGGGCGCGTGATCGGTTGCATGCAGCAGCCGAAAGTGAACCTTCGCGTCGCGCACCGCTGCATAGAGCTTGACCGGCACTTTGATCTCGCCGAGCGAGAGGTCGGCTTTCCACATTGCACGCGCAACCATGAGACGCCTCCTGGTGCGGAACGCGCTGCAAGTTCCATACCTCCCGCGCCTCGCTTCGCCTGCCCGCGCGGCGCATACTCGGCCTCGCGGTCCTTCGGGGGAAACGTCATGCGCCATCGACTCGTGCTCGCCACGCTGCTCGCGTCGTCCGCCCTGCCCGCGCTCGCTCAGACGCCGGCCGCACCGACGCTCGATTACGACTACTTCAAAGCTCGCGTCCAGCCGATACTCACGACAAAGCGCGACGGCAACGCCCGCTGCATCTCGTGCCACGGCGAGGGAACGACGATGCGCTTGCAGCCGCTCGCGGAGGGCGCCGCGACCTGGAGCGACGCCGACGCGCGCAAGAACTTCGAGCTCATGAGCGCGCGCGTGCTACCCGGCGACCCGGACGGCAGCCGTTTACTGCGGCACCCGCTCGCGGAAGCCGCGGGCGGCGACCCTCATCACGACGGCGGCAAGCACTGGGCCTCGAAGAACGATCCAGAATGGCAGACGCTCGCGGCGTGGGCGCGCGGTGCGACGCTTGCCGACGACGCCGCGCCTTCCAAATTGAACGTGCGCATCGTGCAAACGAATAGCGCCGGCGACAACGTGCACATCATCGATCCCGCCACGAACAAAGTCGTCGGCGTCATCAATGGCGTCGAGGTCGGGCACGGCGCGGCGGCCTCGCCGGACGGCCGGTGGCTCTACGTCAGCAACGAAGCGAACAACACGCTCGACGTCGTCGACGCGCGCACGCTGCGCGTCACTTCGAGAGTGCCGCTCACGGGACACCCGAACAACATCTCGATCAGCCACGACGGTCGCCGCGTCTACATCGCGATCCGCGAAGAACCGGGCGCCGTCGACGTCGTCGACACGCCGACCTTAACGCGCGTGAAGAGCATTCCGATCGAAGGCGCCGGCCACAACACCTACGTGACGCCCGACGGCCGCTACGTCATCGCTGGCTCCGTCGCGGGGAAGACGGCCACCGCCATCGACCAGCGCACCGAGGAACCGGTGTGGGTCATGCATTTCGATCTCGGCGTTCGACCGCTCGCGTTCGAGCAGAACGCCGACGGCTCGACGAAGCGCATGTTCGTGCAACTGACGGAGTTCAACGGCTTCGCAGTCGTCGACTTCGCGAAGCACACGGAGGTCTCGCGCATCGAGCTGCCGAAGCTGGGACCAGGCAAGGAGCCCGTCTACGAAGGCGGCAACGCTTCGCACGGCATGGCCGTGTCGTCCGACAACAAGCGCCTCGTCGTCGACAGCCGCTTGAACAGCGCCGTCTACATCTACTCGCTGCCGGACTTGAAGCTGCAAGGCGCGGTCGACGTCGGCGTTGCGCCGGACTGGGTCACACTCACACCCGACGGCAAGACCGCCTACGTCGCGAACGCGGGCTCGAACTCGGTCTCGGTCGTCGACGTGATGAACATGCGCGAAGTCACGCGCATCCCCGTCGGCCAGGTGCCGAAGCGCAACATTACGGCGCGGTTGCCGTAGCGCTCAGCGCGAGGCGCGCTCGCTCGCGAGCTGCTCGCGGTAAATGCCCTCGAGGCGATCGACGGCGGCGAGATACCCTTTTGGATCGACGAAGCGGTTCGGGTCGTAGGCATCACCCGGCTTGTACTTCTCGTGCATGCGGAACTGCGCCGCGTGCGACGCGAGGAACACGTCGACGGGCAGCGCCTTCTGCGCCGCGAACGTGCGCGCATAGTCGTCCGCGATCTTCGGGTACTTCGGCATGCCGCTGACCATGACGCCGGGGTTGATGCTGCCCATGTTTGCGATGACGACGCGATAGTCGCGGCCGCCCTCGCGCACCGTCGTCGTGAAGCTCGTCGCGCCCTTCGTGTGCCCCGGATGATGATGCGCCGTCAGCGTCACGCCGCCGAGCGCGATCGTGTCCTGGTCCTTCAAGCGCCGATCGACCTTCACGGCCGGAAAGCTCGGCGTGCGGCCGTCGCCGAAGCGGAAATCGCTGACCCCGCCGTCCTCGAGCAGCACGGAGTCGGCTTCCGACATCATGAGCTGCGCGCCCGTCAGCCGCTTGAGCGCGGCGAGGCCCGCGACGTGATCGCCATGGGCGTGCGTGGCGAGCAGGATCTTCACGTCGGACATTTTGAAGCCGAGCTTCTCGAGGCCTTCGACGATCTGCGGCACGGTGTCCTCGAACCCCGTGTTGATCAGGATGTGACCTGCGTCGGTCGTGATCAGGTAGGTCGACAGGTCGTACGTGCCGACCCAGTAGACGTTGCCGATCATCTTGAACGGCGGAAACGGCTGGCGCCATTCGGCGTTCTGCTGCGCAGACGCGGAGACACAGAAGCAGAGCGACAAGAGCAACGCACGCACGAGCATGATGCTTCTCCCCCGACGAGACCTCCGATGGTAATCGATGGTTCGGCTCAAGCGCGACAGGAGAAGACTGCTTGCCCACGAGCTAGGCGGTAAACACCGCGAGGCTCGCGCACCTCCATGGAAGGATTCTCATGATCAGCATCGGCGTGATGCGAGCCCTCCATGGAGGGATTTTCGGTCACGTAATCGTCGGTGTAGTCGTCCAGCCGATACCCGCAACGTGGAATCGTGCGACCGTCCGCGCGCACGAAGTAGAGCTCGCCTCGATAGTCGCGACGAATTCTGAATCCGCCTTCATGCAGCAGCCGATGATGATACGAGCACAGCAGCACTAGGTTCTGCAGGGTCGTTTCTCCGCCGTCGATCCAATGCTCCACGTGGTGCGCCTGGACGAACTTCTTGCGGTGGCAGCCCGGAAACGCGCAACAGCGATCGCGCGCCAAGAGCGCACGCCGGAGCGGCGCAGACACGACACGCTGCTTGGGACTCACACCGAGCGGCGTGCCTCGTTCATCTTCCGTGACAACGACAAGGCTCGAATCGCATGCGAGGCGCTTCACCGTCTCGAGCGGCGCGTCAGCTCGCCCCGCCCCTCCATGGAGGGCTGCCTCATCGACATGCAAGACGAGCTGGTAGCGATCGGCCGTCGACGAGGAGCCCGAACCCGACTCTGCGGTACCACCTTCTAAGTACGTCTTCACGATCGCCACCAGCGCATCAGCCTGTTGGCTCTGAAAGCCCGACGGTGATCGTTCGGCAACGCCATCTGGTATCTCCTCTCGCTCTAGCGCCCGCTCGATCGCCTTCATGACGAGATCGCCCACGTCGAGCGGCAACTCCACGCGCAAGCACAGCGTGCCGCGTGCCGCGTTGCGCCACGCTGACAGCGAGCGAGCCTCCCACGCACGCTGCGCGTCGTGCACAGAGTCCGGATGCACATTACGGATCTGCCGACAGCGCTCCTCGACATTCGGCGCCGTGGCATCGAGCGCGTAGCGCAACAGCGCATCCTCGCCATGCTCCGCAGCCACGCGCGTCAGCGCCCGCGCCTTCGTGTACGACAGCCGGCCTTCACTAAACGCGAGCGAGATCTCTGGCAGATCGCGTAACGCCTGTGCCGTGCGCACCTTCTCGCGCGCTGCCGACAAGGAGATCTGACAGCGCCACGACAGCCACTCGGCGCAGCTCGGATAGCCCCACTTGGCCCAACCCATGCGGTCATCGAACTCGCGCACCAGCACGAGCAATTGGTAGCTCACGGCGTTGATGCGGGTGGCGAGGCGGCAGATAGCTGCATCCAGTTCATCGATCGAGCGATCGGGACCCGGCCGCGACTGAGAAGGCACTGCGTTGGCAACGGCGCTCATGGCATTCTCCAGGCATCAACGGTAGATAGGCTGGTATTTTATCCAGCACATAACACTATGCCCAATAACGATTTTTGATAAGAACGGCCAGTTAAAGACTGCGAATGGAGCGCTCACGCCAGTCTTTGAACTGGTGCCGCGGGGCGGCCGCCGAAACGTAGACGCACCCGGCTGCGGGTAACTCGAGCTACAACGCCAGCGCGACGATCTCGGCGCCGTTGTCGCCCGCGACCGAGACGATCACGTACTGCTTGCCGTCGAGCATGTATGTCATCGGCCGGCCGCCGACGGCACCCGGCAGCGCGACTTCGGCGATGACGGCGCCCGTCGCTTTGTCTTGCGCGCGCAGAAACGGACTGCCGCCCCAGCCGTCGGCCGTGAACAGCAGCGTTTTCGTCACGAGCGTGGGTGCTCGCGCCGCCGTTCCGGTCGGCGGAATGTCGAGCCCTTTGAGCGCGGGGTTCTCGGCGATCGCTTTCGGCGTCGGCCCGCTGGCTCTCTGCCAGAGGATCTCGCCTTTGTTCATGTCGAACGCCGTGATACGGCCATAGGGCGGCTTGATGAGCGGCAAGCCTTGCAGCCACGGCAACTGCGCGCCGCCGCCCGAGATGTACGTGATGTCCGTCGCCTCCGGCGGAGGCTCGAGCGCGAACACGGACGGATTCGTGACCGAGCCGACGTAGAGCACGTTCGTCTCGGGATCGAAGGCGCCGCCTTCCCAGTTCGCACCGCCCGTCGCGTTCGGCAGCGTCAGCGTGCCGCTCGTGCCGTCGGCGGCGTTGGCCAGCGACGGCGGCGTGAAGATCGGCCCGATGCGGAATTTCTTGATGCCTTCGATCGCCTCGGCGCGCAGCGCCGGCGTGAAGTCGATGAGGTCGTCGATGGACACACCTTGGCGATCGTACGGCGGCGGCTTCGTCGGGAACGGCTGAGTCGGCGACGTCCATTCGCCGGGCACGTCGGTCTGCGGCACGGGCCGCTCCTCGATCGGCCACACAGGCTGGCCGGTCACGCGATCGAACGTGTAGACGAACGCCTGCTTCGTCAGCTGCGCGACGGCTTTGATCGGCCGGCCGTCGACGACGAGGTCCATCAAGATCGGCGCGGTCGGATTGTCCCAGTCCCAGATGTCGTGATGGATGAGCTGGTGGTGCCAGACGCGCTCGCCGGTCTTCGCGTCGAGGCACACGAGGCTCGAGCTGAAGAGGTTGTTGCCGTGACGCTCCCCGCCCCAGATGTCGGCGAGCGGCGCCTCGGTCGGCAGGTAGATGTAGCCGAGCTCGGCGTCGGCCGTCATCGCGGCCCAGACGCCGACGTTGCCCGTGCGCTCCGCCGAGCCGTCGAGCCAGGTGTCGTAACCGAACTCACCGGCTTCGGGAATCGTATGGAACGTCCAGAGCAGCTTGCCCGTGCGCACGTCGAATCCGCGCACGTCGCCTTTGAAATTGCGCTGCGACGGCGGGCGCATGCCGACTTCGTGAGCGGGGCCGACGACGACGACGTCACCGACGACGAGCGCCGGCGAGCTGTTGCCGATGCTCGACTTGTCGTCGGCCCTGCCGCGCGTGCCGACCATCAGATCGACGATGCCGTTCTCGCCGAAGCCCGGAACGGGCCGACCCGTGTCGGGGTCGAGCGCGGCGAGATTGAAGCCCGGGGTTACCGTGAACAGCCGCTCGTTGCCGGCGCCGTCCGTCCAGTACGCGGGGCCGCGGCCCGACGTCTTGCGCGGCGCGCGCGCAAAGCGCTGCTCCTCGTCGTTGGGCCGCCAGACCCAGAGCAGCTCGCCGGTCTTCGCGTTGAGCGCGACGACGTTGCGCGTGATGCCGGCCTGCGTGTACAGCACGCCATCGATCATCAGCGGCGTCGTCTCGTTGCGCGCTTCGGGCCGCGGTCCGTAATTGCCGGTGTTGAACCGCCACGCGATCTTGAGCTGCCCCGCGTTGGTCGCATCGATCTGCTCGAGCGGCGAATAGCGCTGCGACGCGAGATTGCCGGCGTAGAAGCGCCACTCGACGTTCTGCGCGGCCGCGCCTGCGGCGCCGGGTGCAGGGCTAGCCGGCGGCGGCGCCGCGGCTTCGGTTCCCGCTCCGCCTTCCGTGGAAGGCGAGCAGGCGCTCATGAGGACTGTAATGAGGAACGGTAATACAACGCGCGACGAGCTCGGCACGGCTTCCCCCCTGACTTTTTCGGGCAGGGCTACTCTACACTGGGCTCTCGACCTGCAGGAGTCGGCACGTGAGTAAGACCGATGAGCACTCCACGAGCAACGCACAGCAATCGAGGCGCGTCGTGATCAAGACGATCAGCGCCGCCGGCGCGGCCGTCCTCGCCCCGACCTGGCTCGCGGCGCAGCCCGCGCCGCCGTCCACGGTGTCCGTTCCGCCGCGCGTCTTCGGTCCCGAGGGTTCGCCCGTGACCTACCCCGACCCCGACCTCGTCACCGTCGACCCCGCGTTCAACGGCCTGCGCGTCGGCAACACACCGATCCAGAGGCTCTGGACCGGCGCGTTGTGGTCCGAAGGCCCGGCGTGGTCGAGCCAAGGCCGCTATCTCGTCTGGAGCGACATTCCGAACAACCGGCAGCTGCGCTGGCTCGACGACGACGGCCGCGTCACGGTGTTTCGCGCACCGTCGAACAACAGCAACGGCAACACGTTCGATTTCGAAGGCCGGCAGGTCACGTGCGAGCACTTGCTACGCCGCGTCGTGCGCTACGAGAACGACGGCACGGTCACGGTCATCGCCGACGCCTTCGACGGAAAAACTCTCAACTCGCCGAACGACGTCGTCCCCCATCCCGACGGCGGCTATTGGTTCACCGATCCGCCGTACGGCGGCCAACTCTACGAAGGCGTGCCCGACGCGCCGGGCGGGCCGAGCAACGCGCAAGGGACGCTGCGGCAACGCGTCGGACAAGCGGCCGACGTCGGCGAAGCGAAGCGCGAGCTGCCGACAAACGTCTACCGCGTCGCGCCGAACGGACGCGTCACGGTCGCAATCGCCGCCGACCAGCTACCCGGCCCGCCGAACGGGCTCGCCTTCGCGCCCGATTACAAGCGGCTCTACGTCGTCAGCGCGGGCGGCGTTCACGTCGGCGCGGTCGCGGACGACGGCCGCGTCAGCGGTCTCAAGCAGTTCGCGGACTTCACGGTGGACGGCGTCGCCTGCCGCACCGACGGCATCCGCGCCGACGTCTACGGCAACCTCTGGTGCTCGAGCAACGCGGGATTGAGCGTCGGCTACAGCGGCGTCACCGTGTGGAATCCTTCCGGCACGCTGCTCGGGCGCATTCGCTTGCCCGAGGCGTGCGCGAACGTTGCATTCGGCGGCCCGAAGCGTAATCGCCTGTTCATGGCCGCGAGCCAGTCGCTCTACGCCGTGTACGTCAACACGCAAGGCGCGGCGCCCGGCTGACGAGCGTTGCGGCCGCGCAACCCGCTATGCCATAGAATCTTTCTGCCGCTCGCAGGTAGACTGTCGCGCGACGGCTGGTAGTCGTTGCCGTGGTACCCCGCGTACTCGGACGCAAGCCGTCGCAGAATCGAGAACAATTAGGGGGATTCATGCGAACAGCACTCAGGCTGCCCGCTCAACGCGTAGCGTCGTTGGCTGCGGCGATCAGCGCCGCGCTCGTTGCGTCACACGCGGCGTATGCGCAACAACTCGAGGAGATCATAGTTACGGCGGAACGCCGCGAGGCTTCCTTGCAAGAGGTGCCGATCTCAGTCGCGACGTTCTCCGCGGAGCAGATGGAGCTCAAGGGTTTGGAGACACTCGAGGACGTGGCCAATTTCACGCCGAACCTCGACATCAAGGGTTCGCGTGGCAACGGCAACATCTCTCCCACGTATCAGATCCGCGGCTTATCGGGAGGCGGTGGCGCCACCGGCGAACGCGCCACTGCGATGTACATCGATGGCGTGTTCATGCCACGGACCACCGGCCCCTACATGAACGTGCTAGATCTCGAGCGCATCGAAGTCCTGCGTGGGCCGCAGGGCACACTGTTCGGGCGAAACAGCACGGGCGGCGCCATTCGGGTCTTCACGAAGCAACCGGGGCCCGAGCAGGAAGCCTACGTCCGCCTCACGGGCGGCGACTTCAACCGCGCCGACCTCAGCGGCATGGTGAACGTTCCGATCAATGACAGCGTCTTCTTCCGCGCTCAAGGCGGGGTTTTGAGCCAAGACGGCTACGTTCGGCGAGGAACCCAGGAGCTGGGCGGCTCCGACGACACGATCGGCCGTTTGCAGCTCGGCTTCGAGCCGAGCGATGACCTTCGCTTTACGGTGAGCGTGAGCTCCGTCGATTCGGAGTCCGACGGCAATCCGCAGGATCTCGCGACGTTCGACATGGCGCCCGACTTGAACTACGAAGGCAATCATGCGGACTGGGTCTCCGACTTTCTGCAAGCAGCCGGTCAGCCCCGCCTGACTGTCAACGATCCGCGCGTCGTGCTCGACGACTACACGCTGCCGGATTGGTGCTTCATCGACGACGCCGATCCCGACTGGGATCCAGCGTGCGAGCAGGTCAACGAATCGAACTATCGTCAGGTCGACTTCCACGTCTCCTGGCAACTCAACGACACGTGGCAGTTCACCTCCATCACTGGGTTGTCGGAGTTCGAAAGCAGCGGCATCGCGGATTGGATCATGCTGAGCTCGCAAGCCATTCCGGGCGCCGTCGACTCCGACGTGACCTATCAAGAGTTTCAGCTCAATGCTTCGTTCGCCGAGGGACGGCTCAATCTCGTGACGGGCTTGTCGTACTTCCAGGAGGACTCGGCACAAAGAGGCGCGTCGTGGGCGCGCCAGGGCACTAGCGTGTTTGCGACGCAGAATCCGGCGGGCAACGGCGTGGCCGTCGGCCTGGGGCCGACCGGCCTCTGGGAGACCCTCGACAACGGCACGAGTCAGGACTCGGAATCGTACGGCCTGTTCGCCAACTTGACGTGGTACATCACCGAGCGTCTCGGCATCACGCCTGGAGTCCGCTGGGCGGCCGACGAGAAGAAGATCGTGGACACGTCGTACACGTCGAATGGCTTCACGCCGGCGCCGGGCACGGACTCGACGACGATTCAGACGCAGGACGAGTGGGATGACGTCGATTGGCGCCTGACGGTCGACTACAAGATCACCGACGACATCATGATCTACGGCACGTCGTCGAAAGCGTTCCGCGCCGGCGCGTACAGCTACACGATTCCATCGTGGACGGCAGCGAACAACGCCACAAGCGAGAATTTGACGGCGGGATTGGTGGCCACGCCGCCGTTCGTTCCTCCGGAGTCCGTGCAGAACGACGAGATCGGGATTCGAACGGAGTGGCTCGACAGCCGGCTACGGTTGAACCTCACGTTGTTCGACATGAACTATTCGGATCGTCAGGCGGCCGTCGCGCAGACGGTGCCGATCTCGCAGAACCCGGTGGGATTCATCATCGTCACTCAGAATTCCGGCGACGTCGCATTGGACGGCATCGAGCTCGAAGGCCAGTTTGTCGTCACGGACGACTTCCTCGTCGACTTTTCCGCCGGCAACTTGGATTCCGAGCTCGAGAACGTCTGCGCGAACAACGGCGACTTCCTGTTCCCGGGTCCGGTGGAGGACAGCTACTCGCTCGGCGGTCGTTGGTCCAACGACATCCGAAGCGGCAGCAACCTCACGGTGGCGTTGAATTACGGCTGGACGGGCAAGCAGCAAACGCACCCCGGAGGTGTGATGGATCCGGCTGCCCACGGATGCGCAGCGTCGACGACTTGGTTCTACGACTCGCGTTACGAGCTGCCGGACTATGGGCTCTGGAACGCCCGCGTGAGCTACGCGCCAAGCAACGGCAACTGGTCGCTCGCCGTCTTTGCGAACAATCTGACCGACGAGGTTTATGCGAACTACGCCAGCCGGTTTGGTGGAGGATTCTGGGACCAGACCGCGCTCACAATACCGCCGACCACTCCGGCGCAGACGATTGCGATACCACAGCGTTCGGCACTCGGTCTCACGCGCGGGCGCCCGCGCGAAGTCGGCGTGACGTTCCAGTACAACTTTGGGGGGGATGGCGCAGGGTCCAGGTAAGGACCTGACGCGCCGCCGAACGGGAGAGCCAGGGCCGAAAGCCCTGGCTTTTCCTTTATTGCAGCTCCGCGCGCACGAGCTCGGCGCCGGCGACGAGCGCGGCAAGCTTACCGAACGCGACGTCGCGCGGCAGATACTTCATCCCGCAATCGGGCGTCACGATGAGGCGCTCGGCCGGCACGACGTCGAGCGCCGCGCGAATGCGCGTCGCGACGTGGTGCGGGTTCTCGACGTTACGATCGCCCAAGTCGAGCACCCCGACGTGCACGGTCTTCGACTTGAGCGCGCGCAGCACGCCGAGGTCGAGCTTCGGCTGCGCGGCCTCGATCGAGATCTGGCTCGCCGCCGACTCTTCGAGCTCGGCGAGAAACGAATAGCCGCTCGCCGGCTTGTCCTTGACGAGCGCGGCGTACCCGAAGCACAGATGCAGAGCGGTGGTGCCGCGCACGCCGGCCAGCGCGCGATTGATGGCCTTGATGCCGTAGCGCCGAGCGGCTTCGGCGCGCGCTTGCAGCCACGGCTCGTCGAGCTGCACGACGTCGGCGCCGGCCGCGAAGAGATCGTGGACCTCCTCGTTGACGGCCTCGGCGTAGGCGAGCGCGAGGCTCTCCTCGTCGCGATAGTGCTCGTTGACCGCTTGCTGCGTCATCGTGAACGGGCCCGGCAGCGTGATCTTGATCGTCTTGCTCGTGTTCGCGCGCAAGAACTGGACGTCGCGAACCTCGACAGGCCCGCGGCGCTTGATCGGCCCGGAGACGATCGGCACGGGGATCTTGTTGCCGGTGCGCCCGACGATCTCGCCGATGCGAGTCGTGTCGATGCCATCGAGCGCGTTCGCGAACTTGTTCGAATAGCTTTCGCGGCGAATCTCGCCGTCGGTGATGATGTCGACGCCGGCGCGCTCCTGGTCGCGGATCGCGTCGAGCGTCGCCTCGTCCTGCGCCTGCTCGAGGCGCTCCGGCGGCACGCGCCAAACTTCGTGCACGCGGATGCGCGGCGCCATCATCTTCGTGAGGCGTGCGCGATCGATGAGCCAGTCGGGCTGCGGGTAGCTGCCGACGACCGAGGTCAGGAGTTTCTCCGCCACCTCTCCCCCTTCTTTCTTATGACGCGATAGTACTCGATCCCGCCGCGCCGCTCGCCACCGACGCGTTCGGGACTGCCGTTGTCTCTGTTGCGCGGCCACCGCACAATGCCCGCGACCGAGCGCTCGGGACGGGGAACGACCAATGGCAGAGCGGCGCGAAACAGCCGTATTCGTACGCGACCTCAAACGCCGCCGCGTGCTGCAGGCGTGTTGCGGTTTCGCACTCTGCGCGCCCGCGCTCGCGCAAACCGAAATCGGCGGCGACTTGGGAAGCGGGCCGCAAGAGAACGACGCGCTGGCCTTCGCCTACGGCGACCGCGCGGGCCAGGCCA
>Ga0075418_10006935_pt1 | contig 12761 bp, 9 predicted proteins | sample SoiMetdeltSBSDD2_FD_81776 | JGI IMG/M metagenome (GOLD analysis project Ga0075418, IMG submission 81776) | Bulk soil microbial communities from a Populus tree surrounding site in Tennessee, USA - Soil MetaG P. deltoides SBSDD2 | ecosystem: Environmental > Terrestrial > Soil > Tree plantation...
AACTTTAAATCCCTCGCTTACCCACAAGGAATATCTATCCAGTCCCCTGCGTGATTGTCCGGCCATTGTATGCAAACCTAAAAGTAGATAGCCAAGGTTACGCCCGACATTGTGCGATGAGGTCTCATATACCGTATCCGCTACTTGCCTTACTTCGCTCCTAAACTGTCCGCATGACTCGACATGATTCGTTAAATGATGCTGGTTTTTTAGTTCGAGATCGGGAGGCTTGGCTGTTGATATACGGAGAGGTGGCCAGCCTAGCCTCAGGTCCGCTATTATCTGAGTTTTCAGTAATTTACCGCCCGCTTCTTTGACAAGTCGCTCATGTGCAGAAGCCAGTGCGCAGTCGACGAACATCCTGTTATATTCTCCGGGCTGAAGCGACAGTTCAGCCGGAAGAATTGCGTCTTCGCTTTTTCGCGGCTTAAATAATGTAACCTCAACTGGAAAGTTAATGTGTGGAAGAAGTTTTGGGATACTAGACATATCGGTACAAAATTAAATCAAAAAGCCGACCTGAGATCGGCTCCTTGTCCTGGTGCACCTGAGAGGATTCGAACCTCTGGCCTTTGGCTCCGCAAGCCAACGCTCTATCCAGCTGAGCTACAGGTGCCCGACGAACTAACCTATCATACCAAATGTTGCCCCTGTTGGCTAGGTAGGGCTGATACGATAAAATAAAGGCTTACGGAGAGGTGGCCGAGTGGTTGAAGGCGCTGCTCTCGAAAAGCAGTATGCGGGCAACCGTATCGAGGGTTCGAATCCCTCCCTCTCCGCCAACAAAAAGACCTATCTTTTGATAGGTCTTTTTGTTGCTGAAAGGAGCGCATTCGAAACCCGAAAGGGCAAAAATGTCCAGTGGGCATTTTTGTCGTCACCGTAGCGAAGCGGCGGAAGCAATCGAAAATGGCGTACTGCACCAGCCACATAAGACTGAATCCCTCCCTATCGAAGCACGATTAACCAATAATTCGACCACTACACCCGAGTCTGGGGGTTATCCTCTTTTGGAGCCAAATGCTCAGGGGCTTTTTGCTCATGGGGCTTATGGTCGTTATCTGCAGCTTCCGGTTTTTTGAGCAATTTTTTTGTTACAAGTGCGGCAATACCGAGTACTACAACTGCAATGCCGAATCCTAGCCACCAAGTACGCAAATCCTCGGCCAACAGTTTAAATACAGTAACGGCGCTGGCTTGCAGTTCCCCTTCCTGCTTTAGGGTTTCGGCCGCTTTTTTGAGCCCAAAAGCGGCAAAGAACGCTAGCAGTCCGCTTGCAGCACCTACGGCTATAAAAGTAATACCTACGCGTTTTAGGCCTCGCCACCATGGTTGGCTTAGCAACAACAACCCGGCGGTCAACATCACAATAAGCAGGCCAAGGGCCCACAATCCTTTTGTAATGCTTTGATAAGCTACGGGGGCTGCATGCAGTTGTTGTTCGAGTGAATGACCTATGTCATCTTGGGTGATTACCGGGTCTTTAAAGGCTTTGTCTACCTCGGCCTTTATTTTTTCGGCTGCAGCATTTATATCTGTGCCTTTGGGGAGGCATTCGGCCTTGAGCGGGTCAAAAGCTTCGGGGTCGACTGGCCCGCTACAAACTGGCAGACTCTGCAGGCGCGCTGTGGTGTGTTGGCCAAGGCTCTCACGCAGTTTGGTTTTTACTTCTGTAAGGTCGATCTCGACCTGGAGATGTTCATTCTGGCCATTGACCCAATTGTAGGTGACGTCTAGGAACTTCTCGACTTGTAACTGTAGGTATGCCGGCGGGGCTGCATCGCCAATAATACGCTTAACTTCGGCTTGATCGACGGGAATTTCCTCAGTTTTAGCCTGTCCTTCCTTGTCTTGGGGTTGTGACATAATGTCACTAACCAATGTGTTATAAATGCCGCTTTCTTTTAAGGCATTTTTAATATGATCCGGCGTACCAAACACCTGGTAAGCACTAAATAAAAAGCCCCAGCTAAACAACAATAAGGGCAAGAGGCTACCAATAATAACCAGGCCAGCTTTTCGCCAGAAAGACATAAGGGCATTGTAGCACAAGCTTCCGAATAGTTGAGGCGGGCACTCCCTTTCTTCCGTCTCCAGGCGTTTGCTTTGGCGGACTTGTAGAACCAAGTCCGGCCAGGGCTGCACTTGCAACCCTTGCGCTACAGAAAGGGAGTGCCCGCCTCAAATACAGCAACTCCCTCGCCATTTGCGGCTAGTTTTGTTTATTTTTTTGCTATCAATTGGTATGATATGGCTATGAATGAGGTAGCACTGGGCAGGCGGCTGCAGGCCGCGCGCGTAGCAGCTGGGTTTACGCAGCAAACGTTGTGTCAAAAGGCGGGGCTGAGCTATTCGACGCTTACAAAGATTGAGCGCGGCGCAATTAAGGCGCCGTCGGTGTTCACGATTCAAAATATTACCGGCGCCCTTGGTATCGGCCTAGACGAACTAATGGGTGGCAACAAGCAGGGCAAACGCAAGTCAAAAAGCGGCATTAGTTTTGTATATTTTGACATAAACGGTTGTTTGGTACGATTTTTCCACCACGCCTTCACTAAAATCGCCGAAGACACCAATGTGCCGCCAGATATCATAGAAACCACCTTTTGGCATTACAATGACGATGCCTGCCGCGGTACGCTCAGCATGGAAGAATTTAACCGTGCCTACGCCAAAGCCCTGGGCGTACCAAAGATCGACTGGCTGCGCTACTACATGGAGGCGGTCGAACCGATAACGGCCATGAAGCCATTTGTTGAATGGGTGGCCAAACACTACCGCTTAGGGCTGCTTACCAACATCATGCCCGGGCTGATCACCGCCATGCGCCAGCATAACATGCTACCGGACGTAAAATACGATGTTATTATCGACTCGTCCGAAGTTAAGGCTATTAAACCCGAACCAAAAATGTACGATATCGCCACCCAGCGCGCTGGCGTTCCGGCCAACGAAATCTTACTGGTGGATGATGGCCGCATGAACCTCATGGCCGCCGAAAAACAAGGTTGGCGCGTTTTGTGGTTCGACGATTATCGCCCCGAAGAATCTATCAAACGCATCAAAACTACCTTAGAACCGGCCGATTAATCGGCGGGCCTGCAGTTCTGGCATTGACCTTGAATCTCAATTTGGTGGGCCGTTGGCGTAAAACCATGCTGCCGGGCTAATTTTGAGACCAATGTTTCTAATTCGGATTCATTCATGGTAATTGTTTTGCCGCAGCTAGCGCAGGTGAGGTGATGATGGTGTTCGTTAAAGCGGTCCGTCAACTCAATTTTGTATTTCCAGCCGGTATTTAAGCGTTGGACAATGCCAAGCCGTTCAAAAAGCGTAATCGCACGGTATACGCTGGCGCGGTCGACCTGATTCACCCGCCCTACTAGCTCGTGCATCGAAAGGGGCTCCTGCCCCACCAACGCTTCAAACACACGCTGCCGAGCAGTGGTAATACTTTGGCAGTGTGCCTTTAACAGTTGTACAAAACTTTCCTTAGGCGAAGACACGTAGCAAGTTTACTAAATATTGCGACATATTTGCAAATAATTACGCTCGGGCGTATGTTCAAAGCATGATAGCTGTTATTTTTACTTTGACCATGTTTTTGGCCGCAGCCCTCGGTGGGTTGTTTGCCATAAAATATCAAAAGAGCGGTTTTAACCATATTTTAGGTTTTACAGCCGGTGTTATTTTGGGTGTTATTGCTTTTGATGTGCTGCCCGAAATGTTCCATATCGTGCACGAATTTGACCTGGATCCAATATGGGTGATGGTCACATTAGTGCTTGGCTTTTTGGGCTTCCATATCGCCGAAAAGCTACTTTTAATCCACCATCAACACGAAACCCAATACGGCAAGCACCGCCACCCCCAGGTAGGGATGTTGTCAGCGCTGGCCATTGGCGGGCACAGTTTGCTCGATGGTGTAGGAATTGGTTTAGCGTTCCAGGTAAACCCCGCCGTTGGGCTGGCTGTTTCTCTCGCCTTGATTGCTCACCGCTTTGCCGATGGCATCAATACAGCGACGCTAATGTTAGCCCACAAAAACAGCCGCAAACGTACACTCCAACTGGTGTTTTTTAATGGTGCATTGCCGCTAGTAGGTGCGCTATCGACCCTTTTGTTTACTTTGCCAGAACAATTCTTAGCCTATTATCTGGCCTTCTTTGCAGGCTTTTTGTTGTACATCGGTGCCAGCGATATTTTGCCACAGGCCCACGACGAAAAATCCGACCGCAGCACCATTATGCTGACAATTTTTGGTGTGGCGGTAATATTCCTCATTGTGCAATTAGTCGACTAGTCCTGTATCAGAATCGGTTGTATAGGTCAGTTTATATTGAAATTAAGTTGACTATAAACAAATAAAATGGTAATGTTTATTTAACAAAAGTAAAATACAGAATATGGCTATCACACAAACACCTCTGGGCACTATACATACACCTTCCGCGGTGATGGGCGAATCTGTCGCCTTACCTAACCCTGCTAATGTAGAGACTACACCTGTCATGCCGCCTCAAGAACAGACAATGGCGCAAGAGGTAGCCCCCGGCCGAATAAAAAGAGCCGCACTGTATGTAGCTAGCTTAGTAGGCAAAGCCATACAAGCCGCCCCAGAAATCGTTGCTACAGCAGAAGGATTAGGCGCTTTAGAGTGGGCGCAGCGAAAAACAGAGAACTTAACAGGAAGCACCCAAATAGCAGCCAAAATCGGTTTAGGCGGGCTACGCCAAGCGGCTGCCTTGCATCGAGAGCGAATGGCACAAACCGCCGCTGCAGTTTAAACTAAGCGCTAAATCGTTTGTGCTCTTCCTTGATTTTTTGCAAGCGAATCTCGGCAGCTTCTAGCTGTTTTTTCGTTTCGGCCACAATGTGGGCGGGGGCATGCGCAATGTAGCTACGATTAGACAGACGTTCGCGTAAACGTTTAATTGCCTGTTCTTCTCCGCTCCTCGAGGCTACCAATTTTTCGGCATATTTTTGAATGAGAGCCAAAGGAATAGCCAAGCATAGGTCGTGTCTAGTTGCCGTTAGCTTAATGCCCTCCTGGGCGCCAAACGAAACGGTTTGGAGCTTGGCAAGCTGTTTAATAAGCTCGGCATTAGCCTCGATAATTGGCGCGCCGTTGTGGGTTAACGGCACCTTACCGGCGCCGACAGCCGTAACTATGGTACGGATTTCGGTAACAATACTTTTTAGCTCTTCAAAGTTTTTAGCGTGCGTTTTATCGGCTGCTGGGATAGTCGGCCAACTAGATGCAGCAAGCACCGAATCGGGTGCCCAAGCCAAGGTTTGCCAGATAGTCTCGGTTACAAATGGCGCAAACGGATGGGCAATTTTGAGGATAGATTCGAGCGCGAAGACAAGCAAGCTGGGGTTTTCGGCGGCTTTACTGGCTTCGATGTACCAGTCGGCAAAATCATCCCATACAAAGTGGTAGAGCGTGTCGTAGGCTTCGCCAAAGCGGTAGTTGTCCAAATGCTTGGCGATCTCGCTGGTAGCCTCGCCAAGCTTGGCTAATGCCCAGTGGTCAGCATCGGTCTTGGGCTCGGGTGTTGTAGGTACCTTTTTGTCCCCCACTTTATCTTCGATGTAGCGGGCAATATTCCACAGTTTGTTACAAAAATTGCGCGCGGCGACCACCCTCCCCTCGCTAAAAGGCTGGTTGTTACCGGGGGTTTGGCCGGCGATTAACCCCATACGCAGCGCGTCAGAACCATATTTGTCGACCATATCGATTGGGTTGACGACGTTCCCCTTGGATTTGCTCATTTTTTGGCCGTGTTCGTCCAAAACCAAGCCGTGCAAATAGACTGTTTCAAACGGAACCTGGCCGGTAATGTACAAGCCCATCATGAGCATACGGCTAACCCATGGGAACAGGATGTCAAAGCCGGTTTCCATTAGGCTTAATGGATAAAATTGTTTAAAATCGTCGCTTTTCGAGTCGCCGAAGTTAAGTGTGGCGTAGGGCCACGAGCCGCTAGAAAACCATGTGTCAAAGACGTCGGGATCGCGGCGGTAGGTTTTACCGCTAACTTTGATGATTTCTTCGGTGACGCGTTCGTCGTAGATCCAATCGTCCGGGTCGTCGACATTTTGGAAAGCAGGGATAGGAATGCCCCAGGCAATCTGACGGCTGATGTTCCAGTCGCGTAAACCCCGTAGGTAGGTTATTAGCTGTTCTTTTTTGGTTTCGGGGTAAAAGGTAATCTCCCCTGCCTCGAGCACTTTAATGGCCCCTGCGGCCAGCGGCTCCATGGTGACGAACCACTGTTCCATAAGCATCGGCTCAATAATGGTGTCGCACCTGTAACAGTGGCCCATGCGGTTTTGGTAGTTGTTGTCGACCTTGACCAAAAGCCCTTTATCTTCTAGGGCTTTTACGACCGCCTTGCGGGCCTCGAGCACGGTTAGACCCTCAAATTGTCCGGCAAAGTGGTTTAGTGTGCCGTCGTGGTTAAGAATACGCTTAGCAGGCAAATTGTGGCGTTGGGCAACCCCCCAGTCATCGAAAGAATGAGCCGGTGTAATTTTTACTACGCCTGTACCGAAGTTCGGGTCGACCATTTCGTCCGCAATAACTTGCACTGTAAATGGGCCGTTAACGCCCTCAACTTCAATAACTTTGCCAACGTATTTTTTATAGCGCTTGTCGTCGGGGTGGACAGCCACCGCTGTGTCGCCAAACTTCGTCTCTGGCCGCGTGGTAGCAAGCGTGAACGGGCCGTACTTCATGTAGTATAGCGGTGTTTTGGCTTCTTTGTAGACAACCTCGATATCGGCAAAGCCCGTGCGGTGGTGGGTACAGTAGTTTACTAGCCGTTCGCCTCTGTAAACGAGCCCGTCTTCCCACATTTGTTTGAACGTAGTATATGCCCGCTTAACAATTTTTTCATCGAGGGTAAACGCAAAACGTGACCAGTCCACCCCTGCCCCGAGGCGTCGGAATTGGTTTTCGTAGTTTTGCCGGTTTTGGGCGACGAAATCCCAGATTTGGCCGTACAGTTGCTCGCGGGTGAAGTCAAAACGGCTCTTCCCTTCCTTCGCCAGTTGTTTTTCGTACACAACCTGCGTTTCAAAACCAGCATGGTCGGCACCTGGCAACAATAAGGCATTCTCGCCTTGCAAACGGTGGTAGCGCACGGCGATATCTTCTACTGCATTGGTTAATGCGTGGCCGATGTGCAGATTGCCGTTGGCATTTGGTGGTGGGACGACGACCGAAAAGTGCTTCCCTGCTTTACCGTGTGGCTGGAAGGCGTGGGATTGCTCCCACAGGGCGTAGATGTCGGCCTCGAATTTCTCGGGCTCGTACACTTTTGGCAACTTCATAGTCGTCCTTTACATTACTGTCTTTGGTAGCATAACACTTTATGATTGGTTTTGCTACCTCTGTTATGGCTTTGTGCTCACCGCAAGAACCATGCTAAGACCTGCGCTTGCGGTTACCAAAGAAAAAGCCCGTTCAAACCTTAGTCAGGTACGGGCAACTTAAAAATCAAGCAAATTCAAAATAGGTTTTCCATATGAAAGCAAAACCTTAATAAACCTAAAATTCCAGGATAGAAGTGTGTGGCTGTTTTTACTTATTTGTCTGTAATGTGCGAGTTGCTGGTTTGGCAACTAAGGTCCTGCAAACTGATTTTTGTTTTTGATGAATCAAGCTTATGCCTATATGGGTCGATTGTCAACCCAAATTAACAGGGGTGGGTGTTGTAATTTTGTACAATCACATACTCAAATTTGGTGCAGTCCCAACAGAGTAAGGATCGGCTGGTTCCGCGCCAAGCATGGCCTTAAAACAACCAAGTGTAGCAATCATAGCGCCATTGTCGGTACAAAGTTTACGGTCGGTGTAGGTAATGGGTAGGGGCAAGCGATTAGCTAGCTCTTGGCGCAGGGGAGGGCTAGCCGCCACACCGCCGCCAATAATGACACTTTTGGGGGTAAATTCTTCGTAGGCTAGCAACACTTTATCGACAATTGTCTCCACTGCCACCCGGGTAAATGTTGCCGCAATGTCGGCCTTTTGCCGGTCGTTCAAGCGGCTGGGTAGTTCAATCGAGGGCAGGGAATAGTCTGCCCCAACCAGCTCTTGCGCAGTCCGTAACACGGCTGTTTTAAGGCCGGAAAAGCTAAAGTCGTATTTGCCTTGCATGCGCGCTTTGGGTAGACGGAAGGCATGGGCATTACCTTCGGCGGCTTTTTTTTCGACACTCAGGCCGCCAGGGTAGGGTAGCCCTAAAATTTTGGCGACCTTATCAAAAGCCTCGCCGATGGCATCGTCCTGTGTTTGACCAAGCAAGGTGTAGTCAAAGTGGCCACGGAACAGTACCAGCTGGCTGTGCCCACCAGAGACAATAACTCCTAACATAGGGAATTGCGGCGGGTCGGCAGGCAAGGTGTATCCCTCAAGCTTGGTTTCGGTCAAAAAGTTGGCATACAGATGCGCCTCGACATGGTTAATAGCGTAGAGCGGCTTTTTCTTGAGGATAGCCAACGTTCGTGCCGCCAGCAAACCAATAAGTAAGCTGCCGTTTAGACCGGCACCGTATGTGACGGCAATAGCATCAATGTCACCCCAGGTACAGCGAGCATCGGCCATCGCCTGCTTAATAACCGGCATGATGGACTCAATATGGCTACGGGCCGCAATTTCGGGCACTACGCCACCATACAGCTTATGTATATCCATGCTGCTGGCTACGACGTTGGCAAGCAGCCGCTTGCCGTCTTTTACGACGGCAGCCGCGGTATCGTCGCAACTAGTCTCAATGCCCAAAACAACCATATGTATGAGCATAGCATAGGTGTTAAAGAAATTGATTATGCATAAGCACAAAATAGTTGTTTTATAGTTGACTTTTTGTCGTGTTTATGCTTGAATGTAGTATAGCAATACAAAAATATAAAAAAGCAAGTAAAGAGATAAGAACATGAGCGAAACCGCACCGCAAGGACCAGTACAACCCGAATTACCTTTTCATGACCTCGAAATGCAACAGAGGATCGCAGAGGCTAATGCCCGCGCGGACGCACATACTCAACAGATAGAGACTGATTCACAAGCTTTGCGCGCCCAGCTTGATGCTATGGATGCGTCACATCAGCAACGGGCCAGTTCTGCTTTCGAAGAAAAACTTGCTTTAAAAGCTCGCCAAGACTTTGCCCGCGAACACGGCGACAAATTCTCACCCGAAGACCAAGCCGAATTCGAACGTTTGAGCGAACAAGAGGCAGCTAATGCCGTCGACCACTACCGTCAGGAGGTTAAACAAGAGTTTGAATTCGCTCAGGAAAAAAAGGCTCTGAAGGACGCTTTGAAAACAGACTGGGACGCTGCAGCCGCATTGCTAGATGAGCATTATGACAGTGCCATAGAACATAACGATGGTTCGATCTTTAGTCGTCTGTATGATGAGTTAAGCCCAGGCGAAAAGAGGGCATACTTATTAAAACATGCCCCACGACGTGAGTCTGAGCCACAGCCCGACCCAGATGTACCCTTGGTAGAAGCCGAACCTATTGAGGATGAACCGCAGCCCGACCCAGACGCTGTGCCCGAACCAGAGCCTATACTCGAAGGGACACCAGACCCAGACCCAGACGAACAAAAACCGCCACAACCAAAACCTCAACCTCAACCCGAAGCTGAACCTGAAGCAGAAGCCCCAAAATTTACTGTCGAGGATTGGAATATGCTCAAACCGGAGCTTGTTAGGAGCTTTTTAGAGAAACAAGGCTCAAACCCCGATATGATCACGCATGTCCCTGGCAGCGGAACAACCTACGCAGTATATGGGAACGGGCATAGCGCAAGACCGGCTGAAACTGGGGTCGTAAAAGTAGTCGACGGCAAACGTGTTTTTCGACCTACCCAGCCAAGCGCGCACCGCGAACGAGCATACCGCAAATTTGAGGGGGAGCAAAAACTGTTACTCATCGATGAGGAAGGGTACGTCGTCCGATTGGATGAACTTCGCGAACATCCAGAATTGGTTTATCCCGGTCTTATGGCTGAACAGCAGGCCTGGAGTGAAGCCTATGGAAACGATGTATATACAACCCGCGTAGAAGAACTAAGGCAGGCACATACCCAGAATTCGATAATGGGTAAAGGGCTTAAGAGGAAATTTGGTGATCTTGCAAGAAAAGTCAAAAAATCTATGCTAACGCCCGAGGAAAAGCAAGCCCGCGAGGAAATATTTGGTGAAAACTTTAGCGGCCCGGTTAAAACTATCCTAAGCGGCGCCAATCTCGGTGACGAGCATAAGGCTGAACGTGACCGGCAAGCAACCCTCTTTAAGCAATATTTTGGCGACTCATATGAGGACACTGTTAATAATATTGTTAGGTTAAACCCACGCTTCCATTTTGAGATTTACGGCGACAAAACCAATGGGAAATTAATAGGTGCTGATTACAACAATAGGATTGAAGATGAAATCAAACGACGCCTTACAGGTTACGACCCAGTCGAGAACATGACAACAGAAGACGCTTACGAAAAGCATCAAGAGCAACGCGCCAGCCTCCAGGTTGGGGTTCTTCGGCTGGCACCTGAGGCTCTTCAAGCTGCCTTAGACGCTGAAGTAAGTCGTCGCGCTAACGGACAAAGGCAACGCGGCGAAACTGCCGAGCAATATTTTAAGCGCATGGTTGGAGAAATTCAGGAAGGGCTTGACAGGACCTATGACTACAATGTTGGTCGAGCCGAAGGCAGGTTCCCGAACCCCCGTAGTCTTATTGAGCAACAACGTATGAATGAGCGGGCCATGGCTGCTGTGAAGGCCTACGAGGATTACATTAATCAACTATAATAGTTATCCGTTCACTCCTTTACGGCGATAACCAAGAATCGTATACTGGCCTACTAGAAGGTAGCCCATGATACGCCGCATTGTAAAAAAAGTAGTTCCACGTAATGCCTTTCGGGTCATCGAGCCCTATGGGCACCTTGCCGAAGCCATGCTGGTGAATGCCAAGCATGGTTTTCCGGCGCGGGGACTTAAGGTAATTGGGGTAACTGGCACCAACGGCAAAACCACGACCTGTTTTTTAATTCACCGCATGTTGCACGAAGCCGGCTACAAAGTTGGCCTGATGACTACGGTTGCTTACGGCGCTGGCTCGGACATTAAGCAGAATATGGACCATGTTACCACGCCTGGGCCCGGCGCAATTTTGCGTAAGGTAAAAAAATTGCGCGAGCAGGGGATTGAATGGTTGGTACTAGAAGTCACCAGCCACGCCCTAGCGCAGCACCGCGTGTGGGGTATACCGTTCGAAATTGCGGTGATGACCAACCTGACCCACGAACATTTGGATTATCACGGCACGTTCGAACGATACCGCGACGCCAAGCGCAAATTATTTGCCCAAACTAACCGCTACCACGGCTTGCAGGTAGGGGTAGTGAACGCCGATGACGCTAGCGCGGGCGTATTTGCCGCGACCATCAAAAATCCAGTACTGTATGGCATTAAAAAGGGTGATGTGCGCGCCGATAAGGTTAAGCTGACTGCAGCAGGTGTTTCTTACCAGGCTAAAGCTGCCGGCGAAACATACGATATTAAGTGCAATTTGCCCGGCAGTTTTAACGTGTATAATTCGCTGGCTGCTGTTAGTGTTGGCCGGGCAGTGGGGCTCAGTAAAAAAGAGATAGAGCAGGGGATCGCAGCGCTGGAAGGCGTAGAAGGCCGCATGACCAAAATTGACGAAGGCCAAGATTTTGACATTATTATCGACTACGCCCATACACCCGACAGTTTTGAAAAATTATTTAAGGACATCAAGCCGGTTATACAGGGCAGGCTTTTGGTAATGTTTGGTTCGGCCGGCCGCCGCGACGAAGCCAAACGCGCTGCGCAGGGCAAGTTAGCAGGGGAGTACGCTGACGAAGTCGTCCTAACCGAAGAAGACGACCGCGACATGGATGGCGAGGAAATTTTGCGCGACATCGCCAAAGGCGCCGAACAAGCTGGCAAAAAGCAAGGCAAAAACCTCTTTTTAGTACACGACCGCGGGCAGGCCATTAAATTTATTTTTGAACGCGCCAAAAAGGGCGACACGGTAATACTACTCGGCAAAGGCCACGAAAAAGACATCCTGCGCAACGGTCCCAAAGCCGCCGAGCTACGCCACATCCAGCAGGACGACACCAACCCCCAGCGCGTTATAAAAACTGCTTGGGATGAAGCGGCCGAAGCCCGCAAGGCGCTTAGGAAATTACAGACACCTTAGGTTTGGGTACCGATGCGGTGGCCTTTACCGAATGAAGGCTTCTAAGTAAATGACTGCGAAGCTTTAGCATGTCGTCCGCACGTTTATTTAAGACATTTGCCCGGTCGGCATGAGTGATCTGATCGGATTCGTGTTTTCTCTTCTGAATACTTTCGGTGCCGATTTTTTCAGCTTCGTGAGCGGCTTGAGTTGCGTGCATAGATTCTTGTTCGGCTTCTCCACGCAGGTCGGCAGACGTAAGCTCCAGGTTATCTATAATTGTAAAGGCCTCAAGACCATTAAGCCTTACTTCTCCTGTATGAGAAGAAGCCCTTACTGCGGCTTGTCCAAGAATTGCTTTTTTGCCGACTACTGTCTCGGTTTTTATGTTGGTTTTTGATTCCCTGTCAGGGGTGCCGCCACTCAAGCGGGTGTTAATTCTAGCTAAAACGTTAAATTTGGATTCCAGTTCCAGTCTTTCTCTTAAAATATCTAGGAATTCTCCCTCATTAAGTGGTAGCTCATTATTAAGT
>Ga0075418_10006936_pt1 | contig 12757 bp, 12 predicted proteins | sample SoiMetdeltSBSDD2_FD_81776 | JGI IMG/M metagenome (GOLD analysis project Ga0075418, IMG submission 81776) | Bulk soil microbial communities from a Populus tree surrounding site in Tennessee, USA - Soil MetaG P. deltoides SBSDD2 | ecosystem: Environmental > Terrestrial > Soil > Tree plantation...
GCAGTGACGGGGCCGATCTGGTGCTCAGCGTCTGCCAGGGCTTCTCGAGCCAGGTCTTCGGGCCCCTTACCCCCACCGGTCCGTAGCCGGCACACCCGCATATCGAACCCGCGCCACCCTTGGCTTCGGCCGGGGTGGCGCGACTCGTTTCCGCGCACACGTGCGCTACAGCCAGCAAACGACCTCGGTCTATCTTTTTCGGTTGCCGGACCAGTCAACTGGAGGGGGATTTCCATGAAATTCAGGTTGCGGCTCGGTCTGCTGGCGGCGGTACTGTCGATCGTCACTCCGGTATTTCGCACAACGCCAAAGCTTGGACTTATGGTGGCCTGAATCCGAACCGGATTCGCCCTGGCCAGAGGCCATATCGGCAGCCCGGGCATGGCGATTTCTAGCGCGACCGCCGCACCGCTTTAGACTTGCCGGCCAGTGAGCGAGGAAGGCCCGAAGCCGCCGTAAATCCCGAGCCGCTTCGAGCCTTCAACGGGGACGCCGACCAGCCACCTTATCGAATCACCGCTGCCTTCCAACGGATATCCGACCCCGACCGGACTGTAATGCTCTGCTCTCCGGCTTCCGTATATACATCGATGAACGTTCGCATCTGATCGCACATGGCGCGTGAACCGTTGTCGACACCGTTGACGAGTACGGTAAGGTATCCGCCGCCCGAACAGGCCACCACGACACGGACAGGGTCTATGCCGTTCGAAAGAAGGGCGGGAAGAGTCCTGTCGCCACGCCCTTTCTGCTCAACGACAATTACCTTGCTCGTGTACTGAGGTTCGGTCAGCAGCGGAGCGTCCCACCAGCCATTCCTTCCAGTCGGGTTCTTACTCTCGGAGTCGGAATGGACTGGCTGACCGCTAGGTCCGCCGCAACCGGCCATCGGGACCGCAATGCAGACCAAGGCAACTGCCAGATTTCGCGTAAAGCGCATGAGATGCCCTCGCTCCGATTGTCGCGCTTCAGTAGTAGAGCCTCCAGCCCTTCCTATAGGGCGCGATATAGTCGAAGTACTGGATCGTGGTGTGAGTGCAGTTGGAGTACACGTAGTACCTCTTCATCCTGACTTTTTCACGCCAAATGCCGTAGTCGCCCTTCAGGGTGCTGTGCGGTTTCACACTCGACGTAACGGAGACGCCTGTGGACGCGGTCACCGACCTTGAAATCGAGGCATTGACGCTGGCTGACACTTTCGCGAAGACCAGCGCTGATGCCTCAGCCGTTAAGGTAATGCCTGCGGTGGCGGTGACTGTGCCGCCCGTCTCGGCTTTGAACGTTGCTAAAACCGTACTGCCAGTGCCGTTTGTTACGAACCACCGATCGAAGACACGTAGATCGTTCGTGAGGTTCAAGTAGATGCCGTATCTCCAGCCGACATCGCAGAGATTCGAGCTGGTGCAGTCGGGTGTGGGCGCTACAGAATTCAATGCCCCCAGCGCTCCGCCTCCGCACGGTGAAACCGTCGGGTCCTCGGGAACGTACTCCCCACCCTCATCGAGGGCCACGACTTCGTCGGGCGAAACAGGAACAGGCGTGGGCGCGTCGGCAAACGCCGATTCCACACCGAGTCCGAGCGCCATAACGGCGGCGACTGTTACCAACCCGACCCTACTTAGCGCCCGAGTAGGCACGATGGACCTAGTCCTCATAATCCCTCCTTTGGTTTGGTGCGACGACTCAGCGGCGCAGTGCTTGACCACTCGCAGCCGCCACCCGCAAACCCCTTCGAACGCGTTCCGCCCGAGGGCAGTGACACCCGGGGTCCAGGGGCGAAGTTGAGTTTGTCGCTCAGGCACGCGACCGGCCAGCGACAACCTATACATTCGACCTCTACAATCCGGCCGTGGAGGTAGTCGTTGGTGTGCGAGCGGGGCGCCGGGACGACTCACTTGGTGGCTCTCCGGCGCGAAGCGGGGACCGCTACCTCGGGCACGGGACAGTCGAGGAACTCGTCGACCCGGCCGTCGGCGTGGACTCCGGCAGTCAGGTCGCGGACGGTGTAGGCCAGGCGCAGCCGTTCGACGGCCCACCAGGCGACGGTGACCTACGTCGGTTCACCGACGGCCAGGGCCGTGTCGGCCACGGCGCGCATAACCGACCACCAGCCCACGCCGATCGTGTGGGCGACCGCGGCGACGGCGACGCTCTCACCGTCGGCGCCAACTCGGCGGGTCGCCGGCGCGGGCTGGACCGCCTTTCCTGGCTGGGTCACGACCCATGGCATCTCCGCTGCACAGGCGCTGGACAATCCGGAGCGTGCCGCCGGCCTATCCCAATGCTCTGGTCTACCGTTACGGCGACGGCCACCTACTGCGACGCTATGCTGGCATCGACGTGCGCTTGACGCCCGCTCCTCTACACGAGCCAGTTCACGGTCACGATCCTGATCTCGGCGCCGCATTGGGCGATGTGGGCCGATACGACTTGGCTGTCGGGGAGGTCGATTGGGTGAGTCGTTTGGCACGTTGTTGCGACGTTACCGGAGGGCGGCGGGGCTGACCCAGGAGGCCCTGGCCGAGCGGGCGGCCCTGACAGGTCAGGCGGTTGGTGCACTCGAACGCGGTAATCGACGGTTCCCGCATCGTGACACGATTGCCCGGCTCGCGGTCGCGCTTGAGCTCACCGACGAGCAGCGTGCGGGTTTTGTTGTGGCGGCATCGCGGCCGGCGGTGCCGTGGCCGGCTGCGATGCGGGAGGCTGCGTCTGGGTCAGGCACTGTGTCGCCAAGCCAGTTGCCTGCGGCCGTGGCCGATTTCGTCGGCCGGGACTTGCACGTCAAGGCAATGAACGAGTTGCTGGGGAATTCGTCGACAGTGGCGGTTTCGGTGATCTCGGGCATGGCGGGAATCGGGAAGACCGCTTTCGCTGTGCATTGGGGTCATCAGGCGCGGGCGCAGTTTCCCGACGGACAGTTGTATGTGGACCTGCGAGGGTTCCAACCCGGTCACTCTCCGATGAGCCACGCAACCGCGGTGCGACTCTTTCTGGAGGCCTTGGGCATACCGCCGAGGCGATGGCCCACCAGTCTAGAGGCTCAGATCGGGTTGTACCGCAGCCTGCTGGCTGACAGGCGGATGATTATTGTGCTGGACAACGCCTACGACGCCGAACAAGTCCGCCCGCTGCTGCCGGGTGCACCCGGTTGCCTGGCGCTGGTGACCAGCCGCAATCAGCTCACCAGCCTGGCAGCCAGCCACGGCGCCCGCTTGATCACGTTGGATGTGCTCACCGTCGATGAGGCTCACCAGCTACTGGCCGCTCGTCTAGGCACAGATCGGACTTCAGCCGAGCCACACGCCATCGAAGGGATCGCCACCCGGTGTGCGGGGCTACCTCTGGCCTTGGCAATCGTGGCCGCACGCGCCGCGGCCCAGCCGCACCTTCCTCTTGCGGCCCTGGCAGAAGAGCTAGCCAGGGCGCAGGGCAGCTTGGAGGCGTTTTACAGTGGGGATGCCGCCACCTGCGTGCAGACCGTGTTCTCATGGTCGTATCACAGCCTGGGCGCTGCGGTAGCGCGACTGTTCCGGCTCCTGGGAGTACATCCCGGACCCGACATCGCCGCACCCGCCGCGGCCAGCCTCGCCGGGCTCCCGTTACGACGGGTACGTCCGCTGCTGACTGAGCTGATCGGCGCGAATCTGATCATTGAGCACAGGCCTGGCCGCTACCTTCTTCATGACCTGTTGCGGGCCTATGCCACCGAACGAGCCCACGCCGATGAGCCTGACGACCAGCGCCACATGGCCGCCCATCGATTCCTGGATCATTATCTGCACTCCGCGAATGCCGCCGATCGGCTGCTCTCGCCAGCCCGCGAGTCGGTCACGCTCAGCCCGCCCCGACCGGGGACCTCGCCCGAAAGCCCAATAGATCACCATCAGGCGATGGCATGGTTCACGGCGGAACGCTCGACCCTGCTGGCGGCCGTCGATCATGCGGAGTCCACCGGGTTCGACATGCACGTGTGGCAGTTGGCCTGGGTTCTGACCTGTTTCCTGAGCCGAGGGGGCCACTGGGACGACGACGCCGCACTGCAGTGCGCTGCCGTGGCCGCCGCTTCCCGGTCGTCCGACCCGGCTGCCCAGGCCCGAGCCCACCGATTACTGGCCCTCGATTGCGCCCACCTGGGCCGGTTCGACCAAGCCCACACTCATTTCGAGCGTGCGCTCGATCTAGCGATGCAGGCCGAAGACCCTGTGGGGCAAGCCCGCGCCCATATCCATTTCGCCTTCGGATGGGAGCGGCAGCGCCGCCACGACCAAGCGCTTTACCACGCCCAACAGGCCCTGATCCTGTACCAGGCCGCGGGTCACCGGTCGGGCCAAGCAGACGCACTCAACGGGGTCGGTTGGATCCACGCCCAACGAGGCGCGTACCAAGAGGCTCTCCTCAGCTGCGGGCAAGCCCTTAGCCTGCATCAGGAACTCGGTGACCGCCCTGGACAAGCCGCAAGCTGGGACAGCCTCGGCTACGCCCATCACCACCTCGGCCACCACGAACAGGCCGTCATCTGCTACCAGCACGCCATCGAATTGCACGGGGACCAGGGCAACCGTTACTACCAGGCCGAAGCACTCATCCACCTCGGCGACACCCACCACACCACTGGCGACCTCGACGCTGCGCGTGTGGCCTGGCAACGGGCTCTGAACGTCCTTACCGACCTGGACCACCCGCAGGCCGACGATGCCCGGGCACGCTTGCACCGCCTCCCACAGCGAGAAACGCACAGGCGTCAATGAGATCGCGGCGTCGAACAGCGCACGGTTGGCCTCCTGCGTTAGCTCAGCGCCTGCGCCGCCCTCGACAAAAATCCCACATCAACGGGTCGATCTTAGTACGGACGACAATCGTATAGGACGGCGGTTGTCGAGGTTGTCGCCGCTGATTCGCTTTCCTGGCACCGGTTTTGCCGCATCGACATCGACGGCGAAGTGCCGCATCCCACCACGCTGATGAAGATCACTACCCGCATGACATCCCCAAGCCGGCACCCGACTCCCAGAGAAGTCGCAGCCGCAGTCGTATCCGAAGAAGAACCCTTGTAATCGCTGGCCCGACGTGTCTTACAGAGGGCTTACGGAATCGGCTGTTTGGGCAAGGCTGCCTTAAGGTTAGTGCATGCGCGGCAAGAGGGTGTGGGGAATCGGCGCTGCCGGTGTTGTGGTCCTGGGAGCTTTCGGGCTCTACTGGTTCCAGCCGTGGAAGCTGTTCACGTCCGAGACCGTCAACGACACGGCACCGGTCGTGGTCGCATCGGTCGATACGCCGTCGCCGACTGCTGGCGATGTGTCGTCCCTGACCGTTCAGCCGGCTGTCCTGGTCGCCAGGGGCACCTTTGTCACGCACGAGCACGACACCTTGGGCACCGCGGAAATCGTGCGGCTGGCCGATGGTAGGAACCAGCTGGTGTTGCGGGATCTGTCCACAAGCGACGGACCGGATTTGCGGGTGTGGCTCACCGACCAACCTGTGGTCGCGGGCAGGGCCGGCTGGCACCTTTTTGATGACGGTAAGTACGTCGAGGTAGGCCGGTTGAAGGGAACTCACGGCACTCTGGTCTATGACCTGCCGGCCAATGTTGATCTTGCCGCCTTCACGTCGGTGACGATCTGGTGTAAGCGTTTTGCTGTGTCTTTCGGCGCCGCCCCGCTGGCGGCGAGGTGAGGGGCCGCAAATGCCTGGCGGCATGGCCGTTGATGACTCCTGGCGGCCGGCTGCAAGGCAAGCATCATCGACGTGCTTACAAAAAACACAGACTGATTGTCACGTCGGCGTCATTCGACCGCAGTCCGAGGAAGGCAGCGATGCGTATCAGGTGGTGCATGTCACCGTAAGGAAGTGATAAGGGTTGTTGGAGCCTTCTCGGCAATATCGTCAGGTGGCGAGCATGTAGAAATTGGACAGAGAGGGGAAGTTATGTCCAAGCCACGCTTGCTGGCCGCTCTGGTTGCCCTGTCGGTGGTGGCGACGATCGCAGTGCCTGCCTCGCCGGCTGTGGCGGTTTGGCCGCAGACCGTTGACGGCACGATAGCCACGCTGCAGCCGGTCGTCCTGCCCACGCTCGGTGGCGACACAGCCTTCGCCGACGGGATCAACAGCGCCGGTGTCATCGTCGGAACCAGCACCACCTCGACGGGTGCCTTTCACGCCGTGGCCTGGCGCAACGGGCGGGCCGAGGACCTGGGCACGCTCGTTAGCGGCGGGTCCAGCGAGGCGTATGACATCGACGACCAGAACCGGGTGGTCGGGCAGAGCCTGGCCGCCGACAACCGTTACCACGCGGTCATGTGGCAGGAGGTGACCACCTCAGACCCGCGGGGTCGCAAACCCCCGCGGACCTCGTGGAGGATCACGGACCTTGGTGTGCTCGGTGACGGGCCGTGGGCGGAGGCCCGTGACATCAACAACAACGGTGTGATCGTGGGCCGCTACACCCTCGGGCAGGGCTTCGAGGCCCAGTTCCAGGGCAGCCGCGGCTTCATCCGGCGCAACGGTACGATCACCACGCTCAACCTCGACCCAGGCGTCATACCGTTCGGCCTCAACGATTCCGGCCAGGTCGTCGGCGTCTACCGGTACACCATCTCGTCGAGCTTCGGGATCACCAGCCGGGCGTTTCTCTGGCAGGACGGCACCGGCACAGATTTGGGTACCCTCGGCGGGCAGAACATCTTCGCCTACGCCATCAACAACACTGGGCAGGTCGTCGGCGAGACGGGCACTGCTGACGGGCGCACCGCCGGTTTCGTCTGGCAAGCCGGCTCGATCCGGCAGTTGCCCATCGACCAGCCCAACGTCCAGTCCTACAACGCGGCCTCGATCAACGACGCCGGAAACATCGTCGGCACCGCCTCGCTCGACACGCTCAACACCCGAGCGTTGCTGTGGAGCAGCCCCGACGCTCAGCCGCAGACGCTAGCGGCACCGCCCGGACACAGCAGCCCGTCGGCCTCCACCGTCGGCCCCCAAGGGTGGGTTCTGGGATACGCGATCAGACCGACCGCCACCTCCATCGGCCACAGCGCGATCGTCTGGCGATAGCCTCGCGGCGCTATGGCTAGGCGGAGCCCGTGTCGGCCGTAGCGGGGCCGACACGGGCCTGATAGTTGCTGGGCTGCACCGCTTCGACATTAGTCTGATATCGTACTTTCATGGCGAGCGCTCCAGCCGTCGACAACCTGGGGTTCCTGCTGGCGAAAGCATCGCAACGGTGGAATGAGTTGCTGATCGAAGCGTTTGCGGCGGCGGGCTACCGGCAGGTACGCGCCTCCTACGGCTCGGTCCTGTTGCCGCTGTGGGAACAGGACGGCCTGCGGATGGGCGAGCTGGCGTTCCGCGCCCGGCTGAGCAAGCAAACCATGACCACATTGGTCCGCCTCGCCGAACGCGACGGCCTGGTGATCCGCCGCCCCGACGCCGCCGACCGGCGAGCCACCCGGGTCTGGTTGTCCCAGACCGCGATAGACCTCGCCCCGGTAGCCGGGCAGGTGGTCGACCGGTTACACCGCCGGATCCAGACCCGGCTGCGAGCGCCGGCCACCCGCGCCTTCGCCGCGGCGCTGTCCACCGTGATGAACCTGTAGACAAAGACTTACCTGTGGAAGGAGTTCCCATGTGGCGGGATTCGGGCTCATGGTCGCCGGTATCGCCGCCGCGCCGGCCGATCAGTTACGCCGCAAGGCCATCCTGGTCATCGCCGCCGACATATTGTGGGTCGCCGCCAGCTCAATATGCGCGGCGGCGCGATCCGCTCGGATGTACCGCCGATCGATGCCGAGTTCGCTGCTGGACGCGTGGTCGCAGGGAATGCTGCGAGTGGCGCGGGCGTACCTCGGCAGCGGCAAGCTTCAGCGGCAAAGCCTGGCTGGCTTTCTTCCTTTGTCGCAATCCTTGACGCCGCGGTTCATCATCGTGATGGCAGGGTGTACCGCAAGGTTGTGCCGGCAGCTGTCCGCTGGAGGTGCTCAGATGAATATGAACGCACAACGTTCGATGAGCCAGAAAGTCCGGTACACCATAGGAAATATCATTTTTGGGTTGTTCAGGGTTGCCCTGCTTGCCCTCCCGAGGCCCCACCGGACGCGATATCCTCCGAGTCGCCTTCCAAACTGCTTAGACTCTCCAAATCAGACGGCGATGCGCTCAAGAAGGTATGGCAAGGCGAACTCCCTAGGGCAACTGGCGGTAGTGCTCGTCTTGTCCGTAGGCGCGGTCTCATGATCGCTGGGGCTGTCGGGGGAGTGCTTGCCTCCGTGGCTATCTCGACCGGCAATCGTGATCTTGTATACAACAATACCGTGGGCTGGATCAGCCTCGGTGGGCTTGTGATCCTGGCACTGGTGATTGGCTGGCTAGTAAGTACGTTGGCCTACAAGGCGTCGGAGCGGAAGCTATGGACGCAGGCCCAGCCCTAGACTGCTCGACCAGCGCGCGAAGCATCTCGGCCGGGGCGGCGCCATGAACTGGGCTGCGACCTCGGGCCGCGAGACCTTGGCGAAGACATGGTGCCCACGCCCGATGCGCCGCGACGTCCTTCGATGGTAAAAGTAAGGCGTGCGACTTCGGGACTTCGATCAGCGGTGGCCAGTATGAAGCCCGGGATCGGGTCCGTCGAGGAGTCACACGCTGGCCACCTCGAGACAATGCTGGCCTTCGTGGACCGGCAAGCGCTGGATCGACGCGAGACGTTTCACGCTTGGGAAGCGGAGCTTCCGCCGAAAGAGCGCGAGGCGTTCGCCGAGCTCAAAGATTCGGCCGCGATCCGAGCGAGCATCCGCGAGGCTTTCCCAGGATGCACTGTCCACAGTGTGGACGCGATGAACGAAGTCTACGTCTCGAACATGGGAGCCAAAGGCTCCGACTACGTCTTTCTCCAGCAGCACATCGACGGGCCGTTCGGCTTCCTCCCGTTCCTGACGCTGTTGCGGTGTCTGGTCGTCGTGCGGGGAAACGATCGCGTCACGACGATCTTCTCGGCGCAGAGGGGCAAGAACACGCTCCGCACGGGGCAGTTCTGCTGGTTCGACTACAACCGAGACATTCATTACATCGTCAAGACCGGCGATCCGGACGAGCTCCTGGAAGAGAGCCGCATCTGCCTCAAGGTGCACTACGCGGTCATCCCGCGGTGGCTTGCGCCCTTTCACGCGCTCTTCGCCGGGTGGAACGCGACGTACAACCGGCGTGCGCGGCAACTGTTCCTCGCGAGCAAGAATCCACGGTCGGCGATCGGCAAGTTCCTTGGCGCCATCGTGAACATCGGTACGTTCCTCTATCCGCTCTTCGAGCGGTACATCGGCGTCCTGAACCTGCTCGTCATTCTCCTGTTCTGGGGCGTGACCTCGGGGCATCCGGTAGAGCGGATCTATCTTTTCAGCTTCGTCCACTACTTCCTTTACTTCGTCGCCTACACGTTCCGCGCGGTCGAGCCCGGCAAGTTTGCGCGCGACGCGTCGCTGTTCCAGCTGATCGCGGTCGGCTCGCTGTTGTACCAGTACGGGCGCATGGGGTTTGATGCGCCGTCGCTCGCGGTCGCGGCCCTCGGGTTCGGGCTGTCTGGGCTCGCGTTCCTCCGGCTCGGGTCGGACCGGACGTACTTCGGCGCGGAGTTCGGCGTCGTCTCGCCGAGCAAGGTCTCGGGCTTCCCGTACGGGGTCGTTCCGCATCCCATGATCGTCGGCAAGCTCGTCGGCTTCACCGGGCTCGCGCTGCATGCCCCATTCCGCGCGGCGTGGTGGCCTCTCTTGCTCGGCCATGTGGCTTGCTACGTGATTGTCCTGTGCCAGGAAGTAGCGAACTGGCACGTGGGAACCTATCGTTTCGAAGAGACCTACCGGGACTTCGCCGGCTTCCATCAGCGAATGGGGAACGTGGCCGTCCACCTCATCACCACGGGGCTCGGCTTGCTCGGCGTCTTGGGCCTCGTCGGCGCCTTTGCGCTCGCGCTCGGCACGGCGCCTGCGGTAGCGGTGTCGTTCGTCGCGGCCCTCTACGCATTCTTTTGCGCGTACACGACACCCGATCAGACCGCGCTAACGTCGATTCTGTATTCGGGCGTCGTGCTCATCGTGTACCTCGGCCTTCCGGCGCTGATCTGGCCCGTGTCCGTGGGGCTGCTCGTCTTCGGCACGGTGGCTCAAGAGCTGTCTCACATCGCGTTTCGCGAGCGGACGTTTATGAGTTCGTACCAGCGCGAGCGCGGGGCCTCGGGTCAGTTCTTGCTCCACAGCCTGCTGCTCGTGCCACTCCTCTGTCGGGCAGCGTTCTTTCGGGCGCTCAGCGATCCGAGCGAGCCTCCGCCGGCCGCGATCCATCGCGGAGCCGCGTGATGGCGTTGAGGATCTCCATCGGTCGTTCGAAGGGGATCGCGTGACCTGTGTCCTCCAGGATCGTCAATCGCGCGTTGGGAAGGCACTTCGACAGAACGTGTGAGTTGCGTGGCGAGAGCACCCGATCGCCAGCGCCGACAATCACCTCGACCGGCACGCCGACGGCTCCCAGACGGCGGACCGTCCGATGGAACGACATCGCCACCGATTGCAAGAGGGAGTTGAAGCGTGAGTAGGGCTCCCTCCGCTGGATCTGCCGCAGCGGGGCCAAGAGATCGTGGGCGTGGCTCGGGCTCTTTGTCTCGTGGACGAGCAGGCGATCGCACATCGTCCACACGCGGACGTCTTTCGAAATCGCGGCCGCGACGGTGAGGGGCAGCGAGCGCACGAACGCTGGCGACACGACATCGACGCGGGCCGAGCTGGCCGACAGCACGAGCCCGCCGATCCGTCGCGGGTGCCGGAGGGCGAGGTGCTGAGCGACCATACCCCCCATCGAGTCTCCGACCACGATGGCGGGAGCGTCCCCAGCGCCATCGCGCAGGACGGCGGCCGCGTCATCGGCCAGCGTGGCCAGCTTGTACGGTCGCAACGAGCGCGCCGACTCTCCCGTGCCGCGGTGGTCGACCAGCACGACGCGAAACGGAAGCGGCCCCACACGCTCGAGCCAGGGGATCCAGCTGCTCCCGGACCGGCCGTAACCGGCCATCATCACGAGCGCGCAGTCACCTTCTCCTCCAGAGACTTGGTACGACAGCCGCACCCCATCGCGCTCCACCCACTGGCGCGAAAGCGAGTTCACGCCGCGTCACCGCTGGCCGCGAATCGCGCAACGACGAAGTAGCGAAGGGGACCGTGCTCGACCCGGCTCGCGCCATGGCGGTGCAGCAACTCGTCCGGCACCGCCTCGACGTGGAAGGCGGAGAGGAACTTGTGCATCGCGCGTCGTGGCATGGAAGGAAGTCCCGCGAGATCGGAGAAGTCGACGACCCACAGCTCGCCGCCGGGAACGAGGTGCCGTCGCGCGTTGTCGATCGCCCGGTCTCTATCCATGAACATCGACAGGCAGTACGACATCAGGATGCGCTGCGGCGGCGCACCGAGGACGGCACCGATGTTCCCGTCCTCGGCAAAGCCAGGATCGATGCGCGCCCAGGGACAGCGGCGCCGGGCGTGCGCAAGCATGATTTCGCTCGCCTCTAGCCCGCCGAGCATCGCGTTCGGCCGTCGGTGGTGAAGCCAGGCGAGGTTGCGTCCGGTGCCTGGGCCGAGCTCCACCAGTGTCGCCCAATCGCTCGCGAGAAGGCGCTCGAGCACGCCGTCGCGGCCGAACAGGTAGTACTTGCGCGACACGTCGTAGACGTGATGCGTGAGCCGATAGTACCGATCGAGGAACGCTCGATGGGACGCTTGCACGTCGGAGGTCATGCGCTGCTGATGACTCGGTAGAGGTTGACGCGCCCGTAGAGCCGCGTCCGCTCTTGCTCGCTCGCCTGGCTCGAGGTGGGCTCGACGCGTTCGAACAGATCGGAGAGGCCGACGCGATCGACGGCGCACGCGTCTTCCACGCTACGCGTCAGGACGACCGCGCTGGGCCCGCCCACGCGAGCGATCCTTTGGAGCAGCTGCCGCTGCGCATCGGTTGGCATCCAATCCATCACGTCGCAAAGGGAGAAATGAGACCATTGCCCCGGCGTCGCATCGGCGAGCATCCGTTGCAGTGACTCGCGGTGAAAACCCACCTGCGTTGGCGCCACGAGCGACCGCCGATGGCTTTCCGCCCTCAAGTAGGGGGGAACCGCTTTCGGGTGATCGTGGTTGAACTCTCCGGTCAAGCCCACCCAGACGAACCAGTTGGTCTCCAGATCGGTCTGTGCCAGCCGTTCGAAATGCGCGGTGACGACCTCCATCATGGTTGCCGCTCGGTTCGCACGGAGATTGCGCTGCCGTTGCTCGAAGTTGACGCCGATGCCGAGGAGGAACAGCGGCGTGTTGACCAGCGTGCGCATCGGCCACGAGCGCTTGATCGTGGTGAAGATCGGGGAAAGACACGCGAGACGATCGGCGGGCGGGAGCCGTTGCAAGGTTCGAAGGAAGTCCGCATCGAGTCCCACCTTCCGCCGAAGCCACCGCTGGAAGGTGCCGGCTAATCCCTCCGCGTACAGGTTGCGCCGAAAGCGGTGGTGATTCGCGCTCCAGTAGCGCCCCACCCATGCCGGCAAGTCCCTCATCAGCGGCTGGAGAGTACGCTCCGGATCGCCATGCCGACCTCGGCCGAGCAGTTGATAGAACTCGGCGTGGGACGTCACCCGTCGAGCCGCGGCGACCTTGAGGGCAGCCAACGCCAAGTGGTGACGATTGGTGTCGATGGCGTCGATGCGCGCCGGGTGAGCGGCCAGGAGGCCTGCCACACCACAGCC
>Ga0075418_10006938_pt1 | contig 12755 bp, 11 predicted proteins | sample SoiMetdeltSBSDD2_FD_81776 | JGI IMG/M metagenome (GOLD analysis project Ga0075418, IMG submission 81776) | Bulk soil microbial communities from a Populus tree surrounding site in Tennessee, USA - Soil MetaG P. deltoides SBSDD2 | ecosystem: Environmental > Terrestrial > Soil > Tree plantation...
CGGCTTCTGCCGCTGGCGGAAAGCGATCGCCAGCGTCTGCGACAGCTCGGCCACGCCTTCCTCGGTCAGCGCGCCGAAGGGCACGCCGGCCTTGTTGTTGATGATCTGGATGACGCCGATCAGCTCGCCCGAGCCCTGCTCGAGGATCGGCGCCACCAGCATCTGCTTGGTGCGGTAGCCGGTGCGCTTGTCCACCTCCTGCAGGAAGCGCAGGTTGGGATTGAGCGAGCGCAGCTCGTTCTCGTCGTAGACATCCTTGATGTTGGCCGTCTTCTTCGACAGCGCGACGTAGCCGGCGATCGAGTGCTCGGCGATCGGCAGCTTGAGGTCCTTGAACGAGTTGAGGCCGGTCTTCACCTTGGAAACGATCGCCTGCTTGTCCTCGTTCACCGAGTAGATGGTGAGGCGGTCGGCGTTGAAGAGCGCGCAGACATCCGCGCTCACCTCCAGCATGATCTCGTCGATGTTGTTGGTGGCGTGGACCTTGTTGGTCACCGCCTGCAGCTGCTTCTGGAACGCCAGGCGCGCGCCGACATCGCTCTGCGCCGATGCGTGGCTCAGGACTGCGCTCATTGCCTACCCCCCATTTCGCCGCCTTGCTGCTTGATCTTCAATCCTATCGCTAACGCACATGATTTACAACGAAAAATTCCGCAATCACGCTGCGGCCACGGCCTTCAGGCCGCCCTCCAGCAGCCACACGCGGAAGCCCCGCTGGGAGAAGAGAAAAGCCGCCGCCGCGCTGCGCCGGCCGCTCTGGCAATAAGCCACATATTCCTTGCCCCGGTCGAGCATGGCGAACATGTTGCGCACCTCCGCCAGCGGCACGTTGATCGCCCCCGGCAGCTTGTCGTACTGGTATTCCGAGGGATAGCGCACGTCGAGCCAGAGAGCGCCCGCGCGCACCTTCTCGGCCGCCTCGCGGAAGCCGAGCCGCCGCAGCAGCGGCTCGCGCAGCAGGGCGTCGAAGTCCTGCCGCCCGAGGCGCAGCAACTTGCCTTCGCCGAGCGCGCGCACGCTCGCGTTGCGCTTCGCCTCCGACACCAGCGCTTCCTCGCCGAACGCGTCGCCGCTCGTCAACTCGGCGAGCTGTACCGTGGCCCCGCCCACCAGGCGCTCGACCTGGAAGCGGCCGGATTCGATCACGTAGTAGCAGTCCCCCTCGTCGCCCTCGCGAATCACCGCCTCGCCGCGCGCCACGCTCACGCGCTCGAAACGCTTCAGCAGCTCGTCGATGTGCGCCGCCGGCAGCTGCGCGAAGGCGCCGCTGCGCAGCGCGTTGAGCGAGAACGCGCCCGAGAGCAGGCGCGCGTCGCTGCGCACGGCGCGCGTCATCGGCGCAGCGGGTTCCGCGCCGGCGGCCACCTGGTCCCACGTGGCGAGAATGTCGAGCGCCTCGTCGTCGAGCGCGAGCAGCTCCACGTCGGTGATCGCCTTGGCGCCGACGGCACGCGGCTTTTGCCGGTTGAGCGCGTAGCGCGCGTCTTCCCACCCTCCCACCAGCACGAGGGAACCGCCGCCCTGATAGCGCAGCAGGATCTCCCCCTGCAGCAGGAACAGCGACTGCGTCTCGCGCCTGCCGGCAAGCGGGTCGCTGCCGCGCGCGGCGCGCTCGAGCACCGCCACCTCGGCGAGCTGCGCCAGGCGGTCGCCGGACAGGCCGGCGAGGGGCGCGAGCCGGCTTAGCTGCTGCGGGCTTGCGCGGTCCCTCGCCTGCACGCGCCCCCCGTCAGAACTCGAGCACGAGGTTGTTCTGCAGCATGCGCGGGCGGAACTTGCCCGCGCATTCCTCGATCTCGAGCATGGTGGGCTCGATCTCGCCCGGCTTGAGGTGCGTGATGTAGATCTCGGGGTTGCGCTCAAGCTTGGCCAGCTCCTCGGCCAGGGTTTCCGGGCAGAGGTGGCGCGACATCTCGGCGAGCTGGCGCTCCTTGTTGGAGAACGCGGTCTCGATAATGAGGAACTTGAGGTTGGCAATGCGGTTCACCGTCTGCCACAGCGCATCGTTCGGCCCGGTGTCGCCGGTGAACACCAGGCTGGCGGCGCCGCTGTCGAGGTGATAGCCCACCGCGGGCACGGTGTGGCGCGCGGGAATGGGCGTGAAGCGGCGCCCGGCGAGCGTCACCGGCTTGCCGAGCTCGATTTCTTCATAGCGCAGGAAGGGCGCCTGCGGGCTCGGGATCTCGGCGAAATCCGGCCAGATCGACCAGTTGAAGAGGTGGTTGCGCAGGATCTCGATGGTCGGCTGCGTGGCGTGCACGATGAGCGGGCGCGAGCGCATGCCGCCCACGGTATCGACCATGAACGGGATCGAGCCGACGTGATCGAGGTGCGAGTGGGTGACGAAGATGTGATCGATCTGCGACAGCTCGGCCAGCGTCAGGTCGCCCACGCCGGTGCCGGCGTCGATGAGCACGTCGCCGTCGACCAGAAACGAGGTGGTGCGCAGATGCCGGCCGCCGATGCCACCCGAACACCCCAGAACGCGCAGGCGCAAAGCTGATCTCCCCGGGCAGATGTTACTTCACCCGGGCGCAGCGCCTACAGGGAAAACGCCCTCCTCAGACCTTGAGGAAGAACTCCATCTTGATGCCGGCGAGCTCGATCACGTCGTGGTCCTTCAGCGCGTGCGGCGCGGGGCCGATCTGCTGGCCGTTGACCGTGGGGCGGTTCGCGCCTTCGACGTGCGTGATGAAGTAGCCTTGCGGCCGCCGCGTCAGCACCGCCACCTGCACGCCGGGCTTGCCGAGCGTGGTGAGGGGCTTCGACAGCTCGAGCTCCTTGCCAGCGTTGCCGCCGGAGAGAAGCTGGATCGAGCCGAGCGGCTGGCCCGGCTTGGGCGCGGCCGCAGGCGCCGCCGCGGGGGCCGCCGCAGGCGCGGCCGCGGGCGCTGCCGGCTTGGCATCCTTGTCGGCGATACCGGTGGCTGCGGCTGCTGCACCGGCGGCCTGCACCGCTGCAGCGCGCTGCGCCACTGCGGCCTGCGCGCCGCCGCCGGCCGCCGCCCTCGCCTGCTCGGCCGCTGCTTTCATCGCCGAGGGACGCAGCACCATGGTCTTCTCGAAATCGGCCTTCTCGCCGGCGGCCGCGGGCGCGGCGTCGCCGACGAACTTCAGCTTGTACTTGCCGAGCTCGATGACGTCGTTGTTCTGCAGGAAGTGCTTCTTGATCGGGTTGCCGTTGACGACCGTGCCGTTGGTGCTGCCGAGGTCCTCGAGGAAGGAGTCGTTGAGGATGGTGACGATCACGGCGTGCTCGCCGCTCACCGCGAGATTGTCGATCTGGATGTCGTTATGCGGCTTGCGCCCAAGCGTGGTGCGTTCCTTGGTCAAAGGAATCTCCTTGAGCACCAGCCCATCCATGCTGAGAATCAGTTTCGCCATAGCCCAACCCTGGGGGAGCTTATTTTAACCACTTGAATACCTTAGCCATGACGCCTCGGGTCCCGGGGTATTCCCGCAGGACGCGCACGAGTATAACCGATACGTTATCGCGCCCTCCGTTGTCGTTGGCCATCTGCACGAGCTGCTGCGCTGCCAGCTTGAGGTTGCCGCCGAGGGCCTGCAGGGTCATGCCGATGTCCTCGTCCTCCACCATGTCGCAGAGGCCGTCCGAGCACAGCAGGTAGATGTCGCCCGGCTTGACGGGGTACTCGTGAATCTCGGGTTCGACCACCGGGTCGATGCCGAGCGCCTTGGTCACCAGGTTCTTGTGCGCGGCTTTCTTCGCCTGCTCCTGGGTGATGATGCCGGAGTCGATCTGCTCCTGCAGCAGCGAGTGGTCGCGCGTCACCTGCTTGAACTTGCCGTCGCGCAGCATGTAGAGGCGCGAATCACCAAGGTGCGCCGCCAGCATGCGGTTGTCGTAGAACAGGCACACCACCAGCGTGGTGCCCATGCCGGCGTACTGCGGCTGGCTCTGCGCCGCCTGGTAGATGGAGGTGTTCGCCTTGAGCACCTGCTCGCGCACCAGGCGGGATGCGACTTCCTCGTTGGTGCGCTGGTCGACGTCGTAGGGCTTGGCGTTGCTGAGGATCTGCCGCATCTCCGTGATGATCACGGTGGTGGCCATGCCGCTCGCCACCTCGCCGGCGTTGTAGCCGCCCATGCCATCGGCGAGCACAACCAGCCCGTTGCCGCCGTCGGCGGCGATCGAGTCCTCGTTGTGCGAGCGCACCATGCCCGGATCGGTGCAGGTGGCGATTTCGAGTGACTGTGAGAGATCCATCAGCGAACGTTGCCGGCTTGCAGGCAAAAGAACTCTAACCTACGCAATAGCGCGGCGGGACCGACGATGCCCTCCCCTCGGATCAGCGGACTTAGGCCGGATTGTTGCAGCGGAACCTACGCTGCGTCAAATATTTAGCTGCGGAAACGCCTAGGCGCCGAGAAGCGCGCCAGCGCGAATCCCGCCCCCCGCGAGCAGCTCGCCGGCAGCCAGTTTCTTGCCCTCGCCAAGCTTCGCGCGCAGCACCTCGATGCGCCCTCCCTGGGCGGTCACCTGGAAGCTTTTGTCGGTCACTTCAACGACTTCGCCGATCTTGCCTTTGACCGCGCCGAACGTGCGCACCGGCAGCTTGCGGGCATCGAAGATTTGCAACTCCTTGCCTTCCAGCGTGGTCCAGGCCCCCGGCGCCGGGTTGCAGCCGCGGATCAGGTTGTAGACGAAGTCGACGTGATTCGCCCAGTGGATGCGCGCCTCGGCCTTGCGGCACCAGCCCTCGTAGGTCGCCCGGGACTCGTCCTGCACCACTTCCTTGCTCTTGCCGGCCATCACAAGATCGGCCGCCTCCAGCATGGCCTTGACCCCCATTGGGAACAGGTGGTCGAAGTAGATAGTGCCCAGGGTGTCGTCGGGGCCGATCTCGGTCTCCTTCTGCAGCACGACCGGCCCCTCGTCCAGGCCGTCGGTCGGACGGAAGATGGTGAGGCCGGTCTTGCGCTCGCCGCGGATGATCGGCCAGTTGATCGACGACGGGCCGCGATACAGCGGCAGAAGCGAAGGGTGATACTGGATCGTGCCCTTGCGCGGGATGTTGACGAAGTCCTGCGGCGCGAACTGCAGCACGAACGCCATGATGCCGAGCTCGACATCGAGCTTTCTCAACTGGGCCCTGGCCTCGTCTCCCTTGAGGCTCTGAAACTGAAAAACCGGAACCCCTTTCTCCTGCGCCGCGACCTTCAGCGCGTCGGGCCGCGCGCCGGGCTTCTCCGGCGCGCAGAACACGCCCGCCACTTCATCCTTGCGCGCGAGAAAGGCTTCGAGCACCGCCTTGCCGAAATCCTGCTGCCCGATGATCGCGATCTTCATCAGGCCGCTTTCTTCGGCGGCAGTGAAAAGGCGCCGGCGCTTTTCAGCCTGGCAATTTTTTCTTTTTCATACCCCAAAACCTGTTCAAGGATCTGGTCGGTATGCTCTCCCAGCGTCGGCGAGCGCTCGATCTTCGCCGGCGAAGCCGACAGCTTGATCGGCATGCCGACGTTCCACCACTTGCCGCGCTGCGGATGGTCGAGCTCGACCCACATGTCGCGGCCGCGCACGTGCTCGTCGGTGGCGAGATCCTCGGTGCTCATGATCGGGCCGCAGGGCACGTCGAGCGGATTGAGGATCGCCATCAGCTCGCGCTTGGTGTACTTCTCGGCGAATTTGTTGATCAGCGTCCACATCAGGTTCTGATTCTTCCTTCGATCTGAAATTTTCGCGAACCTGGGGTCGCTCGCCATCTCCGGCATACCGATGTCGGGACCGATGCGCTTGGCGAGGTCTTCCCAAACCGCCTCCTGCACCACCACGTAAAGCCAGTCGTTGGCGCCGTGCGGCTTGCAGTGCACGGCGTTGCCGAGCTGTCCGCCGCCGGAGTCGTTGCCGGCTCGCGGCACGTCGCCCATCCCCTTGTAGGTCGGCACCGAATACTCCGCGAGGTCGCTACGCGTCAGGCGCTGGTGGTCGCGGAACTTGACGCGGCAGAGGTTCATCACGCCGTCCATCATCGCCACCTCGACGTACTGTCCCTGTCCGGTCTTCTCGGCGTGGCGCAGCGCCGCGAGCATGCCGATGGCGAGATGCAGGCCGGTACCGGTGTCGCCGATCTGCGCGCCGGTCACGAACGGCGGGCCGTCGGGCACGCCGGTGGTGCTCATCGCCCCGCCCATCGCCTGTGCCACGTTCTCGTAGGCCTTGAACTCGGCGTACGGGCCGCTCGAGCCGAAGCCCTTGATCGAGCCCATCACGATCCTGGGGTTGATGGCGTGGATCTTCTCCCACGGGAAGCCGAAGCGGTCGAGCACCCCCGGGCCGAAGTTCTCCATGATGATGTGGCACTTCTTCAGCAGGTCGACGAATACCTGCTTGCCCTCGTCGGTCTTCATGTTGACCGTGATCGAGCGCTTGTTGCAGTTGAGCATGGTGAAGTAGAGCGAGTCGGCGTTCGGCACGTCGCGCAGCTGGCCGCGCGTCGCGTCACCCTGCGGGTTCTCGAACTTGATCACGTCCGCGCCCATCCAGGCGAGGAGCTGCGAGCAGGTCGGGCCTGCCTGCACGTGCGTCATGTCGAGGATTCGGACTCCCTTGAGCGCTTCCATTACTTTTTCTTCCCCGCAGTTGGATTCAAGCTGGTAATGCGGCCGCTCTCCGTTCCCGCGGTCTCGTCGATCACCGCGTTGATCAGCGTCGGCTTCTTCGAGCGGATCGCCTCCTCCATCGCCTTGCGCAGCTCGGACGGCGTGGTGGCGTTGACGCCCACGCCGCCGAACGCCTCCATCAGCTTGTCGTAGCGCGCGCCCTTGACGAACACCGTCGGCGCGGGGTCGCGGCCGTTCGGGTCGACGTCGGTGCCCTTGTACACGCCGTTGTTGTTCATGATGACGATGCACACCGGCAGGTTGTAGCGGCAGATCGTCTCCACTTCCATGCCGGAGAAGCCGAACGCGCTGTCGCCCTCGATGGCGATCACCGGCCGCTGGCTCACCACCGCCGCGGCGACGCAGTAGCCCATGCCGATGCCCATGATGCCCCAGGTGCCGACGTCGATGCGTTTCCTCGGCTGGTACATGTCGACGATCGAACGCGTGAAGTCGAGCGCGTTGGCGCCTTCGTTGACGAACATGGCGTCGGGATTCGCCTTGACGATGTCGCGTACGACATTGAGCGCGCTGTGGAAGTTCATCGGCGAGGGGTTCTTCGCCAGCGTCTCGGCCATCTTGGCGATGTTGCCGGTCTTCTTCTCGTTGATCGCGTTCAGCCATTCCGCAGGCGGTTTTGACAAGGAACCAGTTTCCTTCAGCAGAGCAGAAACACAGGACCCGATATCGCCCACCAGCGGCGCGTCGATGCGCACGTTGCTGTCGGCCTCCTGCGGCGAGATGTCGATCTGGATGAATTTCTGGCCGCCCCAGTCCTTGGCGCTCTTGCCGCCCCAGGTCTTGCCCTTGCCGTGCGACAGCAGCCAGTTGAGGCGCGCGCCGATCAGCATCACCACGTCGGCGCCCGGCAGTACGAACGAGCGCGCGGCGGACGCGCACAGCTCGTGCGTGTCGGGCAGCAGGCCCTTGGCCATCGACATCGGCAAGTAAGGAATTCCCGTTTTTTCAATCAGGCTTCTTATTTCAGAGTCGACTTGCGCATACGCCGCACCCTTGCCGAGGATGATGAGAGGCTTTTTTGAATTTTTCAGCAAATCGACTGCACGCTTTACGGCTGCGGCGGCAGGGATCTGCTGCGGCGCGGGGTCGACGACCTTGATGAGCGAATTCTTCCCCGCCGCCGCGTCGATGCTTTGCGCGAACAGCTTGGCGGGGAAATCGAGGTACACGCCGCCCGGCCGCCCCGACACCGCGGCGCGGATGGCGCGCGCGATGCCGATGCCGATGTCCTCGGCGTGCAGCACGCGGAACGCGGCCTTGGCCACCGGCTTGGCGATGGCGAGCTGGTCCATCTCCTCGTAGTCGCCCTGCTGCAGATCGACGATCTCGCGCTCGCTCGAGCCGCTGATGAGGATCATGGGGAAGCAGTTGACGGTGGCGTGCGCGAGCGCGTTCAGGCCGTTGAGGAAGCCCGGCGCCGACACGGTGAGGCAGACGCCCGGCTTCTGCGTGAGGAAGCCCGCGATCGACGCGGCGTAGCCCGCGTTCTGCTCGTGGCGGAACGAAAGCACGCGCAGCCCCGCGGCCTGCGCGCGGCGCGTCAGGTCGGTGATCGGAATGCCGGGCAGGCCGTAGATGGTATCGAGGCCGTTCAGCTTGAGGGCATCGATGACGAGTTGAAAGCCGTCGGTCACTTGCACGGTGGCGAGTTGAGGTTCGGCGGTGCCCATGGGACCTCCAAAGGGGGACCATTATGGTAAAAACCCGTGTCGCCCCGCGGCCTTGACTGAAGTCAAGGGATACAAAATGCTCTCCCTGGCCACGCATCCCCAGCGCAATACCATCCGCCTGCAGCTGCGCCAGAACCAGCTGCTGCAGGGGATCAGCAGCGCGCAGTGGTCGGAGCTCGAGCCGCTGCTGATGGTGGCCGACTACCGCAAGGGCGAGCCGCTCGCGCGCCAGGGCGACGAGGAGATGGAGCAGTTCTTCATCCTCGAGGGCATGGTCAAGCGGGTGGTGTCCAACCCGCAGGGCCACGAGATGATCCTGCGCTTCGCCGCGGAAGCCGAGATGGACACCTCCTACGCCGCCTGGCGCCTGCGCACCCCGGTGCCCTACTCCATCGTTGGCGTGACCAAGGTGCGCACCGCCGAGCTGCCGATGCCGCTGTGGGTGGAATTCCTCGACCGGCACGTCGATCTCAAATCGCGCTTCGAGTACGAGGTGATGAAGCTGATGTCGGAGGTGATGGCGCACACCATCACGCTGCACCTGCTGGATGCGCCCGGGCGCCTGTCGCGCTTCCGGCGCAAGCACCCCGATCTCGCCGTGCGCATCCCGAAGAAGGAGCTCGCCGCCTACCTCAACCTCACGCCGGAGACGCTGTCGCGCCTGAAGCAGAAGCTGGGCGAGGCCTAGCGTGCGCATCGCTTACGCCGGCTGCCCGCTGTGCGACGCCCCGGGCGCCGCCGAGGTAATGGTCGCCGATTGCTCCAGGCACGAGCTGTACAAGCCGCCGCTGCCGCGCACGCAGCGCTGGCTGCAGTGCGGCCGCTGCGGCCACATTTACGTCGACGGCTATTTCAGCCCCGAGGCGCTGAAGATCCTCTTCTCCAGCACGCAGAAGGGCCAGGTGCCGGGGCAGGAGGTCGAGGACCAGCGCTTCGCCTGGGCCAGCCTGCTCGAGACGGTGAGCGCGCTGCGCTCCGGCATCGGCGGGCGCTGGCTCGATGTCGGCTTCGGCAGCGGCGCGCTGATGACCACCGCGGCGGAATTCGGCTACGAGGTCGCCGGCATCGACCTGCGCAGCGAGAGCGTGCGCCTGATGCGCGAGGCCGGCTTCGACGCGCAGGCGGTGGAGCTGGACGATTACCGTGCCGCGGCGCCGTTCGACGTCGTCTCCATGGCCGACGTGCTCGAGCACATGCCCTTTCCCGGGCGCGCCCTGCGCCGGGTGCGTGAGCTGCTGCGCCCAGGCGGCCTGCTCGTGCTGTCGATGCCGAACGCCGACGCTTTCGTGTGGCAGCTCTCGACGCGCCAGGGCGCCAATCCCTACTGGGGCGAGATCGAGCACTATCACAACTTCGGCCGCAGGCGCCTGAGCGCGCTGCTCGAGGAATGCGGCTTCGAAGTGCTGCGCTACGGGGTGAGCTTCCGCTACCGCATGTGCATGGAGCTGATCGCGCGCAGCGGCGCGCGCGTCGCCTAGCGCCGGCGCAGGCGCCCGCGCAGGTACGCGATCAGCGGCCAGAACAGCAGCAGCAGCGCGAGCGCGGTCATCGAGCCGACCAGCGGCTTGGAGAAGAACACGCTCATGTCCCCCTGCGAGCCGAGCATCGCCTGGCGGAACGAGGCCTCGGCGTTGTCGCCCAGCACGATCGCCAGCACCAGCGGCGCCAGCGGGTACTGCAGCTTCTTGAACAGGTAGCCGAGCACGCCGAACACCACCATCATCCACACGTCAAAGATGGCGTTGTGGATGGTGTAGGCGCCAATTGCGCACACCACGATGATGATCGGCGCGATGACCGAGAACGGAACGCGCAGGATGGCGGCGAACAGCGGCACACAGGTCAGCACGACGATCAGCCCGGCGATGTTGCCGAGGTACATGCTGGCGATGAGGCCCCAGACGAAGTCCTTCTGCTCGATGAACAGCAGCGGCCCGGGCTGCAGCCCCCAGATCATCAGGCCGCCGAGCAGCACCGCCGCGGTGGGCGAGCCCGGCACGCCGAGCGTGATCATCGGCAGCAGCGCCGCCGTGCCGGCGGCATGCGCCGCGGTCTCCGGCGCGACGACGCCCTCGATCTGGCCGGTGCCGAATTTGTCGCCGTTCTTGGAGAAGCGGCGCGCCACGCCGTAGCTCATGAAGGAGGCGGGCGTCGCACCGCCGGGAACGATGCCCATGAAGCAGCCCACGGCCGAGGAGCGGATCGAGGTCATCCAGTAGCGCGGCAGCTCCTTCCACGTCTCCAGCACCACTTTGAGATTGATCCTGGCGCTCGCGCCCTTGAAGGCGAGGCCCTCCTCGAGCGTGAGCAGGATCTCGCCGATGCCGAACAGGCCGATCACCGCCACCAGGAAATCGAAGCCGGTGAGCAGGTGCGTCGAACCGAAAGTGAGCCGCAGCGTGCCGGTCACCGGGTCGGTGCCGACCGCGGCGAGGGCGAAGCCCAGCATCATCGCCGCGAGCGTCTTGAACGGCGGCTCCTTGCTGGTGCCGACGAAGGCACAGAAGGTGAGGAGATAGACGGCGAAGAACTCCGGCGGCCCGAACTCCAGCGCGAAGCGCGCCACCACCGGCGAGAGGAACGTGATCACCACCACGGCGACGAAGGCGCCGACGAACGAGGAGGTGAAGGCCGCGGTGAGCGCGCTGCCGGCGCGGCCCTGCTGCGCCAGTGGATAGCCGTCGAACGTGGTCGCCACCGACCAGGGCTCCCCGGGAATGTTGAACAGGATCGAGGTGATAGCGCCACCGAAGAGGGCGCCCCAGTAGATGCACGACAGCAGGATGATGGCCGAGGTGGCGCCGCCGGGCTGCTGCGCCATGCCGAACGTGAGCGGCAGCAGGATGGCGACGCCGTTGGCGCCGCCCAGGCCCGGCAGCACGCCGATGATCACGCCGAGCACGATGCCGGTGAACATGAGCAGCAGGTTCTTCGTCGACATGGCGACGCCGAACCCGTGGATCAGCGACTGGATCTCGTCCATCTCAGTTCAGCCGCAGCCAGGCTTCAACGAACCCCTTGGGCAGGGGCACCTTGAACCAGACCTCGAAAATGAGGAAGAACACGACCATCGTCGCCACGCTCACCACGGCGACCTTCCACCACGCGTACTTGCCCAGCCAGCGCATGAAGAAACCGATGAACAGGATCGACGACACGTAGATGCCGATCCACCCTACCAGCGCGACGTAGAGCACGCTCGGAACCAGCACCGTCAGCACCATCTTCAGCTGACCGACCTGGACGAACGTCTTTTCAGCCTCGGCGCGCAGCAGCACGGCGCGCACGATGTTGATCGCCGCCGAGACGCAGATGATCATGCCGACGTAGAACGGGAAGTAGCCCGGCCGCGGCCCGTCGGCGCCCCAGGTCATGCCCAGGCGCACGCTGTCGTAGACGACGAGGGCGCCGAGAGCGAGGAACAGCCCCGCGACCGCGATCTCCGCGGTGCGGTGGCGAAACGCGGCCCGGCCCTCCCCGCCCTCGGTCATTCCTCCCCCTTCGCCGAACGCTGCGCTTATTGCCCGGAGATGAAGCCGGCCTTCTTCATCAGCGCGACATGGCGCGCTTCCTCGCGCGCGACCCAGTCGGCGTACGCCCTGCCCGTCAGCGCCGTGGTGTTGAAGGCACCCTCTTCCATCAGGTTCTTCCACTCGGGCGTGGCCATCACCTTCTTGAACAGGTCGATGTAGTACTGCACGTGCTCCTGCGTCACGCCTGAGGGCATGAAGATGCCGCGCAGCATGAGGTAGTCGACGTCGAGGCCCGCCTCCTTGCACACCGGGATGTCGTACCACGACATGTTGCTGGTCACCTTGTTCTTGTAGGGCAAGCGCTTGAGATCGAACACGCACAGCGGGCGCAGCGCGCCGGCGCGCCATTGCGCCACCGCCTCGATCGGGTTGTTGACCGTCGAATCGACGTGGCCGCCGACCAGCTGCGTCGCCACCAGGCCGCCACCCTTATAGGGGATGTAGGTGAACTTGGCGCCGGTGAGCTGCTCGATCGCCGCGGTGATGATCTGGTCTTCCTGCTTCGCGCCGGTGCCGCCCATTTTCATCTTGCCGGGACCCGCCTTCTTCACCGCCTCGATGTACTCCTTCGGCGACTTGTAGGGCGTCTTGGCGTTCACCCACAGCACGAAGTTGTCCAGCGCCAGCATCTGCACCGGCGTGAGGTCGCGCCAGTTGAACGGCACGCCCGTGGCGAGCGGCGTGGTGAACAGGTTCGACAGCGTGATGATGATCTTGTGCGGGTCGCCGGCCGCGCCCTTGACGTCGAGGAACCCCTCGGCGCCTGCGCCGCCCGCCTTGTTGATCGGCAGGATCGACTGCTTCATCAGGCCGTGCTTGGCGACGATGCCCTGGACGGCGCGCGCCATCTGGTCGGCGCCGCCGCCGGTGCCGGCCGGGATGATGAACTCGACGCTCTTGGTCGGCTCCCA
>Ga0075418_10006941_pt1 | contig 12753 bp, 14 predicted proteins | sample SoiMetdeltSBSDD2_FD_81776 | JGI IMG/M metagenome (GOLD analysis project Ga0075418, IMG submission 81776) | Bulk soil microbial communities from a Populus tree surrounding site in Tennessee, USA - Soil MetaG P. deltoides SBSDD2 | ecosystem: Environmental > Terrestrial > Soil > Tree plantation...
CCGGGAGACTGGGTGCCGCCGAAGCCAGGGGTGTTCGTGGCAGAGACGATGAACAACCTGGCCGACCTCGGGGAGCGTATGGGGGCAGACCCGGCAAGCTGGCAGACTGATCTCCAGTGACACTTCCGCCGAGCCATCCTATGCCCAGGAGCGTGTGGATAGCAAGCTGATCAGGAGACAAAGCCAGACAGGCTCTCAATTTTGCCGAGAATCGCGCGAGCACGCCTGGATGTTGTAAAGCATGCCAGCGGAGGCCTGATACTGACCCACTGGATACTGAGGAGTGTCCCGTGATGAGTACCCTTCGCGCCAGAGCGACCAGTGGTGCCAGTGGCCTGTGGCACACCTACCACCACTACCGCTACGCGCTCCTATTTTACTCGCTCCTGCTCACGCTCGCTGTGGTGCCGCTGCGCAAGGCTCTGGGCTTCCCTACCAGTCTCCTCGAGATATTCCTGGCGATCAACCTGCTCGCGGCGGTGGTCCCGATCAGGAGCAGGAAGACACGGCTGGTCCTGCTGCCCTGCCTGATTGTGGCATTCGTGGCGCGGGGCGGCCTGTCCTGGCTCGACCAGGAGACACTCGTGCCCATGGATCTGGCGCTCTGGACGGTGGTCGCGCTGCTCGCAGCCGCCAGCGCGCTGCGTTTTGCCCTGGGCGCACGGGTGGGAGCCCGCGAGCCTCTCTACGCCGGGCTGAGCGCCTACCTGCTCGCCGGGATTTTCTTTGGGGTCTTCTACTGGGTCCTCGAACGCACCTGGCCAGGTTCACTCGCCATACCCGGCGAGGGTCCCCAGAGCCATATTTCACTCCAAGTGACGATTTACTACAGCTTCGTGACGCTCACGACGCTTGGCTACGGCGATGTTGTCCCGCGTAGCGAGGTGATGCGTGGCCTGGCCATCCTGGAAGCTGTCGCGGGTCAACTCTACCTCGCCGTGATGATCGCGCGGCTGGTGAGCCTCTATGCAGCAGGGGCAGGCAAGGGCAACCAGAGTGATGTCCAGGACGGCCCTGATGGGGCAGCGCCGTAGGCATTGTCTGCAGGGTCGGTGCCGTGCTGACCAGTGCCTCGTCGAGCTAAAGCCCGACCTGCCGCAGACACGGAACCGTTTCGGTCACGAGAAACGGCGCGGCTCAAATGACGTGGAGCAGAAGCTCTGGTGGGGAGGACACAAGCATGTTGAGTTACATGCCAAGGCCGCGGGTGCACCGTTTCATTCTGGGGCTTGCCTTCGCAGCGTTTGCAACGACGGCGGCCACGTTCGGTGCATCGGCCGCCGATGCGCCGACGCTGGTGCAGATCGACAGCGGCAAGGTTCAAGGCACAGCAGCGCACGGTGTGATCGCCTTCAAAGGCATTCCGTTCGTGCAGCCGCCGGTCGGCGTGCTGCGCTGGCGTGCGCCGCAGCTGGTGGTGCCGTGGCAGGGCGTTCTCGAGGCATCTGGATTCCGGTCCGATTGCATACAGCCCCTCTCGAAAGGCGCTTCCGAGGACTGTCTCTACGCCAACGTGTGGCGTCCGGCTTCTGCCGCGGACAAACCATTGCCCGTCATGGTCTGGATCTATGGCGGCGGTCTCGTTAGAGGGGGGGCGTCGCTCTATCCTGGAGACTTCCTCGCCCGTCAGGGCCTCGTTGTTGTCTCTTTCAACTATCGCCTCGGCCGGCTCGGGTTTTTCGCGCACCCCGCGCTAGCCACCGAGGAACCCGACGCACCGCGCGGCAACTACGGTTACATGGACCAGGTCGCGGCGCTGCAATGGGTCAAGCGCAATATCGCCGCGTTCGGCGGCGATCCTAACAACGTGACGATCGCTGGCGAATCCGCCGGTGGTGGCTCTGTCCTGGTCCTGTTGACATCCCCAATGGCGCGTGGCCTCTTCCATCGGGCCATCCTGCAGTCTCCCGGCATTCCGACGCCTCGCGCTGGGGCAGCGCCGATGCGCGATCTTGCTGCCGCCGAGTCGATCGCCGTCGAGTATGCGCGCGATGCGGGAATCGAGGGTAACGATCAGGCGGCGCTCGCAGCGCTGCGCGCACTCCCCGTGGAGACGCTGTCCAGCGGTACCGAAGGGTACGTCTCGGCCATTCTCGGCGGTCGTGGAATAATTGGAATAAAAAATTCGATTATCGACGGGCGGCTGGTCGTCGAGACGCCCGAACGGGCCCTGCGGGCAGGCCGGCAAGCCATGGTGCCGTTGCTTGTGGGGGCGAACGACGCTGATCTGGCCGCCAGCCCGGCGCAGACTAAGGATGCCCTGTTCGCCCCCTTCGGCGTGTGGGCGTCGCAAGCGCGCACGCTCTACGATCCGCGGGGCGATGCCAGCCTCAAGGCGCTTATCCAGGCGATCATTGCCGACGGCGTCATGGTGGAACCTTCCCGCTATCTGGCGGAGGTGATGGCCAGGGCGGGCCAGCCGGCCTATTTCTACCGCTTCTCCTATGTGCCGGAACTCCAACGCAGTCAGGTACCGGGGGCGGCTCATGCAGCGGAAATAGTCTTTGTATTCGACGCCGTCGCCGCGATACTGAAGGACAAGGCGAGCGTGGACGATGTGACCATGGCGAAAACGACAAGCGGCTACTGGGTCGATTTCGTGAAGACTGGTGATCCGAACGGCGGCGGCCGTCCCGCATGGCCACGCTACGACCCGGCTACCGGCGACGTGCTGAACTTCACGAACACGGGCGTGACCGTTGGCGCCGATCCGCTGAAGGCGCGGCTGGATCTGTGGCAGTCAATGTGGGAGCAGGGTCGCAAGTGACACGGTGGTGTCTACGAGTCACTGTAGTGTTCGTCGGGGCCGGCCTGATTCTCTTCCCTATTGGCGGACGGAGGCACCATAGGCGTGGCACGCTCGTAAAGGGCAGTTGGAACAACAAAGGAGGCACATTGTGCAGAGCACACTTCGGGGACTTGTCTCATGGTTGGTCAAGGTAGCGGTACTGGGAAGCATGACGCTATTGGGTGTCAGCTCATGGCCTATCGTTTATGCCCAAACTGTGTCATCAGGGGGCTTTGATTTCGTGGTCATGGGCGATATGCCCTACAACACCAAAGAGATCAATCGGGATCAGCATTTCGAGCGCTTGATCGCTGCCATTAACAAGCTACAGCCGAAATTTTCCATCCATGTTGGCGATATCAAAAGTGGCAGTACGCTGTGCGACGATGCCACTTTTGAGAAGATCAAAACCTACTTTATGACCTTTCAACAACCCCTGGTGTATACCCCGGGCGATAATGAGTGGACCGACTGTCATCGCAAGAGCAACCGCCCCTTTGATCCCATCGAACGCTTAGCCAAAATCCGCAACATGTTTTTCCCCAAGGCAGTCAGCTGGGGCCAGCAGACGTTGGCGGTCACACGCCAGAGCGATGTCAGCGCCTTTACGCAAATGGTCGAGAATGCGCGCTGGACGACGCAGAACATCCTGTTTGTGACCGTCCATGTGGTTGGCAGTAATAACAACCTGCGCCAGAACCGAGAAGCAACTCTCGAGTTTCTCGAACGTAACCAGGCAAACGTTGCCTGGATCAACGAGGCGTTTGCCGTCGCCAAAAGAGACGGTGCGCAGGGCATCGTCCTGGCCATGCAGGCCAATCCGGATTGGCGCGCCAGGCATGGGGATGGCAATGGCTTTCAAGACACCGTGGAGGCTCTGGCCAACAATGCGGCCGAGTTTGGCAAGCCCCTATTGATCGTGCACGGTGACACCCACACCTTTGGCATTGATCAACCGCTACGGCATCCCAAGGACAACAAAAAAATCCTGGACAACGTCGTGCGGCTGGAAGTCTTTGGCGACGAATATACTCATGCGGTGCGTGTGCTGGTGAACCCGCAGGATCCCATGCTGTTCGCTTTTCAGCCACTGTTCATCCCTGAAAACATGGAATTTTTGAAACGCTAAGTGCTGTGCACGGCCCATTGCCTCGCCAGGTGCTATGCGGAGAGTCGGGGGGCGCAGGTCGCCCCCTCGCGCTCAGCGGGTCCCGAGCGTGACGCCAGACGAGAGAGGAGGCTGGGCTGCATCGCCGACCAGGAACGCCCCGCGCATGCCCAGAGCGGCGTGGAACTTGCAAAAGAAGGGCACGGCTCCAGACGGCGGGAAGGTGATCTCGACTTCCACCTTCCCTTTTGGCGGCACGTCTTGATCAATGCTCTGTGCTGAGATGCTGAGATTGTGGAGCATGCCGGACTCATTCTCGATTTCCAGCGTCAGTTTCTGTCCGGGTTCTCCCCGCAGGAACGTTGGTGCAAAATAGTAGTCATCGGCTTCTAGCTCCAGCTCGGTCTGGCCCTTCACCTCCTTGGTCCCATGGTCTGAGAACGCCAGGTTCTGCGGTGGGAACTGAGCAGCCTGTCCTCCACCTGTTTCGGCACGTGTGGGAGCAGGCAGGGGAGCAGATGCTGTAGCACCCGGACCGGGTTGCACCGCAATTTTGCGCGGGGCATTACCAACGGCAATAGTTGCCGCGACCGTGCGGCGGGCGAGATCTATGATCGAGACATCGTTGGATCCCTCGTTCGTCACGTAAGCTGTGGCTCCATCAGAGCTGATGGCGATCCAGTGCGGAGTTTTGCCCACCTGCACTGTGCTGCTGACAGCATGGTGAGGCAGATCAAGCAGCTCTAGGGTGCCGGTCCCCTGGCTCACCACCAACCCAAAGGGGCCGGTAGGCGGTATCAGTGGCTGATGGGGCGAGGTACCCACGGAGATGGGTGCCATAACCCGCTTGCGCGCGATATCGAGCACTTGTAACGCATCCATCCCAGCCACTGTAACATAGAGCTGTGTACCATCTACACTGAGATCAATAGCACGGGGCGTTTTATCTAGCGGGATGGTACCAACCTGCGTCTGCTGCCCCAGGTCCACAATGACAATGGCCGTGGCACCCTGCTGCTGGGAGCCGACATAGGCAGTTCGCCCGTCCCGACTAATCACGCTGTTATGTGGTTGGGAGACAGACACGGAGCCGACGATGCGATCTGTGGTGGTATCAATGACACTTACCTGGTTTGCTCCCCAGCCCGAGACGACCACCTGGTGTCCGTCTGGCGATATTGCCAGCCCATGTGGCGTCGGGCCGACGTCGATGCTCTGCACTATCCGGTCGGTCGCAGTGTCAATGACACTCACTGTCGAGGCGCCATCGCTGCTGAGGTAGACCTTCCGCCCATCTGGCGTGACAACGAGGCCGTGCGGGCCAGGGGGGACGGGAATGATACTGAGCACGCGCTGCGTGCGGGTATCGAGCACCGCGACAGCGTTGTCTTTGAAAAGTCCAATATAGGCCTTCGGTGCGGTCGTCTGCGCCGCCGCTAGTGACAGGTGGGATAGTGCTGGCAGCAGCACGAGGAGAGAGAGCATTCCTGCCGTCAGGGCAGAGCGCCGTATGGTGTGGCGATGCGGCCACCGCCAGCTCCGCCGTCTCAGCTCTTGACCGATGTACTGTGGATTGTAGCTTCGTAATGTGCCAATCATCATTGACCTCTTTCTTGCTTGCAGGTATAGCGTACGCGATGCACCAGGAGATGTGGATCGCCTTCGCCTAGCCATACCGAGTTCAGCATGAAAATATTCCGGAGCAAGCGGCACATTGTGTCGTGGGAATAAAAGAGGGTGAGAGCCAGTCTTCTTCTAGATGGTCTACTCTCACAGACATCACGCACCAGGAATCGGGCATTCCGCCAGGCACGATCTGTGCCTGCGGAGCCCTTGTTGAGGATCTCCTCCAGCGTGCAAGAGCAACGGCGGCAAGCCCATTCCACGCTTGAACGGTTCGAACATACTGTCTTACTGCATCTCGACGCTGCGTACAATCTGGCACGCTGGTTGACGCGCAATGATCATGACGCGGAAGATGTGGTGCAGGAAGCTTACTTGCGCGCCTGGAAATTTTTCAGCGGCTTTCATGGGGGCGATAGCCGCCCATGGCTGCTCACGATCGTGCGCCGTACCTGTTATACCTGGCTGCAGCAAAATCGTGCGCACGAACTGGTGACGGCGTTTGACGAAGAGCACCACAGCCTCGAGAGTGCTGACTCGAACCCAGAAACCCTCCTACTGCAGCGTCTAAACGCTGAGGTGCTCAGACAAGCGCTGGATGCCTTGCCCGTGGAGTTTCGTGAAGTGGTTGTCTTGCGGGAAATGGAGGGACTTTCCTACAAAGACATCGCCGCTATCACCGATGTGCCACAGGGCACTGTCATGTCTCGCTTAGCCCGCGCCCGCAAACGGCTACAGCAATGGCTGGCAGCACATACGCAAGGAGATCGCCATTGAACTGTCAAGAGGCTCAAGACTTACTGCACGCCTATCTCGATGGGGAATTGGACGTCATCAAAGACGTGGCTATGACCCAACACTTGCAAGTGTGTCAGGCGTGCGCGCAGGCGTATAACGCACAGCACCAGCTGCGGTCTGCGCTTCATACCCATACGCTCACGTTTGCGCCGCCAGCGCACCTGCAGCAGCGCATTCGGTCAGCCGTACGCCAGGCCAGCGCAGCTGGCCTGCCTCCCCGTGCCTGGTCGTGGCGGTGGCTGGGTGTTGGAGTTGCCGCAGCGGCTGTCGGGCTGATTCTGTGGCGTCTTGTCCTTGTGGGGAGCGGCCTGACGACGGAGGATCTCTTGACCCAGGAGATCCTCTCTGGGCACGTGCGCTCCCTCATGGCCCAGCACCTGACAGACGTGACATCTTCTGACCAGCACACGGTGAAGCCATGGTTTGATGGCAAACTGGCCTTCTCGCCACCAGTCAAAGATCTGGCTGGCTCTGGGTTTCCCTTAGTGGGGGGGCGTCTGGATTACCTCGATAGGCAGCCAGTAGCGGCGCTTGTGTATCAGCGGCGCCAACACGTCATCAACGTGTTTAGCTGGCCATCGGCCCATGACACCGCCGCGAGGGCACAGAGGCTCACGCGCCAGGGCTATACTCTGATGCACTGGGTCAGCGGCGGTATGGTCTACTGGGCCGTTTCCAATCTCAATCCACATGAATTCCAGGAATTCGTCCATCTGATGCAATCGCAAGCCGCAATGCCCTCCTCCCCGTCAGAACATCGGCCAGCGGGTCAATGAGATGACCATGCTTCAGGGCGCTTGTCCGGACAGCGCCATCATGGTAGATTCAGGACAAAAGCTGCCTGTCGGCCTCTCCTGATTGACCTGGAGGTAGGAGCTGGGGGCTTGTAGGAGCATGGTATTGCTATTGATTGCCTGAGGAGGTGCGTATGACGCTGGCAGCGACCGCGACGTACTATACACCTGAAGACTTGCTCGCTCTGCCAGACTACGGGAGATTTGAGCTGATTGACGGCCAATTGGTGGAGCGCAAAATGGGTGCAAAATCTAGTTATGCGGCCACAAGGTTACTTCTACGCTTCGGGTCTTTTGTCGAGGGTAACAACCTGGGGCTCGTCTTTCAGGCTGACTGTGGCTACCAGATCTTTGCCCATGCGCCAAACCGAGTACGGTTTGCTGATGCATCATTCATACGTCGTGGGCAACTTCCTGCGGGCCAGGTGCCCCAGGGGCACTGTCGTGTCACACCGGATCTCGTGCTTGAAGCCGTGTCACCTAATGATACCGCCTATGAAATTGAAGACAAAATCTCCCAGTGGCTCGATGCCGGCGTACGGCTCGTCTGGGTACTCTACCCTGAGACGCAGCGCGTGCAGGTGCACCGTGCTGATGGCACTGTGACGAAACTGCGGTCGGCAGAGGGGCTTTCGGGAGAAGACGTGATTCCAGGCTTCCAGTGTCAAGTCGCAGAGATTTTCCAAGGTCTGTAGGCCCTGGCACCAGGTGTGCGCTCACGCCTCCTGAGACTGCCTCCGATCTAATGCTGTCCCCTGTGGTCCGCAATAATCGAACCGTCGCGTCGTAAGTGGATAAGCTCGCAGACCGCCCATATGGCGTGCAGGGCCAAGCATCACTGGACAACAACTCTCCTAGCAGCGACAATAGCCAGGAATGATTCTTCTGTCTTAGGAGGGTGCCCTGCGTATGCTGAGCGTACCGCGCTTGCTCCATCACTTCGTACAGTTGGTGTGGACACTACTGGCACTTCTGGGGAATACTGCGCGCTTCTGGCTGCTGTGTCTACGTCCATCGGCCGCCCTAGCGGCCGAAAACCTGTTCCTGCGCGAACAACTCGCCCTTTACCAGGAGCGCCATGTCAAGCCGCAGCGCTACTGACGTTACCCGCCTTTCCCTGGTCTGGCTTGCACGCTGGTTCGACTGGCGCAAGGCGTTGGCTGTGGTGCAGCCTGCGACCTTTACCAGCTGGCATCGCCAGGGGTTTCGGCTGTTCTGGCGCTGGAAGTCGCAGCCTGGGCGACCACCGGTCCCTCCGGAGCTGCAAGCGCTCATCCGCCAGATGGCCCGTAACAACCCGACCTGGGGCCAGGAGCGCATTGCCAACGAACTGTCGCTGAAGCTGGGCCCGCGGGTATCGCCGCGCACCGTGCGGAAGTATATGCCGAAGCGTCTCGGCCGGGGGCCAGGCCAACGCACGACCTCGCAGCCCTGGTCAACATTTGTGCGCAACCATGCCCAAGCGATCGTGGCCTGCGACTTCTGTGTAGCCGTCACGGCGACTTTTCGTCTCCTTTCTGTGTTTGTGGTCATAGAACACGCGAGCCGGCGCCTGCTGCACGTCAATGTGACGGCGCATCCGACGGCGGAGTGGACGCTGCAACAGCTGCGTGAAGCCATTCCAGCGGACCATGACTACCGCTTCCTCATCCATGACCGCGATAGTATCTTCTCCCAGACCCTGGACCGGAGCATAGGCAACTTAGGTCTGCGCGTGTTGAAGACACCACCGTACTGTCCACAAGCCAATGCTATCTGTGAACGGGTACTTGGGACCCTCAGGCGCGAAGCGTTGGACTTCGTAATTCCCTTGACAGAAGATCACCTGCGACGGATGCTGCGCGAGTGGGTCGCGCATTACAATCAAGGTCGTCCACACATGTCCCTGGGTCCAGGTATTCCCCAGCCACCCGTGGTGCTACCGGTTCCGCTCCGTGGCCCCCGACATAGGCTGCCTGCGCCTTTTCGTGTGGTGACACGCCCCATTCTTGGGGGCTTGCATCATGAATACGGGCTGAAGCCGCAGGCAGCTTGAACCGGTCCACTCATGATGGACCTCGAGAGAGCTTTCGACGGCGCACAGGAGAGAACACCGTGCCAGCGAAGACGATGACCGCCGAGCGCTTATATGCCCTGGCTGAGCTCTACCAGCAGGGCCAAGTCAGTGAACTGATGGAGCGTACTCTGGAAAAGCTCCTGCGCCAGGAAGCTGAAGCGTGCCAGGCCCAGTTACGCCAATTACAGGCCGATCTCCACGAGTTTGAGCAGAAATATCATCGGTCTTCGACGGAGTTTTATCAGCAGTTTCAGGCCGGCGAAACGAGTGATGATATGGATTATGTGGAATGGGCCTCACTGATACAGATGGCAGACAATCTTGAAAAGCGGCTGCGTCTCCTGACCGGTGAGGCGGATGCATGACGATTGAGGCCTACCTGGAGGCGATCAAAGAACGCTTGGTCACCGATCCAATGGTCACCCGCTTCGACGTGATACGCGAGCGCTCAACGTTAATAGACGGATACCTTCGTGCGCGGCTCGAGCTGGTCGATGACAGCCAGCTGGAGTTTTCCGAATATATGCAACGCTCCCCGACGGGTGAGATCGCGGTGATCACCTACAGCTATCACTGGACCGCTGCCGCCAACCAGCTGATCACGCGTTGGGATAATACGCCGCATTTCCCTGATCTCCCTGGATTTCCTGACCACATGCATGATGGAGCGACAGGGGAAGTGAGGCCTGGGCAGCCGATGAGCATTTTTACCGCAGTGGAAATGGCCCCACGCCCGGTAGAGGCGGAATCTCTGCATACGGTAAGAGTCCCCATTCTTCTCCGCCATCGTGAGTCCGGCGTCGATCTCGTGCAGTGCCTCGCCCCACTCACCCAAAAACAGCAGACTTCTGGGCACGATGAACTGATGTCTGTGATACGCAAGGCTTAGATAGGGGTTCTCCTCGCCTCCCTCAAACAAGATCACCAGACTCTCAACCGCGCTCCGGTGCGCGTCACGGTAGGCGGAGGAAGTACACTGGATGAAGCTGTAGTCGATCAGATGCAGCGCGAGGACGCGGCGGTCCCCGGCCCGGCGAATCTCTGCGAGTGCCTTCTGGCACTCTTCTGCATGCCGCGGATTCCACCCGCCGGCCTCTATGCGCCAGAAGAAGCAGCTCGCGCGCGTGCGGGCCCGCAAAAGCGGATCGCCCTGCGCGGCGCTGAGCCGGAGCGCCCGCTCCAGGACCTCCAGGGAGCGCTCGGCACTGATCCACGACAAGGGATAGGCCATGTCGATGAGTGCGCGCACCTCCACCGCGAGCAGGCCATAGTGCGCTGCCCGTGCCGCCAGCGCTTCATAGGTTTCCAGGGTACGCCTGTCAAAAGATACCAGATACATCGCCGCCAGCTTCTCAAGGATCTCGGTCTCAGCCACGCCGCGTTCTGCCTCAGGCAGATGGCTCACCAAGGCAAGCGCGTGCTGCAAAATGGCCACGGCTTCCTGATGCGCATACCGCCGCCCGGCGGTGTCCGCGACAAGCCGTAGATGCTTGACGGCGCGCGGCCAGTCGGCACCTGCCTCGAAGTGATGCGCCAACTCGGACGCCACACTGCTTGACTGCTCCGCATAGAGGGCCTCCAACCGCACGCCGATGCGCCGATGCAGCCGCGCCCGGCGTCCCGGCGCCAGTCGGCCATAGAATACCTCGCGGTACAGCGCATGCATAAATGCGTAACACGGGGAGACGCTCCCATCTGGGAACAGTTGCGTACCCGCTGCATGCACAATCTGCTGCCGGCGCACCAGCTGTGCGCACAGGTCTTCAAACGCATCCTGATCGAGATCCGTGGCCACAGTGCTGACAGTGGTGGAGAACACCTCCCCGGCGACACTCGCGCCCTCCAGCACCCGCTGCTCTTCTGGGTTCAGGCGCGCGATCTGGGCTTCGATATCTGGCGCAGACTCTCCGGCATCCCGAGCGCAATTTCCTCTGGAGGGACCCGGAGGTCCCAGCGGCCGTACTCCCGCACGAGGAGGCCCCGCTGGGTCAGGTGGTCCAGGGTGGCCGCCATGAACAAGGGATTGCCCTCCGAGTGCCGGTAGATGAGCTTGGCCAGGCCCTCTGGCAGACGGGCTGCAGACGACGCACCAGCCAGGTAAGCAGCAACATCGGCTTCGCTTAGCGCCTCCAAAGTGATCTCATAACATAAGTGATGCACCAGCAGCTCCGGTGTGAGCGTCTGCAAGGGATGGTTCATAAGGACGACGTCCGCGCGCCGGTATGTGGCGAGCAGCATCAGCTTGGCAGGGGCCCGGCGCCGCGCCAGGGCCGCGAGCAGATCGACCGTGGCGGGATCGACCCACTGCAGATCCTCAAATACGAGCAGTAGTGGGCTGGTCGCCGTGAGCAGCTCCAGGGCTGCACAGAGTTCGCGCATCATGCGCTCGCGCGTGACGCCCAGCAACTCCCGTTGGAGCAGTGCGCGATGATCACGAGTCACCAGGGCGGGCAACTGCACCAGCCAGGTCGGAGCGTGCCAGGCCCGGGCGAGAGGTGGCGTGGACCATGCAGAAGACAGGAGGCACGCTGATCCAGGGACAAGCCAAGGCACGAGACCCCAGGCACAGTAAGGTCGAACGAGGTTGCCCGTCATGCGTCAGAGCACACCGCCTTGCATCAGTGCGCCGCAGTGGCCATTGGCGTGGATTTCACTAATCCGGGCTTGGTGCAATACGCCGAGAGCTTCAGGGCCAAAGGGTATCGGATCGGGGCGGCCGAGCAGCCGTTGCCGCCCCTCCGGAAGGCCCTGGCTGACGACGCGGTCTCGGTGATCGCGTGTCCCGTCGACTACGCCGAGAACATAAGGTTGACCGACACACTCGGCAAGCTAGTACAACCCATCTGAGGCTGACCGTGCTGCTCCTGGTAGTGACACTGGTGGCGCAGGTCGTGACCACACCCGCCCATGGCGGCCTCGTGTAACAACAGCAGACGATAGGACCGTTCGTCATCATGGTATTTACGACGTCGACGTCGTTGCGCGCCGGCCCGGTGGATATCAGCGTGCTGGTCCAGGACCGCGAGGACGGACAACGGGTGCTGGATAGCAATGTGTCTGTGTGGCTGCGGAGAGACGGTGGGAGGACCGTGGGCGGGCAGGCGACACGCGCCGTGGCGCAGAGCAAGCTCCTCTACTGTACCGCGGTGCACCTGCCCGAGGCGGGGCAATAGGTGTTGGAGGTGACCGTCACAACCCTCGTCATCATTTCATTCATGACGGGCTTTGACCGTCACACAAGGGGAGGACTCCGCCAGTGTGCGCGGGCAGGTGTCGGCCGCCTCACCCAGGCCGTTCGTGCTCGCCTCCTGGCGCAGCTTGCCACTGCCACCAATCATCACTACCCTGTTCGCTGTGCACCAGTGGGTGAAAAGGCGTGCGGCCAGTCAGGGGAAGGCAAAATTCCACGTCTAGTAGCTTGGCAATCTTCGATTGACAGGTTGAGCTAGGTCGGTTCTCCTTCTCGCCACGGATTGTGGTTTGAGGAGAAGGAGCTCCCCCATGGCCAAATTTCGTGTCACCCTCACGGATGAGGAACGCTGTGTGCTGCGGAAAATGGTGTCGTCGGGCAAAGGGGCCGCTCGCA
>Ga0075418_10006948_pt1 | contig 12748 bp, 14 predicted proteins | sample SoiMetdeltSBSDD2_FD_81776 | JGI IMG/M metagenome (GOLD analysis project Ga0075418, IMG submission 81776) | Bulk soil microbial communities from a Populus tree surrounding site in Tennessee, USA - Soil MetaG P. deltoides SBSDD2 | ecosystem: Environmental > Terrestrial > Soil > Tree plantation...
AAGCGTAAGCGTACTGTTGCTGCACTTCACCGAGTGAAAAAAGAAAGGTCTCACCGGCAGCATCCACAGAAACTACTCGAGACCTTCGAAGGTGATTGGGATCGGAAATCTTCCCGTTATGGTTATCCGCATCGCATCCGTCGTCTTGAGCTTCGCGGGATTGCTGGCGTTGATCCTCGGCCTCCTCTTCTGGACCAACAGCGCTTTGAACCTGATTCAAATGCACATGTTGCTCGGTCTTTTGGCAGTGGGCGCCCTCTGGGTCATCGGTATCGGGCAGGCATTTTCCAAGGGTGGCAGTTGGTTACTCGCGGCCTGTGCTCTGGTAGTCGGGGCTGGCATGATCATCATCGGCCTGAATCAGTCAGCGCTCATGCTTGGCCCATTTCACTGGGTTGTCCAGATACTTCACCTGGTGCTCGGCTTGCTGGTCATCGGAATAGGCCATATCGGCGCTGCGCGCTATCGGAAAAATGCCCCTGTCACCACCTGACAAGTGTTCACGATTCCCTCATTGTGTAGTACGCGATCACTTTTATCTGTCCAAGCCGATCGTCGCCAAGAAACCTGACTTCTCCAGATTTTCGACGAACGAGTTATCGACAAACTCTCTTGGATTCGCATTTCTTGGCCTGGGGAAATTCCTTTGGGTCCAGGTAACCCAACTCGGCTCGAATCACTTGACCCCGCGCCGCAAGGCTACTCTCGATATAAGGCACGTACGCGTCGTACCACGCATCAACTATCAATTTATCTTGCCAAGCCGTCACGGCGGCAATAAAGTGCCCATCAAGTCGCTAATAGGAGGTGATCTGTGAACCAATGGCGATTCAATGCGTCATGTATAACAGCTCTGTTTATTGTTGTCGGGTCAATTCAGACGGCGAAGGGCGCACCCATTGACGAACTCATCGCTGGTGCGAAAAAGGAAGGCGTCATCGAACTCTATGCGCCGTCCACCCTGACTCCTCAAGGAGCCCAGCGATTGGGCGAAGCATTCAATAAGCAATACGGCCTTAACCTCAAGCTGCATTTTAACCCTTCTGGTTCGATGACCAGAGATGTCGGCAAAATTGTTGCGATCGCCGCCTCCGGTCTGCCGCAAGAATGGGACGTCATGCTGGTTCATGACGGAGGCCATGCCACTCTGTGGCTGAAGAAACTCCATAAAACATTCGACTACACCAAGGTCGGTGTCGATCCGCAGGCGATTCAATACGATAGCGGCACGGTTATTTTAGCCAATCAGTTCGTGCTGCCGGCTTACAACAAGCAGCTTGTACCGCCGCAGGACGTCCCCAAGAGTTGGCAGGATCTCCTCGACCCCAAATGGAAGGGCGGCAAATTGGGTATGAGCACCGCTACTCACCACCTGGCCCGATTGGCGACGCTCTGGGGCGAGAGCAAAACCACCGAGTATGTGAGACTTCTATCGCGACAAGAACCTCTCTTGGGGGAATTCGGCACGCTTTACACTCGCCTGCAGCTAGGTGAAATTCTGGTCACGATCACAATGACGGATAGCTTCACGCATCAGGCCAAAATGAAGGGTGCGCCGATTGTGCACGCCGAAGAGGTGACGCCGGTGATTTCTCCGGCATACAACGCCGGCGTGCTCAAAGCGTCCCCACACCCCAGCGCGGGACACCTGTTCTCGGTTTTTCTTACGACTCCGCCGGCTCAAGAAATATTGCAAAAGTTCGGCGGACAAACTTCAGCCTTCGTCCCTGGCACAGCGGCCTACAAATATGCCCAAGGGAAAAAGGTCATCTACATGAAACAGGAGCAGGCCGAGATGGTGGACCGCCTCACCTCCGAGTACGGCAAGATCTTTGGGTTTCAAAAATAGACAGGGGTTTACGTGACGCTCTCGGTCATCTGAATCTCGGCGGCTACGAGATAGTCTGAGCCTACGCAAGAGCCTATGACAGTTGGAAAATAGGTGGCAAGCATCACTTGCTGCTCGGCTTGACACGAACAGCTACATTGCGTCCGCCAGCCAACTCACGGCCGTTCTGGTATCCTTGAAAACCGCATTTTTGACCGCCCGGTTCGATAAAAACGTGCTCAGCACGCAGAGCTGGCGGTAGTCCTGTGGGTCCGGCTCAGAAACCAAGGCGACTCTGTTAGTAGGGGGCCACTGCTCGGGCCTTAGATTGTCAGCAAAAGCACGGATATCCCCTGGTTCCAGTTTGTACGTCGCGTCTTGGAGATCGATCAGAACCCTGCAATCAAGGAGGGAGCGGGTTGTGTTCACAACGTTGCGAAATATCTCTCTAAATCCCTCAATATCAATTGAACCGCGGGTGATTATTATCACGTGATTTCCCCGGTCCAAACCACTGAATAATTTAATTTGTAAATCCATTATGAACCTCCCGGAGACAGAGGTAATGATTCGCAGAGTAATCGTCTTGACATTGGGCGACATTAGATTGACACCTGAGGCCAGCAAGCCGTTGGATTTTTCCCTTAGGAAATTTTCTTGCCAAGTAAGTAAGCTAGCAATAGAATCCCGCAGCACGCACATAGATGACTGTGATGCTTCGACACGACTTCTATAAGGTTGCCCGGCTCCCACCAGAAATCGCCAGCGAGGCACCCTTTAACGTGTTTTCTCGCAAGCTGCTATGGCTCTCTGTCTTTTGGTTATGGACTCTGAGCATTGGCGCTATGGCAGCCGAGCCGGAAAAACTCAATGCCGGCTACAGCATCTATTCGGGGATGACGGCGCCCCTTTGGACAAGTAAGGAAGCAGGCTTGTTTGAAAAAAATGGCCTCAACGTCCAGCTGATCTTCCTCAAAGGCGGGACTGAGGCCGCTCAGGCGCTGATCACTGGAGACATTCCCTTTGCCATGACGGGAGGCAGCGGTGTGATCTCCTCCAATCTCGCCGGCTCGGGAACCATGATCCTCGCCGGGCTGGAAAATGAGATTCTTTTTAAGTTCGTCACAGCAAGGGAGATCATCTCCCCGGACAAGCTGCGCGGGCAAAAGCTCGGCGTCGCTTCCCTGGGCGGCTCGACCTATCTGGCTACCTTGCGCGTCTTGCAACATTTTGCGCTGAAACCGAGTGACGTAACCATCCTGGCCATCGGCAATGCGCCGACCCGGCTGACCGCGGTGCAATCGGGCTCGATCCAAGGCGCCGTTCTCCTCCCTCCTGAAACATTAGTGGCAAAGAAGCTCGGGCTTAATCTCCTTCTCGATCTCGGATCGCTAGGTGTCGAATTTCAGAACGCTGCCATTGCCGCCGGCAGAGACGTCGTCGAGAAAAAGCCGGACTTAGCCAGACGCTTCATCAAGGCACTGGTCGAAGGAATACAAGTTTATAAGACCGACAAAGAGTTTGGCCTCAAAGTCCTGCGCAAGTATCTTAGAACCTCCGATTCGGAAGTCATCGAAGAGACCTATAATTTCTACGTCGATAAGGTTGCTCGCAAGCCCTACCCTACTTTGAAAGGCATCCAGGCGGTCTTGAGTGAGCTGGCGGTTAGAAACCCAAGAGCCAAAGAGGCCCAGCCCGCCGAATTCGTCAACGTAAATTTCCTCAAGGAGCTCGACGATAGCGGCTACATTGACCGCCTGTACAAGACGTCTGGAAGATAGCAGTTCAACTCTGACCAAATTGGCCGATTTTGGCCTTAAATGTTCATCTATGTCCCTCGTTTACAGCCGTCCCAGCAAGGCTATTCAGGGAGAAACCCGTTTTTTCAATGGGTTATCGGAAGGAGGAGAAAGTCCTCCCGGCGGTATGAGAGTTGCTCAGCTTCCTACCGAGTCTTTGGAAAACAACCCCGAATTCATCGGCTTGGGAGAGAATTATAGTTGGCGCATCTCTTCGGTCTAAGATCGTGGAATTCCCAAACACCAACGGAGTCGCTGCTAAGTTAGACGGCAATGGCCAGTCAGGCAAAGCCATCGGAGATGACAAAAACTTGGTCGCCGATGGGGTTGAGAAACACCCTCCTGTTATGGAAACTCATGCCAATCGTCTCTTGAATTTACTCAACGAATTGAGATCCTTCGCCGACCAAGCTTGTGACGCAGTTCTCAGAGAGGCCGAGTGCGCCGATCACATCGAAGAAACTATGAGGACTGATATCAACGGCCTGCTCGACCAAATCAAAGAGAAAGATGAATCCCTCAAGGCACGAGAAGTTGTTCTCGCACAACTTGAAGAAACGTCGAAGGCAAAGTTCGCAGAACTGGAAAGCCGGATTCGAGACCAGGAGAGTCAACTAAAAAATCGGGAGATCCAGTCGCAGCACCTGGTGTCCGAAAGAGATCTTCTTGTCAGCCGTTTAAAGGAAGCGGAGCTCGCCGCTGAGCAGGCGGAAGCTAAAGCCCACGAATTTACGGAACGCATGGAAGCGGAGCTTACCGACCTCAGGCTGCAGCTTGCAAAGCGTGAGGAATCTCTCGCCGCAAGAGATTTAGCTCTCAGTCGATTCGAGGGAGATTTGCGAACACACATTCAAAACCTTCAACTTCGATTTCAGGGCACGGAAGCCAGATTGGCAAGCCGGGAAAGAGAAGTTAAGCAAAAGCAAGAAGTCATTCATGCTGCTGCGGCCGGCGAACCGGAAATTGGTAAGTTGATTGACCGGCTCTTCGGCAGTTGAAAAGCTCAGAGCCGAACTTTGTGAAAAGTTATTACTAATCTCGCGATTGCAAGATAAAACGCGACACTCCACCAACGGCGGCAAAGTGTGGAAAAAAGTCCTCGGTCTGACGCACGAAGAAGTGTCTTAGTCTGCGTGGTGCACAGGCTTAGGAGAAAACACGGCCCTATGCGCGCCGAGGGGTGAACCCCGAAGGGCGAAGGCACTCGAGCACACAGCTCTATCGATTTCTTGGTGCTCGGCAATGATCTCCCTCCTTTCCCTGATGTCTGCTCTCAACGAGGCGCCTGAAGACATCTTTAACGCACAGGATCATTGCCTTCGCCCGAAAGGGCTTACCCAAAAGCCACGCTTCACTGTCAATTATCCCAGCTGGCATTAAACCCCACTTCTCTCTGATAATCGGAGTGAGTTGATAGGTGCGTTATCGGATGAGCCGGGCGCGCGGCATAGTCAAGTATATGCCAACCATGGCCAGCGCGCCGACGATGCCCATCGCGGCCGCATCGACTGGGCGTCCCATCCAGCTATTTAGCGCCTATACGCTGCATCGTACACTCGGTCTCAATTGCAGTAACAGGACCTTTGCCAGTCGGCGGGCGTCTGAACGTCCGGATCTGCTTGTAGCCATCCTTGCTGCACGAGACGATAACATTTTTGGGGTCGATATCTTTGCCGAACCCAGGAAGTTTATATGTTCCGACCTTGTCGCTGCGAGTTATCACCGTCCCCCGCCCTTTGATCTCCGCCGTCACCTTAGCGTCGGGAACGATCCTGCCGCTGGCATCCTTGACGAAGCCGAAATAGCGCGGCCCGTCATCGTGATCGTGCGGCTCCTCGTCTGAGCTTCCTCCCGACCACGCGGGGGTCGACATCGTCACCGTCAGACCGAGCGCTATACCTGCTAGAAAGCCGATACGTCCGCTTATAAGTTTCATTCGCCTCCTTTCATCGACTGTTCGATGCCCGCATCAGATCGCCCGCGTGGCTGGACGCGCATCCTACCGAATAAAATAGCCCCTGAGGAGATAGCAGAAAGCCAGGATCACGACCATCGGGATGGCCCACGACCAGCCGGACCACAGTCGTTGGGCCCACTGATCGGGAATAAAACTGGCGATAACGCCTGCCACAGACGCTCCGATAGCGGACGTGACGATCCAGCCGTACCAATACATGGGAAGATCGAGGCCCGTCCGCCGAACCAAGAAAAAAAACTCACTCGTCGCTGCGTCGTAGGTGAAGAGAGCAAGATTGTATGCGGCGGCCGCAAAATACAGCACCGCGAACGCGCAGGCGAACGTGATCGCGAACACTGGGAACGAGCGCGGGAGAATCATAACCCAAATCCTCTCATATTGTTAAGAATGTGCCCGACCAGGAAGCTCCACCAGACGATGAAAGCCAAGGTCGCGGTCAGGAGAGCGCGCGTGCGGAAATGATCGTCGGCGAGTGGTTGCCGCCAGAAGTACCAATAGGCTGGCAAAATTCCCAACCCGACCGTCACGAAGTGCTCCTTCAGGTCGAATATTCCGACGGGCACGCGGAGACGCATCTGCTCGAGCACGATCCTGACGCTGAGGCGGTATTCAGGATAGATAAAAACTCCTCCCAGGATCGCCGTGCTGACGTACAGAATGATGATGGCGTTCACATAGGACGCCGCGGACACCCCGCGGATCCGCCCGACAAAAGAGTTCGCCGGTTCGTGCATCGGCAACCAGACACTAACTGCTTGATGAGTGACCGCACCTAGCAGACCGACGGCCAACAACCCGTGAACGATAAGTAGAAATGTGGTAGACACGAAATCCCCCGAGCTTTCGAATTGAGACAACCGCTCGTTCACTATCCGAGCGGTTTTTCCCGCAACTTTTGCAATAATCGCGGTCCACTCGCTAGCTCTACTTACGTTTCATGCACTCGCTTTGTTCCGACACATATAGAACCCTCTATACTTCAATTTCAGAATAGATGTCTAGCCTACCCCACAGATAGGCCAGTGTCATCGCACGTATCACTAAGAACCAACTCTACGTAACCTCACTGAAAAATAGCCCTTGACGTTAAATAGAACTGAGTGGTACTAGAACCCAGCTTCCAGCTCGCTCTCCTAGGCAACTATCGGAATCGAATTCGGGAGGTTGCTCATGCAAAAACAATTATTTCTCGCGATAGCTATCGCCGCTGCCGTCGTATTCGTGCGGCTTGCGACGGCTGATCCTGTTCAAGCGAATGGTTCGCCGGCTGTAGCCTTGACGGGGCAGGTTAGCTCACAAAAAGAAGGCTTCATGGAAGGCGTGGCGGTCGGCGCCAAGAAGGAAGGCTCGACCATTACAGTTAACGTTATGAGTGACGAGAAAGGACGTTACAACTTCCCAGCCTCGAAGCTTGGCCCGGGACGCTACGCGCTCAAGATTCGCGCCGCCGGCTACGATCTCGATGGCCCCAAGGAAGTAAATGTCGTGGCAGAGAAAGCCACGACGGCGAACCTTAAGCTTAAGCCGACGGAAAATCTCGCTGCTCAATTGACCAACGCGGAATGGGTTTTGAGCATCCCAGGCACGGAGGAGCAGAAAAGATTTCTGCTGGGGTGCAACAGCTGCCACACGTTGGAACGCGTTATGCGGTCCAATCACACCGCCGCTGAATGGGTCCAGGTGTTCCAAAGGATGGCGCTTTACGCGCCCGGCAGCACGCCCTTGCAACCGCAAATGCTTGCCGGCGGAATAACGCGCGACCGCACTCGCGGCGTCGATCCGAAAGCGATCGGGGAATGGCTTGCCAGCGTGAATGCGAGTTTCAATTCCAAAGAGAGATTTCCGCTTAAGACACTGCCGCGGCCCAAGGGGAAAGCCACTCGCGCTGTCATTACAGAATACGACTTGCCCCGACCACTAGCCATGCCCCATGACGTGGTCGTCGATTCCGACGGCATGGCTTGGTATTCAGATTTCGGGCAGCAGTTCATCGGCAGGGTGGATCCGAAGACGGGAAAGGCCACGGAGTTTCCCATTCCCGTGCTGAAAAAGGGCTTTCCGATGGGCACCCTCGATCTGCAACTAGATAAAGACGAAAACTTGTGGGTCTCTTTGATGTACCAGGGCGGCATCGCGAAGTTCGACCGCAAGACTGAGCAGTTCCAGGTTTACCCCATACCCAAGGAATGGCAGGGCAATGGCACGCAGCAATCGATGGTGAGCCCAGCAAATTCTCACGTGGACGGCAAGGTCTGGACCAACAACCAGGATACCCACGCCATCTACCGGCTGGACGTCGCCACCGGCCAATTCGAGAATCTCGGCGAGTTTCAAATTCCCGGCGCAAACCGAACTATCAGCGCCTACGGCATTCCATCGGATAAGGACAACAATCTCTATTTGCTGGAGTTCGGCTCCAATAACATCGGCAGGATCGACGCGAAGACCAAAGAGTTTAAAGTATATTCAACGGTGACTCCCGGTTCCCGGCCGCGCCGAGGCAGATTTGACTCACAAAACCGGCTCTGGTTCGCCGAATACGGCGCCAACGGCATCGGTATGCTCGACCCGAAAACCGAGATGATCCAGGAGTGGAAAGTGCCGATACCATGGAGCGCGCCTTACCACGTCGTGCCGGACAAAAACGGTGACGTGTGGGCTGGCTCCATGTGGACCGATCGCGTGACCCGCCTCGATCCTAAGACCGGCCAATTCACCGATTATCTTCTTCCCAGGGAGACCAACATCCGTCGAGTATTCATTGACAACTCGACGACGCCCGTCACTTTCTGGGTGGGCAGCAATCACGGCGCTTCGGTCCTCAAGCTGGAACCGCTGGATTAACTGTTGGCGCCTCCACCGGAGTGCAAAAAATCAAAGGCCCGATCTCTTATGAGTCGGGCCTTTTTTTGGCTTGCCACTTCACGAGTTTTTTCAATCGCCCCAATCTAGTCTCTCGTCACTTTGCATAGTTTACCTTGGCCGAGGTGTGTCATAAATACCGCCGCGCTCTTTTTGGCTTGACGACGAAAAGATCTCTGGGGTAACTTCCGCGCATAGAGACACTCGCAAGTAAAAAACCAAGCTAAGCATTAGACGGACTGAACCAGAGGAAAAGCTTGGTCTCGGACACCGTTTTAAAATGGAACCTCCTTCGAGGGGTGGGAGGAAAGGGCATGCTCAAGCAAATGACTTTGCAGGTAGTCGTTGTGATGTTAGCTGCGATCACGGTTCTCTTTCCGAACCTGAGTGAGGCGCAGGACAAAGCTGGTATCCTCCAGGGAGTCGTCAAGGATTCCTCGGGGGTGCCGGTCTCCGGGGCGTTTGTGAAAATGAAAAATGCCGAGGGGCGCCTCACTTTTATGGTCATCACCCAGGCACAGGGACGCTACTCAGTAAACAGTCTCCCTGTTGGAAAATATGTCGTGCAAGGGATCGGCGGCGATTATCAGAGCGAGTCCTCCATGCCGGTGGAGGTGGCGGCCGGAAAGTCGGCAACCGTGGATCTTTCGCTGACAATGGCACGAGCGCCACAATTACCTGGAGCATGGCCCGGGCGTTTGCCGGGTGAGCAAGTCGGCGAGGGGGGAGAGGGAGGAGCGGGTCCGGCTCTGCCTGAAGGAGAAGGCAAGCAGATCGTCGAGGCGAAATGTGTTTTCTGTCATGACGCCCAACGGATCGTTAGAGTGAGGGCTAACGGAGACCGCTGGCAAACCATTTTCCAAAACATGCGGGCCTATGCCCAAGGCTCAACTCTTGCTCAGCCGTTGACCGATCAGGAAACGAAAGTCGCGATGGATTATGTGATGGCGAATTTCTCTGGTAGCGGCGGAAGCGGCAAGGCGGCGCCGGACCCCAATAGCCGTTTACCCCGGACTCTACTCAAAGGCGACGCGACCAAATATATAGCGGTGGAATATGAATTACCCAACAACAAAGCCGAGCCGCACGAGATAACGGTCGACTTGGAGGGAAAGGGCTGGGTTACCCAAAGGGTAGGCGGCAAACTTGGCCGCCTCGATCCCAAAACTTTTAGCTACACCGAGATTGCGCCTCCCGCCGGGCAGTCACCTACCAATCGTCTCAACGCCATTAACCGTGCTCCGAACGGAAAGCTGTGGTTCATAGACGGCGGTCCCAATCGCCGATGGTTGAGCTATGACCCCAAGACCAAAGAATTCGACGTCTATGAACTGCCGAAACTCAAAAGCGGCTCCGCCAGCGGCAACACGATGCGCGTGCACCCGAATGGAACCGTCTGGTTGAATTCCATCGCTGCTAATCAAGTTATTTCACTGGATCCCGCAACCCGAGAGTTTACCGTTTTTGAAGTTCCCGCAGGTATCAAGCGAGGACGCACGGCCAGTCCTTACGGCATGGCGATATCGGGCGACAACAAAGTCTGGTTTATCGAGAACGCCGTAAACCAAATGGGTCGGATCGATCCGGCGACGGGCAAGATCGACGAGTTCCCGATCTTCGTGAAAAATCCCGTCGCGCGGAAAGGCGGAATGGATTCGGAAGGCAACGTGTGGGTCGGGCTTCATGGCGTCGGCAAGCTAATGAAGATCGATTACAAGACGACCAAAATGACGGTCTACGATCCTCCGACCGAAGATGCCGGCGTCTATTCGGTGCAGGGAGACCCGAAGAGCAGGATCGTTTGGTTCAGCGAGCAGCACGTTGACAAAATGGCCCGCTTCGATTTCAGGACCGAAGCGTTCACGGAGTTTCCGTTGGCGAACGCGGAGTCGGACCCGAGAAGGATCGAGGTCGATCCAACCAATCCAAACCGCATCTGGTGGTCCGGCAATCTTTCCGGCCGTATGGGCTATATCGAGCTGTTGAGATAAAGCGCTATGAATGCGAACCGCAGGCTCGCAGTTATCTTCGCCTCGTTGCTTTGCGTGATCGGTCATTCAGCTGCCTCGGCGCAGACAATTCCCCTGCGCTACGGCCAAGCTTATTCGGCCATGCGCAGCATTTTTTCGCTCCCGGTTTCCGTCGCCGAGCGCGAGGGCTTCTTTCGCCGCGAAGGATTGAATTTCCGCGTTGTTGTCCCGATTCCCGGAGGCTCGGACAAAATGATCGACGCGCTCCACGACGACACCTGCGACGTCACCCACGTAGCCACCCCTTTTTTGATCCGTGCCGCGCTCGCCGGCTCGGACGCCGTGGCCATCGCCGCCGAGTTCAACAACCCTATTTACAGTATGGTCGCGAAGCCGGAGATCAAGAGCTTTGCGGACCTTAAAGGCAAATTGTTGGGCCTCGCGGACGAAGCGGGCACGATTACGATCTCCACGCGCAAGCTGCTAGCGCTCCACGGGATTCGGGAGGGAGATTTCCGCGTCAAAATCATCGAAGGTACGCCGGCGCGCTTTACCTGCCTGAGGCGAGGCGAATGCGTTGCCGTTCCGCTTGGACAGCCCCAAGATTTGCTCGCATTGCATGAGGGCTATCGACTGCTGGGACTCTCAACTGAAGTGGTGCCGGAACTTCTCTATACCGTTACCGCAGCACGGCGATCCTGGGCAGAAACAAACAAAGACGCCATCCTGCGCTACGTCCGCGCTCTCGCGTCATCTTTCAAGTTTATTCGCGATCCCGCAAACCGCAAAGCAGTCGTGAAGACCATCGTCGAAACCACGGGGTCTTCCGAAGCCATTGCCGAGCAGACGCTTGCGCTTTATTTCGAACCCGAGCGCAAGGTTTTGCCCCAGCAGGGAGAGCTGAACCTCAATGGATTGACTCAGGTCATCGCGTTCATGGGCGAGGCCGGAACGATTAAGACGCCGTTACCCGCGGCAAAACGGTTCGTCGATCTGCAATATCTGCAGGCGGCAGGGGTTCAATAGCAGGCCGGTGAAAAAAACCCATCGGTACCCCGCTCGGCCAACACAGCCATGCCTCGATCAGCGGGAGGGGATCGTCGAAAACGGAATCTAAGAAGATTTCAAGTCTGCAAATTGTAGAAGCGCCTGGCGTTTTCACTTAACAGGTCGGCCTTCTCCGTGGCGGTTAGAGCCTCGGATCCTTTGATCGCCTGAACGCGGTTCCATTCCATATCACTGTGGGGATAATCGCTGGCATACATAAATCCCTTGCTGCCGAGTTGATCGATGATCGAACGGAGGTTTTCATCCGTTTCAAAGCCACTCAGGATTCTGCCTTCGAGGATATCTTCGATCGGCTCGTGAACGGTGGTCGGCAACTCGTAGGGCTCCCTGCCCCAGTTGCTTTCTTTTCGGCCCGCGCGCGGTTCCAGGACGTGCTCAATGTGTTTTCCCACCCACCAATTCCAATAAGGGAACCAGCTCGCGCCGATCTCCAAGAAGGCGCAGCGCAAACGCGGCAACGTCTTCAACAGTCCCGAGCGAACCATCGACATCATCGCCACCATCATTGAGAAGGGCATCGCGGTAACGTGCGTGGAAAAAAAATCTGTGAAGCAGTCCGCCCAGGGCGTGTAGTGCATACCCGTCACGGCGTGGAACCCGATGGGTGCGTTCAGTTCATTCATCGTCTCGAAGAACGGAATGAACTCTTCAGCGTGAAGCGGTTTATTTCCTACTATCCCGGGAATGACAACGCCGAGCAAACCGAGCTTTTGGATGGCGCGGCGGGCTTCTTCGACAGCCGCCGGCGGATCTTGAATCGGCACCAGAGCGACACCGCTCAGTCTCTTGGGCGCTCTCGCGCATTGCTCAGCGACGTAGTTATTGTAAGCGCGGCAGACGGCGGCTGCCAATTCCTTGTTTTCCACGTCGAAAACCCAGACCAGAGCCGTGGGGTAGACCACCTGGAAATCAATTGCCATCTGGTCCAGGTCTTGGAGCCGGCCTTCGATATCGTCGAGCGAGTTGTCTTTGGCTCTCATCTGGGCGTGGCGCGGCGTTTGATATCTGAAGCCGCCGCCGCCAACGCCTTTAGTGAAGGGAAGACGAGGGACGAGCCGTTCCTCGACCAACCAACGTCCTTCGTCTCTTTGCTCGTCCCGCAGTTCCACCACGCGAGGACGCATCGAATAGAATTCCTTGTCGATGTAGCGTTCAAAGAGGTCGAAGGGCTCATGTAGATGCCCGTCCGAGTCGATGACTTGCATGGCTTTTCTCCTGTAGCTGGTTTCTTTCTAGCCATTAT
>Ga0075418_10006950_pt1 | contig 12746 bp, 10 predicted proteins | sample SoiMetdeltSBSDD2_FD_81776 | JGI IMG/M metagenome (GOLD analysis project Ga0075418, IMG submission 81776) | Bulk soil microbial communities from a Populus tree surrounding site in Tennessee, USA - Soil MetaG P. deltoides SBSDD2 | ecosystem: Environmental > Terrestrial > Soil > Tree plantation...
CCCATCCGGCTTCCTCGTCGCGATCGAACACGATGTGGCCGCGATGGGTGCCGCCGTCGGTGGTGTGCACGCTGCCTTCGAGCGGCCCCAGCGGCGGGTAGGCGGTGTAGCCGCGCCCGCTGGCACCAGGCTGGCTGAAGGTCAGCTTGTCGAAGGCGCGCCAGGAAATGGTGACGCGGCCGTGGCGCTCGTCCTCGACCACGATGCCACGATTGTCGTCGTTGACGTCGTTCGAGCCTTCGAGGCGCAAGGTGCGCCCGTCGGCGAGCGTGACGTTGCATGCACGACGCGACAGGCGTTCGATGGAGCGGATCCGACCCATCGGGATCTCCACCTTGCCGTCCTCGGATTCACCGTTCAAGAGATCGACGCTCGTGCATTCCGACTTGTCCCATTGCACCCAGCCCTCGAAGGCCCCGCTATCGGTGGTGACGGTGCCGTGCAAGCGGGTGACGCCGGGGTCGGCCCCGGTGGGCGCGGCCGCGAAGCGGATGCGCTCGATGCGGTCCCATTCGACTTCGATGCCACCGACCTCGGGATCGAGGACATGGATGGCGTCGCTCACGTCGTTCGAGTACCCACGCACCTTCATCACCACGCCGCTCTTCAGGTGTACTTCGATATGGTCGTTGCGCAGGACTTCGATTTCCGCAATGTCGCCGAATCGGCAGATGAAGATGCGTGCGTCGTCGTCGCCGACATGCACCTCGTGGCCGAAGAAACGATAAGGTCGCCGGCGGCGCGATTCGCGCTCGTCATCCGACCGGTTCTCGAGATAGGGCAGCTCTTCCTTGGACGAGTGGAAAAGGTCGTCCCAGAAGCTCTCTTCGTCTCCCCAGCGCAAGAAGCCATGATACTCCTTGCCGGAACGCGTGCTCACCGTGCCATACAGGAAGCCGGAGTTGTCGATGGCGTACGATTCCATCCCCGGAACCGGAACGGCCCAGGAGACGGCGGCCACGATTGCGGCAGCGAGGCAATTGAAATCTCGGGGACGCTTCCTTGGTTTCGGCATGTTCGACTCCTTCGGGGCGGTTCGATCACTCTGTGACTGCATACGTTTTTCGATTCCCGTTCCGGGCCAGATTCGCGCGCGAGGAACCACGACGTCGCGGTCGAGGTTCAGGCTCAGCGCGGCAGTTCCGCTGCCTGCGAATCGGACGAGGTGAAGTCGATGGCGCTTGGGACGTCCTCGCTGCCGGCGCGCGAATTCTCGGACTCGCTGTCCGCGTCGAGCGAACCTTCCTCCTCCCATCCAGCTTCCACGCGCAGTGCCTCGCGCAGCGCACTGCGATAGCGCGGGTCGGCTTGGAGGACCTCGGTCGCGATGGAAGCGAAGCGCTCGTCGGTCATCGCAGTGGGCCAAGCTCGTGGGTAGTCCGTGGAGCGCAGCCAGGCACTGCCGGCCCACAATCCGAGCGCCAGCACGATGCCGGCTGCGAGCGCCCACCGCCAGGCCCCGGGCTTGGCGTGTCCGAGGACTTCGAACGCCGGGGAATCGTCTTGGAGCGGAGCATCGGGCACCGATGCCGCACTCCACCCGCTCACCGCGTTTTCCAAGAGAGCGCACTGCCGTACGAAGTCCGCGCACGCAGCGCAATCCAGCAGGTGGGAAAGTGCCGGGGCGATGTCGGCACGTGGAGCCTCAGCATCCAGGAGCGCCGAGAGCGTCATTTCGAAGCTCGAGCACGAGTTCATCTTGTCTCCTTCGGCGTCAGCACGTTTCGTCGGTGCGATGCGACCGGCGCGTGCCGCTCAGGAACTCTCGCAGCCCATGCGCCAATGTCTTGCGCGCCCGGTACACATCGACCTTCACTTTCGCCACGCTCCAATCACGAGCGCGAGCGATCTCGGCATAGGCGAGGCGCTGCAACACGCCGAGCTCGAAGGCGAGGCGCTGATCGGGCGGCAGCGCCAGCAAGAGATTCTGCAGGTGTTCTTGCAACTGGCTGTGCTCCGCATCGCTTTGCGGCGAGTCGGCGCGCTGTCGCGGATCCAATCCGCCATCGAGCACCTCCAGTTGCAGCATGCTGCGGCGATCGCGAAAGTGATTGGCGAGCAGATTGCGCGCGGTCTGGAACACGTATGCGCGCGCTTTGTCGGGCTCGCGGAGATCGGGCGCATGCTCGACGAAACGTGTCAGTGTTTCCTGACACAGATCCTCGGCCGTGTCGGCGTCGCGCAACCGCCGGCGCAACCACGCCAACAACTCGGGACGCAGGCGCTCGAGCCAGAGGGTCGCGGTGCTCGGATCGTGCTCCTTGCCCATGGCCTCCGGATCCGTCCCGGAGCGTCCCCGCTCCGGTTCTGAAGACACGCCAGAAGACGAGAGGTTACATTTCAAATTCCTGCGGGTCTCGGTCCCACGAACGTAGCACAGGGCGGGAAGCGTCTTCCCCTCGGCTTGGATGGGAGATCCAGAGTAAACGGCTGGCGAGGCGGAGCGCGGCAGGATCGGGCGCGCCGGGTCCCGACGGTCGGCAGACGAAGGGAGCTGAGGTCGGGATGGCGAAGCAACCGCATTTCACGCCGGCGTTGTTCGCCTTTCTGCGGGACTTGCAGGCACACAACGAACGCGCGTGGTTCGAGGCGAGAACCGTGCAACCGCTGACGCTGATGCGAACCTCGGCATCGCCGGGCACGGGCCGGAGCTCACTCGCCGAGCTCGGCCTTGGCGATGGTGGAGAGTTGCATGAACGACGTGCCCTCGTAGATCTTGCCGATCTTGGCGTCGCGATAGAACTTCTCCACCGGGTAGTCGGTCGTGTAGCCGTAGCCACCATGGATTTCGAGCGCCGCGGAGGTGATGAACTCGGCGGCCTCGCTGGCATAGAGCTTGGCCATGGCGGCTTCCTTGAGGAAGGATTCGCCGGAGTCCTTGAGACGCGCCGCGTTGTATACTAGCAGGCGCGCGGCCTCGAGCTTGGTGGCGCAATAGGCCAGCTGATGCTGCACGGCCTGGAAGCTGTTGATTGTCTTGCCGAATTGCACGCGTTCTTGCGCGTACTTCTTGGCGCTCTCGAGAGCGGCGCCGGCGATGCCGAGCATCTGGGCGCCGATGCCGATGCGGCCTTCGTTGAGGATCTCGATGGCGATCTTGTAGCCCTTGCCGACTTCACCGAGAACGCGATTCTCCGGCAACGTGCAGGCATCGAGCACCAGCTCGCACGTGCTCGAGGCCCGGATCCCGAGCTTGCTTTCGCGCTTGCCGAGGCCGAAGCCCGGGTCGTTCTTCTCGACGAGGAATGCGGTGATGCCCTTGTAACCCTTGGCGGGGTCGGCATTGGCGAAAACGAGGAACACCCCTGCCTCGCCGGCATTGGTGATCCATAGCTTGCGGCCGTTGAGCACCCAGCTCTTGCCTTGCTTCTCCGCCCGCGTCGCCAGCGCGAAGGCATCCGAACCGGAGCCGGCCTCCGAGAGAGCATAGGCTGCGACCGTGTCCGTCGCCACGCGCCGGCAAAAGGCACGCTTCTGCTCTTCGCTGCCATAGCGCAGCAGGCCATTGTTGAACAGGGTGTTCTGCACGTCCACGAGGACGCCCACGGCGCCGTCGGCACGCGAGATTTCTTCCACGGCGAGGATGGATTGGAAGAAGCTGCCCCCGGCACCGCCCTCCGCCTCGGGAATCTCGATCCCCATGACCCCCATCTGGAAAAGGCTCGGGATCAGAGTCTCGTCGTAGCGACCGGCCTCCTCCATGGCGCGCGCGCGGGGGGCCACTTCGCCCTGGGCGAAGTCCCGGATGGCGTCACGAAACATCGCCTCGTCTTCCGAGAGCATCGTCAGTGCGGGCCGGCTCATGGCTTCGACGGGCATGACTCCACTTCGCTTTGCGTCGACCTCGGGCTGGGCCGCGATTCGTCCTCGGCGGTCGTGGGCGCCGGCGATCCTAGCAAATCCGAACGCCGCGCGCAGCCATCGAGGGCACGCAGCTCATTTGCACCTCGTCGCGCATCGACGCGCAGAGCGAACACGACGCCATGTTTCGGTCCCGAGGGCCCTCCTCGGTCGAGTAGCGAGCGGAGTCGCGAGGGAGGAATTTTCCGTGCGGAGCCTCGATCCGACCGAGCCGGCTTTTGGGAACGCATGGCGGGAGTCAAAGCCGATGGCAACCTTCGTCCTGGCGTACGCGTCTCATACATTCGAAGGCGTGCATGTCGCGGGGGTCTCGATCCAGCGGGGGTCGAATCGTGCGTAAAGTTATTGTTGTCAACAGCTTGAACATTTCTGCCGCTCTCCTGGCGGGCGTGCTGTGGCTTTCCGGCCCGGCCCCGAGTGCCGCGGCGGCCCTGGAACGCGAGTGGAGCTTCACCGCCGACCAGCTGCGACTGGCCAACCTGATCGGGATGGTGCGAATCGAGAAGCACACCGGCTCCGACATCCGCGTCCGCGTCACCGTGGATGGCAGGGATGCCACACCGGAACAGTTGCGATTCGAAGAGCACAAGGGATCGCGAGCCGAGCTCGTGATTCAGTTCCCAGTGGACGAACACAAGCGGTTCGTTTATCCGCCGCTTGGTGGCAACAGCCGCACCCGATTCCGGACCCGGGACGACGACGGCAGCTGGCTGAGTGAAATGCTGCAAGGTCGAGAGATCGAAGTGCGCGGTGAACCGTTTCGCGACGCCATCGAGGTGTGGGCCGATGTGGTCGTCTCTCTTCCCGCCGGGAAGGATCTCGCGGTGCTCCTCGGCGTGGGCGCGATCGAAGCGAGCGCGATCCACGGTGGGTTGGATCTCGACACCCAGAGCGGCACGATCGTCGTCACCGGGCTCGATGGCCACCTGCGCGCCGATACAGGCAGCGGCGCCGTGCAAGTGGAGGATGTGAAGGGGGACGTGGACGTCGATTCCGGCAGCGGCAGCGTCGACGTCACCAACGTGGAGGGAGCGCGACGGGTAACGATCGATACCGGCAGCGGTGGTGTGACGGCGCACGGGATCGAAGCGCGCGAGCTGCTGATCGATACCGGCAGTGGCGGCGTCGAGGTCGAGGACGCGCGCACCGAGGAGCTGAGTGTGGATACAGGCAGCGGTGGTGTGCGCGCGCGCGCGATCGAGGCCGATGGCGTGCTCATCGACACCGGCAGCGGCAGCGTCGGGCTCGAGCTCGTGCGCATGGGCTCGGGGCGCTTCGAGGTCAGCACCGGGAGCGGCGGCATTCGCTTGCATTTGCCGCGAGAGGTGTCGGCGGTTTTCGACGTCGACACCGGCAGCGGCAGCATCGACGTGGACGTGGAAGGGGTCGACCTGGGACGCAAGCCGCGGCACGAAGCGCGTTTCACCGTCGGCTCGGGGACCTCGCGCGTCGAGCTCTCGACGGGCAGCGGATCGGTGCGCATCGTCCAAGGCCGGGCTGGCTGAAGCCGGGTCGCCCGCTGCGTGGGTACAGGGAGGGAAGGCCGGTTGCGGCCTTCCCAAAATCCGCCGGCCTTTACTTCGCCGCACCCGTGAGCGGGTTCGGGTGCGAGACCAACGCCCACTGCTTCTTGAAGTCGAAACCGACGAATGACGGGCTCTCCGCGTTGTGACACACCGTGCAAGTCTTCTCGTCGGGAATGACGAGGCCCGCGCCCACTGAGGCCGCACGGTCCTTCATCACCTTCATGTTCTGGTAGTCCGAACCAGGCCCGTGGCAACTCTCGCATTGGACGCCATCGGTCTTGGCGAAGGTGGCGTCGAACAGCTCTGCCGCTTTCCCATAGCCCGTGACGTGGCACTTCAGGCACTCGGGGCTTTCCTGCGGCGGTTTCGCCAGCCCCTTTTCCTTGGCGATGGCGAGCGCCTTGGCGCCGGCCAGAGTCTCGAACGCCTTCGCATGCTTCGAAGCTTGCCATTGGCCGAACTGGTTGCCCTTGGCCTCGGCCTTGTGACACATGCTGCACTTCTTGACGCCGATGTATTTGTGCTCGGCCTTTTTCTCTTGGGCTTCGGAGCCAGCCGCAAGCACGAGGGCGAGCATCGACGCCCAGACGATCCGCTTTTGCATCGATCCACCTCTTCCCTGCCCGAGGACCTCGACCTCGGACTGTCCGTCGATTGCCCAGAGAATACCCGATCTCGTTCCGATCGTCTCCTGCGACAGCGTGAGAGGAGCCGCCTGAAATCAAGCGAGGGCCAAGTGGATTGTGACGGGTGCAGGCGGGGGGCGCTAGGCCTCTGACAGGGGGAGCGGCGGATGTGCGCGCTTGAGGGTCTTCAGGACGGTGAGCGACTCCATGCGATCGACGAGTCCGAGGGGGATGACCTTGTCGTGAATGAAACTTTCGAGGGCGGGCACGTCCTGCAGCGCGACGTGCGCGATGAAGTCGAAGCGCCCGAGAACTTGGGCGCAATCGAGGACCTCGTCCATGCTCGTCATGGCGTTACCGAAATGGATGACATCCTCCGGCTTCTGCTTCCGCAGAGTGAACGCCATGATCACTTCGAGTTTGCGGCCCACGGCCTGCGGATCGACGCGCGCACCATAGCCCTGAATCACTCCGGACGACTCGAGCCGGCGCACGCGTTCGAGCGTCGCCGATTCGGACAGGCCAACCGCACGCGCGAGGCGCGTGTTGGTGATCCGCCCCTCCGTCATGAGCGATCGCACAATCTTGGTGTCGACAGGATCCACGGCGGGATTATGCTCTGATCCGCGGTGGAGTCAAACGGGCCCGCCCGACCTCATCCTGACTCGGTTCCGCACGGCCGCGCGAGCTTTCCAGGCGCTGGCCTATGCCGTTGAATGCAGAGGCAGTGCACGCGCGTCTCGGTGAAAACACTGAGACGCCCCTGCGACGCCAAAGCCTGCGTTTCGCCGCCTGGCGCCGCCGCCCATCCCGAGCTGTGGATTTCCCGGGCGGAGCAACGCCCGGCCTTGGATTCGGCCTCGAGATCCCGACGCGCCTGTATGCTAGCGTCCACGGCTTCGCAGCAGGAATCCGGGCGAAGGAGGCTCGCATGTCGGTCCAGGCCGCGCTCGATCGTTACGAGCAGGCGCGCGATCAACATCTCGATGATCTGCAGGAGCTCGTGCGCATTCCGAGCGTGAGCTTCCCGGGCTTTCCACCGGCGGAGGTCGAGCGGTCGGCAGAGGCGGTCGCCGCGCTGCTGCGCCGGCGCGGTCTCGAGAACGTCGAAGTGCTGCGCTTGGGGGACGCGCACCCGTACGTCTATGGGGACTGGTTGCACGCGGCAGGGAAGCCGACGTTGCTGCTCTATGCGCACCACGACGTGCAGCCGCCGGGGCGGGAGGAGGTATGGAAGTCGGCGCCGTTCGTGCCGACACTGCGCGATGGACGGCTCTTCGCTCGCGGTGCGGCCGATGACAAGGCTGGCATCGTCGTGCACACCGCCAGCATCGCCGCCTGGCTCGAGGCGACCGGAGGTCTGCCGCTCAACGTCAAGGTCATCGTCGAGGGCGAGGAAGAAATTGGATCGTCGCACCTCGAAGAATTCTTGCGCGCCTACCGCGACAAGCTCGCGGCTCAGGTCATCGTGCTGACCGACGCGACGAACTGGGACACGGGCGTGCCGGCATTGACGACCTTGCTGCGCGGTCTCGTGGGCTTCGACATCGAGCTGCGCGCGCTCGAGCGACCGTTGCACAGCGGCATGTGGGGCGGACCGGTTCCCGATCCGGCCTTGGGGCTCGCCCGCCTCCTCGCCACATTGGTGGACGCGGACGGCCGGCTGGCCGTGCCCGGGATCGACACCGGCGTGCGCGCGCTCTCTGCCGCCGATCATGCCGAGTTCGCCAGCTTGCCGACGAGCGTGGAGGAATTTCGCCGCCAGGCTGGTCTGCTGCCGGGAACGCAGTTGCTCGGCAGCTGGCAGAGCCCATGGGAGGCGATCTGGCGCCAACCGGCGCTCACGGTGAACGCGATCCAGGCCTCCAACCGGGCCTCGGCGGCGAACATCATTTGCGATGCCGCCTGGGCACGCGTCACGGTGCGCATCGTTCCGGATCAGGATCCGGACACGGTGCGGCGGCAGATGCTCGCACACCTCGAGCGACACGTGCCGTGGGGTTTGGAATTGCACGTCGAATCCGAAGGCGGAGCGAGTTGGTGGTGCACCGATCCGCAAGGACCGGTGTTCGACAAGGCCCGGCGCGCGTTGGCCAAGGGCTACGGGCGCGAACCGCTGTTCATCGGTTGCGGCGGGACGATTCCCTTCGCGGCGCCGTTCACACGCGCGCTCGGCGACGTGCCGGCGCTGCTCACCGGTGTCGAGGACCCGTACACCAACGCGCATGCGGAGAACGAATCGCTCCACGTCGGCGATTTCCACAAGGCGGTCCTGAGTCAGATCCACCTTTTCGAGATGCTGGCGGTGGATTGACATGTGTTCGTTTGGCTGGACCCGCAGGGCGGCGGCCATTTAGACTCGGCCGGCCCGTGACGAGCCGCGTCGAGTCCGTGAGCCAGGGGGGACGTATGCGAGTTGGGATCGCGAAGGAATCACGCCCGGGCGAGCGCCGCGTGGCGATGGTGCCCGACACGCTCGCGCGCATGGCGAAGTCGGGCCTCGAGTTCCTGGTCGAACGCGGAGCCGGCGCGGGGTCCTGGTTCGACGATGCCAGCTTCGAAAAGGTGGGTGCGCGCCTGGTCGATCGCGACCAGATCTACGCCGACAGCGACATCGTGGTGAAGGTCGCGCCACCGACGTTGGACGAAGCACGCCGCTTGCGCGCAGGGCAGGTGCTGATCGGTTTCCTGGCGCCTCTCGCCGATCTCGAACTCGCATCTGCGCTCGCCGCATCCGGCGCCACCTGCTTCAGCATGGAGCTCGTGCCGCGCATCACGCGCGCACAGGCCATGGACGCACTGTCCTCGATGAGCAGCATCGCCGGTTACAAAGCCTCGTTGCTCGCGGCCTCGCGCCTGCCGCGGTTTTTCCCCATGTTGGTGACGGCGGCTGGGACGCTCACGCCGGCGCGGGCCCTGATTCTTGGCGCTGGCGTCGCTGGCTTGCAGGCGATCGCCACCGTGCGGCGCATCGGTGCCGTGGTGAGCGCATTCGACGTGCGTCCCGCCGTGCGCGAGCAGGTGCAAAGCCTGGGAGCCACGTTCTTGCAGATCGAGATGCCGCAGCAGGACACCGAAGATGCCGGTGGCTACGCCAAGGCACTCAGCGAGGAAGCGCACCGGCGCGAGGTCGAGCTGCTCTCCAAGGCCGTGCGTGACATGGACGTGGTCATCACCACGGCGCTCGTCCCGGGTCAACGGGCGCCGATCCTCATCACCGAGGACATGGTCCGCAGCATGAAGCCGGGGGCGGTGATCGTCGATTTGGCGGCGGAGGCTGGCGGCAATTGTGCGCTCACCCGCGCCGACGAGGAAGTCGTGGTGAACGGAGTCACCATCTTGGGGCCGCTCAACTTGCCGAGCACGATGTCGGTGCATGCGAGCCAGATGTACGCGCGCAACATCATGAGCTTCCTGCAGAACATGATCAAAGACGGCAAGCTGGCCCTCGACATGCAAGACGAGATCCTGCGGGGTTCGTGCCTGGCTCATGCCGGCCAGATCGCGTCCGAACGCACCCGCGCCATGGTCGAGGCGGGGATGGCTGGCAAGAGCTGAGCGCGAGTCTCCGTTCGCGGAGGACGATGATTGCGGGGAGGAACACTATGGCGACAGCAGACGAGGCGCTGCAGGCGGTGATCGAAGGCGATGCGGACGCCTTGCACGCGGCGTTGACAGCCGACCCCGAGGCGGCCGATGCAATCGATGCGCAGGGAATCCCCATCCTCATGCAAGCGATCTACAAGCGGCGGCGGGATCTGGTCGACATCCTTCTCGCCGCCGAACCCACGCTCGATGTCTTCGAGGCGGCGGCGCTCGGCGAGCAGGCATGGCTCGAGGACCTGCTGGACATCGACCCAGGAGCGGCGGCGGCGCATGCGGCCGATGGGTTCACGGCGTTGCACCTCGCGGCAGTCTTCGGTCACGAGAGTTGCATGCGTGTCTTGCTGGCGCATGGGGCCGATGTGCATGCCGTCGCGCGTGATGGACGCGACGCCGTGCAGCTGGCCGAACAGGCAGGTCACACGCAGCTGGCCGCGCAGCTGCTCAGCGCCAAGAATCCTCCGGCAGCAGCTCGAGCGGGAGCAGGTTTCGCCCCGAAGCGTAGCGCATGACACCGCGCAGGCCGCCGTGGAAGTTGTACGCCTCGTAACCGGACTTGCGCATGCTCTCGGCCAGGAACGCGCTCTTCAAGCCGAACTCGCAGTACGCGACGTAGGGTCTGGCCTTGTCGAAGTGGCCGATCTGCGCCAGCGCCAGCGCCAGATCGATGCGCGCGGCGCCGGGGTAGTGCCAGGCAGCGAAGCCATGCGCGCCGCGCAGATCCAGAATCGCGGCACCTTCCGGAATGGTGTCGATCTCGAGCGATTCGAGACCCCAGTCCTGTTCACCGAGCGCACGTGCATCGAGCCGACGGCCGGAGGCGATCAGCGCCTCGACATCGAGTGCGAGCGCCGCTTCGGCCTCGACGATGTCGGAGGGTTTGGCCGCCACTGCGGGTTTCTTCGGCACGATGTCGCAGTACTCTTGCACCGTCGCCGAGAGATCGAACGTGCCGATGTCGCGCGCGCGGGCGATGATCTCTTCCTTGTCCATGCCGATGAGGGGGCGCAGCACCGGCAGGTCCATCCGGCCATCCAGGGCGCGCAGGTTCTTGAGCGTTTGTGACGACACCTGACCGATGGATTCACCGGTGATGATGGCTTGGGCGCGGAGCGTCCGCCCGGCCTGCTGCGCGGCCCGATACATGGCGCGCTTGAGCGCCAACTGCCACATCGCTGGGTGGCAACGCTCTCGGATGCGCTCGACCACGTCTTCGAACGGCAGCACGTGCACCGTCGCCGGACTGCCATAGCCCCACTGCGAGGTCAGGACCTGCAGCACACGCAAGGCTCCCTGCGTGTGCACCGCGCCACCCAAGCGGCAGAACACGTAGTCCAAGGCGACGCCTCGCCGCATCACCATCCACGAGGCGACTGCCGAGTCGAAGCCGCCCGAGATCAGCGCCACCGCGCGGCCCTCGCAACCGAGCGGCAAGCCACGCTGGCCGGGCAGCGAGTCGCTGAACAAGTACCCCGTCCCCTCGCGCACTTCCACGTGGCAGGTGATCTCGGGGTCGTCGAGGTGCACGGTGCCGTGATGCCGCAGCTGGTCGCCGAGCGCAATGCAGATGGCGCGCGAGTCGAACGGCGCGCTGCCACCCGTTTTCGCGCGCACGGCGAAAGTCTTGCCCTGTACCAGCGGACGGAACCACGTTGCGGCGTGCTCGACCAGGATGTTTAGCGAGGATGCATCGCGCGGCTCGACGCGCGACAGCGAGTGGACGCCGAAGACGCGCGCGGCCACCGCCGCGGCGCCCGGGTCGTCGGATTCGAACGTCAAACGCACCCAGCCTGGGTCGACGCGCGCCACGATGCCATTGCTGCGAAACGCATCTCGCAGGTTGTCGACCAGCCGACGCATGAAGCGACGGCGCGTGCGGTCGGATTTGGTGGTGATGTCGGGGCTCAAACGCACGAGCGCGTGCACGAGTCTGCCTCCGGCCGATGGTCCGTCGTTCGAGGGTCCAGTCTAGTCGCTGTGCTTGGGGTGGGCAAACGCAACAGGTCGCCGCGCATTGCGCGCGCCGCGCCGGCACGAGCGCTCGAGGCGGACGCTCCTCGCGCGCACTCCTGCGCGCTCGTCGCTCGGCGCGAGCGCTGCTCGGGCATCCATGCCCTCGCGGGCGCGCTCGCGACGCCGCCTCGAGCGCTCGTGCCGGCGCGGCGCGGGTTGGCGGGCTGCTCGGGGCGGACTCTGGTCCTCAGCGGGTGCCGACGCTGCGATCGAGGAATGCGGCCACGGCGGCACCCTCGCGTTCGTGCAGGCCGACACAGTCGTGCACCTGGTCGCCGACTTTGGCCAGCTGAACCGTCGTTCCGGGCGCTTGGTGCTGCGGCTGGCCGAAGAATTCTTGCGCCTTGGCCAGGCGCTCGGCCGAGCAACCACCGGCCATGAACGGCATGAAACCCATGAACTCGGGCGGAAGGCGTTTGCCGATGGCGTCGTAATTCTCGGTGAGCCAGCGAAAGACGCGATCTCGCTGCGGCGGATATCCCACGAGGCCGCCCGGGATGGTGAGGAGCTCGTTGGACCGGAGCGGCCCGGTGAGGGTATAACGCAACGCTTCTTCGATGATCTCCGGATCGCGGAAGTTGGCGAGCGCCCCCAAGTAGCGATTGCGGTCGGCTGGCACTTGGGCGGACTCGAAGCGTTGGCGGTAGTCGTCGAACAAGGCGCGGTCGCCGCGGATGGCCGAAAGCTGGAGCGCCACTCCGGAGAGTTGCGCGTCGATGGAATGCGGATCCTGCACGTAGCGACGCGCTAGATTTTCTGCCATTTCCAGAATCGCGACATCCTTGCCGGTGTCGCCGAGCCACTCGAGCAGCTGCGGCCGGAACAAGCGGATCTGCTCGTCCTCGCCGGACCGGGGTTCGGCGCCGAAGCGCTCGAGCGCCGGGCCGAGCGTGGCGCGCACGTAGGCGGCGAAGGCAATCTCGTTCTCGGGCTGGACGAACGCCAACTCCACTTTGCCGAGGGCGGAAAGGACCGATGAAATCACCTGCGGTTGTGGGTCATCGGCGAATTTGCCGAGGGCGAAGAGGTAATCCCCACCGTTCAAGGCGCCGGCATCGAGGAGCGCCGAGAGGTTGCCGATGAACCCGACGCGCTCGCGCTCGTTCAAGATCGTCGC
>Ga0075418_10006951_pt1 | contig 12745 bp, 16 predicted proteins | sample SoiMetdeltSBSDD2_FD_81776 | JGI IMG/M metagenome (GOLD analysis project Ga0075418, IMG submission 81776) | Bulk soil microbial communities from a Populus tree surrounding site in Tennessee, USA - Soil MetaG P. deltoides SBSDD2 | ecosystem: Environmental > Terrestrial > Soil > Tree plantation...
ATCCGAGGCTATTGCCTCGTAATTTTCACAGGGATGGCGAAAAGGCGAAAGAAGAGGCGGTAATACCAAAACTCGCAGACCCTGACTCATGCGAGGTGCAGCCGCCCACGGCATCCGCCGCCAAGAACGTGCGGTCTTCCAATAGGATAGTGGCCCTTGCAACAGGCCGACGATGGCGCGGATGAGTCAATGTCTTCGCAGTCTGGTATAAGATCTCACACGCGCCCAGTTCTCAAACCGGATAAGCCCGGAAACGGGATCTGCGAGCTCGCCATTGCGATGATCGCTGAAGAAGATTGTTTTCGGCTTCAGTGGCGCGATGGCGGCGGCCGTGACTGAAAGCACCTCCTCAATTCGGAACTCCTGAGGACTTGCGCCACTAACATTCCGGCGCCATTCAGACTGGCGGGCCTACCCATCTCATGTGCTGAGCGGCCGCGAGAAGCAATAGAAGCGCCAAGATCAAAATACCTGCGAGAAAGAATTTCTGCTCGGGCCGCATTCAGTCATTATAGCCATTGAGGCAAAACAGACCACGGACATGCTTGGCCAGAAATGGATTTGCTCACGGCTATCGCCAGTGCAGTCCTTCAGTGTCGCGCTGGGCGCGGGCGTTACTGTCCCTGCGGATCGCGCGATCCATGAGAGGGTCGGTCGATGTCTGATGAACCCGAGGTCACCAAGGTCCAGGAGACCAGTATTGAAACCATCGTCAGGCTTGAAGCCGAAGCGGAGCAACGCGTTTCGCCCACGGATCGTATCTCGGAGGCGATCGGCAGCTTCGCCGGGACGAACTATTTCATTTTGCTGCAGCTCGCCTGCGTTTCTATGTGGGTGCTGATCAATACCGGCGCGCTTCGCGTGGTGTCTGCCTTCGACCCCTACCCATTTCCTCTGCTGGCGACGCTGTTGGCACTGGAAGGTGTGTTGCTCGCAGCCTTTGTGCTGATCAGCCAGAAGCGGATGAGCCAACGAGCCGAACATCGCAGTCATCTCGACCTGCAGATCAATCTGCTGGCAGAGAAGGAAGTCACCAAGGTGATTCAACTCCTGCAGCGCATGAGCCGGCGTATGGGTCTGGGAGAAGAACTGGCCGACGCCGAAACCAGGGAGCTTTCAAAAGATACTGCGGTCGAGGGTCTCGCCCGCGGTCTTCGCGAAAGTCTCGATCCCGATAATGGCAAGCAGGGGGACCGCCCAGGTCCAAAAGCGGAAGAGGCCAAGGCCGATCCCGACACTAGATGAGTCAGGGAATGGTTTCGCTCTTTACGCTTCAGTCCATTGTCAGTGCCTATTGGTGATCGTCAGGCTGTGTGGAACAGGCGCGTTAATGTCGTCCAGCCACCCGAGGCCAAGGTCACGAGAGGCAAGGCCACCACCAAGACTAATCCAACCAATGCGAACCCCAGGGCTAGCGCGGCCAACGCAGCCAATGCATCAAGGCTCTCAAGCCGCCGCATGACGTCCACCCTCCCGTTCCGCGGGTCGCGAATCCTCGAAACAATCAAGCGAAAGCGGAAACCGTCGCGACCCTGCCAACCTTCGTGAACACTTATGCTGCTGTAGGCTGCCGAGCTGCTTCCGTCTTCACGGTTGCGATTTTCTTCTCAGCCTCCTGCTGCGTCGGCAGCCGGCCCTCTGGCGTCAATTGGTCCACCGTTGCGGGCAATTCACGGCTCAACACTTCCAGCAGCTCTGACCTTGATAACCCGGTCTCCTTCATCAGCCACTCGATTTTCTGGGGGCCGAGCGCTTGCTCGAGCTGTGAGGCCGACATGGGCTTGTTCGTGCCCGGCTCGATCCAAGACTTAATGGTTTCACCAAAGCCCTTTTGCTGAAAATCCTTCAAGAGGTCTTGGAGGCCTTGCACCAAGGGCGCTGCTCCGAGACTTTGCACCAGGTCGGGCATCTGTTGGGCGGACTGCCCGCCAGGGGCAGATGACGGTTCGGCACTCGGACCTCGGTGGCCAATCCATTCAGCGAGTCGTCCTTTTCCTTGGTACGTGCGGTAGGCGAGTACGCCGATAAGCGCCAATGTGATCGGGTGCATTGCCGGGCCTCCTTTTGTCTCCTGAACAACCTCTATCAGTGAGAAAGGTTGCGCCGCCGCGCGCCCGCACCGACAGGCACCCGCACCGGGGCTTCCTTTGGCCATATCCGGTCACTGGCGCATGTGGCGCAGCGCTGCCCGCAGGGGGAGACGGCGCGGCGCGCGAGCCGCCCTATGGGCTGGCTCGATTCGAGGACTTCCGTCGGAGGTCCGCGACGGGCGTCGTGCCCCGAATTGTCCTGCGCTAAGTTCTTGTTACTTCCTCGTCGTTCTTGTCATCGTTGTCATCAGGCACGAAACCACTGCCGCCGCATGTTGGGCACTGCATCTCGCCGTTGGTGCCTTTTTGAATGACGCCGTCGGCATTGCAATCAGGGCAGGTCTTCATGTCTAGCTTCCCGCGTATCGTTGGTCATGCCCGCGGGGGCGGGATCGCTGGCTGCCGGCCGTCGGCTTCGGAAGCAAGTTGCAGCCAACGCCGTCCTAAGATGAGCAAAGCCGTTCGATCGCCCTCCGAAGGCGCTCTTTCGGCGTTCTCGGCGCAGATTTGCGCGTACCGATGATACTCCGCGATTTCTGACATACGCGCTCACCACTGGCCCGTTTCGGCGTCTCTCTCAGTCAGCGCCACTGCCGGGGGTCTCAAGCGCTACGCCCAATGCCTCGCAGGTAGCGGGCTCGAATATCCGCCTCGCGATCGGATGGATGCTGCCCATGGCACACGTCCCCGAGCCGAACCCGGAAAGCAAAGCCCCGGGAGCCTGGGGAGGTCTGTTCAAAATTGCTCAGTCGATGGTCCGTTTGTGGTCAAAATTGCTCACTTCGGAGCCTTTATTTCTGGTTTTTCGTAGAGGACGGCATCGAGGAGGGAGGAGTGGACTTCAAGGTCGCCGTTGTAGGTGATGTAACCCAACTGGCGAAACCTGTTCATAAAGTGACTCACCCGGGATCGAGTGGTGCCAATCATCTCGGCAAGCGTTTCCTGACTGACCTTCGCGATTATCGTCTCTGGCCTTCCGTCTTTGCCAACGTTTGCCAATAGCAGCAGAGCCCGCGCCAGGCGCTTCTCGCTCGAATTGAACAGCTGGTCGACCAAGTCCTCTTCAACGCGCAGGGTGCGGGCCAAGAGATGGGCCGTGAACAGCTCGGAGAAGCTCGGCTGGTCGCGGAGCATTCGCGCCATGGCCGCCCGTTCCAATCGGGTAATCACGCAGTTCGTTACGGCCCGGGCGGTCGAGACTCGCCGTGGCCGACCTGTTAGGCAGCCCTCGCCGATGAAGTCTTCGGCTTTGAGGAACGCGATGACCGCCTCTTTACCCTGCTCCGAGATGACCGTGACCTTCACCCTGCCCTGTTGAATGTAGAAGATGGAGTCAGCTGGGTCCCCCTGAACGAAAATTGCTTGACCCTTGCGGTAGCTGGTAACGGTGACGCCGCCGTCGGCCTTAGCGAGAAAGGCTTTCGGATCGAATTTGGGTTTGGGTTTCCTTGCCATGAGGCTTTCCCCCGCTCGCCTGACGGGCCTGCGTTCGTCCACGAGCGCCGGACCGGCTCCTTGCCGGTGATGAGGCATCATACGTCGGTAGCGCGCTATACGTCGGTAGCGGGCTACGGACCAATCAAAACATGAGAGTGCGTTAATCTCGCGTGGAGTCGAGTCGCCTTGAGCAAATGGGCCTAACGTCGGCGAGGGCTCATGACGGGAGTGCGCCGGCCGGCGGGAGGGGGCACCCAACACCGGACCGGCGCGTGGTCGCAGGGTGGTGAGCATTCACCCCTGCGCCCGGTGATGCAACGCCGGCCCGCGTTGCACGTTCCGGGCCGCTCCTTGTCCAGAGCGGCCCCTGGAGTACGGGGTTCGCAACCTCGAGCTTAGCGCCGCCGGCTGGCGACGCGGACGGCGCCCCTCGAACCTGCGGCACGGTATCTTGGGCCGGAGCTGTACGTGGAGCGAACGCCGGATCCCCATCCGTCTGTATCGAGCCGGCGTGGCGAAATTAGCAACTGCTGTCCGGCGGCGCTCCCGAAATGCTGTTCGCTGCAACGGCGGAATCTCCGCCGGCCTGGTTGGTGGTATCCCAATGGGCTCCGGGCTGAGGCCGGGTTCGGGCAACGGCGACGGAATTCCCGGCGGTACATCCCGCTGAGGAGTTTCCTGTGGTGTCGGGGTGCGCGCCGGCCCTGGGTTGGGATTTGCCGGCGTCGGCTGCGGGTTGTTGGGATCAACGTGCGGGTTCGTGTTCTGCATCTCAAGAACTTCAAGTCAAATCACTCTGCTTGGTGCGCGCCTTGTGCATTGGCGCAGTCGCCAAAGTTGATTATTGACCGCTGGATGATGGTTCCAGAACCGTCGACGATGAGGCGAAAACGTCGTTCACGCCAGGCTCGCTCAAGCTGGTGATTCGTCGCTTGCGCATCGGCGCTGAAGGCTCGAGTTCCAGACCCTGGGCGACGATCGATGCCTCGATCTCTATGGCACTATCCTCAATCGCGATTCCGCTCATGGACAGGACCTCTCCACCGATTGTCGCCCTAAGAGGCCAAGCTTGCCAGGCGTAAAGATCCTGGCCGGAGATCCATTCCGGTCGGAAATCGTCGTGCTCGCCGCGTGCGAAGGGGTGCAGGCGCGAACTCGTTGGCCCACACGCGTTGCTGATTTCGATGGTGGCATAGCTTTTCACTCCACGGCACCTGCTCGGTCGCCGGAGGATTGCTCAAAGCGGCAGCCTTCCTCATTGCGGTTCGACCATCTCCGCACTGGCTTATACCAAGTCGTTTCGGGAGCAGCTCGCTATATGACCGCGTCGACCGCAAAGGAGACGACGCTGTCGCTCACGGCCGTGATTTTTTGTTCCGCTCGAAGAACCGACCGTCAGTCCCCGTACCGATCTCGCCTAGTCAGGAACTCGTCAGGAAAGAAAGACCAGCGACGATCGGGAGCGTAGCCGTAAGCTCCTTGGATTTCCGCGTGCTGCAGACGAAGTCGTCGCCTTTCTTCCTGCTTCGCGGCTCGTCTGGCTCGCCTCGCCCGCTCGAGCCGCGCAGCTTGGTTCTGCTCCGCGTTGCGCGCTTGCGCCACCGCTGTGTGCTCGATTGGCGGCGGAATCTCTACACGAAGCGCTTCCGTCCGCTCCTTCTCGGCCAACGCAGCCGCCTTTTCCTTTTCGGCATAGGCCTGCTCTTCGGCCTTTCTATCCAGCCAAGCCTGAACGCGCGGTCCTACAATCTGCGTCTTTTGCTGCACCGGGACCTTTTTTGGCGTCGTTTGCGCAACAACAAACAGAATAGCTGCCGTGCCGCTTGCGATGACCATCGTCGCAACGAGACACAGCGCGAGATTTAGCAGAACGCGCATGACACCCACCTGAGGCGGCCAATGGAAGGTTGCAGGTGCTGAACGGGGAGAGCTCCGGCACGGGGCCCGTCCTCCGCGCCATAAAGGAGAACCCAGCGCGTAGCTACTTGGTTCCGAATCTATCGCGGATTTCGGCACCTGATGGTCGCCCCTCTTGAGTCAACGGCGTGAGCTGGGGTCTCCCCGGGCTGCGTCCGGACGCGCCATGTGAAACCGAACGAGCCACGTTAGTTGCGTTGGGATTTTCCTCCGGGTCACGGCACGCCGGAGCTATGGGGCTAGGCGATTGTGGTCGCTGTAGGTTCTAAGCACATGAGGATGGCCACAATCAGCAAACTCGACACGCATATGCGCTTCGCCGAGGAAAACGAGCGCATCTTGCTACCGTGCGCAACGCTGAAGAAGATGCGCCAGTTCTTCGAGCGAATCTCGGTACTCCCTTAGCGGTTTAAGCAAGGCCTGACGCGCCTGCGTGTAAGCGCTCATCGCGCGGTCGAGCTCACCCGCTGCCTTGCCTTTCAGCGTCGTCTCCACGTCCATCCTCTCGATGTCTGGCAAGAGCGTGGACATTTCTCTTGCCGCTCTTTGTACGGAAGGCGCCAGCTTTGCGCAGTCAAATTTCGATGCATCCTGAGCTGTCGCTGGCGCCACGGCAGCAATCGACGTGAGCGCGAGTGCGAAACACGCTGATCTTCCAGGCGTCATGCTTTTTCTCAGTCTACCGGTGTCCTCTTCAGTGGGCGTGATCGGCGACCCATGGCGCGCGCTTTTCGCGCGCGGCCACTGGCGTGCTAGCAATAGACACGATTTGGTCAAACTGCGCTTTGGCTGCCCAAAGACGCTCCAGCTCGGCCACCCAAGTCTCTGCAGCAGCCTCTGTTGAACAGGTGAGCACGACGCGTGGGGGCTTGTTCGGCTCGGAAACCTCAACTCCGAGGCGGACCAACGCCTGTGGGACGATCCGATAACTTGGCTGCTCCAGGCGATCAGTATGGCGTGAGCGGCGGCCGCTTTCCGTAACCCTAGCCCCGCCGTCATCATCCCATCGCGCGATCGCTGCTTCGCGGCAACTTGTGTCTGCTGGAAGATTTTCCATTGCGATCATCTCCAGTATATGGGGTGCACAGCCACCGGGTACCAGGAGATTTGTGGGAGTCGTATACTGCAGCCTCATGTCCCAACATCCGTCGTGCTCGCGCAACTGCTCGAGGACGTGCCACAAGACCAGGTCAGTCTGGCTTGGCTTCTGAGCCGTCTTCAGAGGCGTTCGTTCGGGCTCGTCATGCTGCTCCTGGCACTGATCGGACTGGTGCCCGGGACGGGACTATTCATCGGCGTCCTGCTGGCGTTTCCCGCGATCCAAATGCTTCTCGGCCGTGACACCCCAACTCTTCCGCGTATTCTCGCCAAGCGATCGATTGCGACCCGGCACGTCGCGCGCTCGGCTGCCCGAGCGATCCGGCTGTTCAGGCGCATGGAGGCGCTGATTCGACCGCGCCTGCAAACGCCGTTTCAGGCCACGAAACGTCTGGTCGGTCTCGTCGTCCTCCTCTTGGCCGCGACGCTCATCTGGCCATTCCCGTTCAGCCACATCATCCCAGCCCTCGTGATCATGCTGATCTCATTCGCCTATCTCGAAGAGGACGGAGTTCTGCTTTGGATCTCTCTTGCGGTCGCGCTTCTGTCGTTCTCCATCACGGCAGCGACCGTTTGGGCGACGGTCCGAGCGACGGGGCTGATCAATCGACTATGGACGGGGGTGTAGGCCGCTTTTTTGAACGCACGGCGCGCCGGCGGACCTCAATATTCCCGCTGTTCAATCGGTACAGCCCGCAATCCTCTCTATACCCATGCTGGCGATCACCAAGATCATCTGCGATCGGTTTCAGCCGCTGGCGGCATTTGGCCACTTTCTTGAGGGGTGAAACCCGGACCGCTTTCGAAGCGCGAACCTTTTAGCCGCTCAAGACTTTATCTTGGGGCTGATCTCAAGCTTAGCGAAGGCATATAGCAAATGAAGCGCGTTATGTTGATCGGAGCCGCGGCAGTGGCCTTCGGTTTAGGTCTCGCCGTGGCGCAAGCCAGCGCGCGCGTCGTCGATATGGCGGCAAGTGCGGGCAACTTCTCCCCGCGTGGGCACGCGAGCGAAGTTTCGGCGGCGAAGAGGAAGAAAAAGAAAGTGCGGGCGGTTCGCAGCGGACGCGACGGCAAGGGCACCCGCGGGCGCCGTGGCGGCGAATCCGGCTCCGGCTCGAAGATGTAACGCCGAGTGCTTAAAGGCTTGCAGATTTCTCCTTATACCCGCAGGCCCAAAACACCTGCGACGATAACTATCACGACTACCACACCGATGATGTAAAAGATGTTCATTGTGTCCACCTTCCGGTGAGAAGTACCATCTGCTTGAGGGATGGCAAGTCTTCTATTGGGCGCACCCAGGCTCATGTTGTGATGGGGTTTCGAAGCGTTGCGGAGCAACCATGCGCTCATCGACTACCGCAAGTCTGTACAAAATTGCTCACTGCGGAGTCGGGGAATCCGAAGAGATGTGATCGTGAAACTTGCCTTTTCGTAACAACCTTCGCATTAAAATGGCGCTTTGTGGACGCGTGCGCTGGCGCAACAGCAGGCCGGGACCGGCTCAGCCGCGACCACGGACAAGTCGATTTCGCTGTTGCGAGTTTCTGATCCATCTTGTCGGCGCTCGTGGCAGCGTCAGTTGGCCGCGTCCGCTGTGCTGCGCCCAACTTTGATCGACCCAACGCGCTGAATCGGTCGCCGTTCCGTTCGCGCCGGCGCCAGCCCTTCATTATGCCAGGTTCATGAGATGCCCGCTAAAAAACGGCGGCGAAGGCGTGCCATCAGCGGTCGCTTCTCTTGTAAGCTACGCTCAGTCTGCCCATATGAAGCGGACAGACTGGCTTTTCTGAAGTTCTGCCCATAAAACGGCGACGCACCGAAGTCGCCGCTCTTTCAAATCGGCAGCACTGGTGCCATCGGCAGGCGCAATAATACTCCAAAATTAGAGCTTCGTTTGGCGCGGTTGCGATCGGCTCCGCGACCATAATCCACGCGCTGCTGCGGGCCGCGCGTCCCTCTCATCAAAAGGTGAACCCCATGCAACTTCCTTCAATTCTGCAGGGCGAGTCGCTGACCCGTCTGTCGCAAGGAATAGCAATCGGCGCCGTGGCGACGATGGTCATCGGCTTTTACTGGGGCGGCTGGACGCTCGGAAGCACCGCCAAGGAGCAGGCGCAGCGAACCGCCACAAGCGCAGTCGTGGCCGCGCTCGCCCCGATCTGCGTCGACAAATTCCAGATTGCCGCCGATTCCTCGACGAACCTAGTCGAGCTGAAAAAAGTCAGTTCGTGGCAGCAAGCCACCTTTGTAGAAAAAGGCGGCTGGGCAACGCTTCCCGGCAGCAAAACGCCGGATACGGCCGTAGCCCGGGCCTGTGCAGAGCTGCTGACCAGTGTGAAGTAACAGGACCATCGGAGCAGGGCGCCCGCCGGGCGCCTTGATATTTTGGGAGCCAGGCTCATGGATGTGCGCAGGTATGTGCCGATGATGCTCGGTGAGCATTGGATTTACGTGATCGCCGCCGTAAATTCGCTCGTTCTCCTAGCCCTTCTGTACACGCTGAAAGCTCCAATTCATTTTGGCATTTGGTGATAAAGCGCCTGAAACATCGGGACAGTATCGTGATCAACCGCATTTTTGGGTCTGTTCTGGCAGTCCTGCTGGGCCTTTCGGGACATGCAGTCGCTGCCGAACCGCAAAACACGGGTCAGCAATCCGCGCCTTTCAAGTCGCCACGATCATCAGGATCGTTCGCTGCGGCGGCGCCTCCCTGCGCCACATGGCCTCCATGCGTCACCGCTGGGTTCCTGCGCGGGCCCCCCGTCCTCGCAGTACATGAAAGTTGGGTGAGGCGCGCATGATGTTTTTCCCCGTCGCCATCATCGTAAGCATTGTCTGGACTATGAGCTGGCTGTTCACTCGTAACCGGCGTTCCGGTTCGCCGCACTTTTATAGCCACCGAACCCAACAAGCGCATGGGTAAGCCTTACGGACTCCCGCTGGCCTGTCGCGCATTCTGCGCGGAAATTGCATGGGCCGTCGCTGCCGCGTCATCGGCCAATATCTCGCCCTGCTCATCGGTGTACGCCACGTAGACCGCGGCGGTCTGAAGGTTACGGGATACCCCAAGTATTGCCCGCCGGCTCGCCCGGCGAAGCTGCCTTATAATAATCAACTTCGACCCAATAGGTATATGCATTAATATAAAACGCGCTAAAGGCCCAGAATGGTAGCGAGGACACTACTGAGAATATACGAAAGGCATGCGCCATTGGATGAATGGCAACGAGCGGCGTTGATAGAAACGCACAACCGCTCGGCGCTTTCGCGAGGCTTGGGTATTCCTTTAAAAGATACGCGATAGCGCTCCCTCGATGGCTGTGACCAATGATGAAGATCCTTTCGCGCCTCGACCTGGCCTGAAGGTGTTGCACGACTGAGGAAGGTTCAGCGGCTCCATCGTGACGCGCGCTGACCCTGTTCTTGCTTGACCATTTTTAATTCGACGAATTGCGAACGCTCACCTGCCGCGCTCGCGGCCAGGGCCAAACCATCCCGCATAGCCGGCCAATGAGCTGCCTTTGCGGAAGTGCCGTGTACTAGGATGAACGTGGCTAGAGGCGGACCCGGAAAATGCGCGTTTCCGGTGCTTCCGCCGCCCTAAAGAATAGCACATCTAATAATACGGCAGGAGGTTGCTGCGTTGCGAGATTTCGACCGCAAAAGCCCGAAGGCTCTGGCCGTTAACTTCGTCAGCCCGAAGCCGGTTGAGAAGTCTGTAGGCCGCCGCGGCCCTCGATCGGGCGCATGGGCGACGACGCCTGCGCGAGTGCAACAGACCGTGAACAGTTTGCTACCGTTTTTGCTACCCAACTCGGTAGCACGAGGCGGGACGAGGTCAGGATGAGGCAGTACCGCGCGGCGCGCCGTCCCCGGTTTCTCCCCGACAAATCAGCATTTGGTAGAACGAGCACATACTAAAATATTTACTCTTGTTAACGTGTCGTTAAGCTTTCTCCTTCATTACAGAAATCGTCCAGCTTCTGGACGTCGAGTGGCTCCTGTCCACTCTGTTTGACGCCTCCCTGTTATGACTTCGAGCCGCCCTTGCTGGCGGCTCTTTTTTTTCCCATTCCGGCGCGCGCCTGCCCGGGCCCGCATTCTGCACGCTCCTGATGGTGTCGCCCTGGACAGGCCAGGGCCGGTCCGGCACCATGGCACGGGTACGGTGAGGCGTGGGTCATGAGTGAACACCCGTCGAGCGGAGCCGGCGCCGTTTCGTTCGGCGAGCGGTTGGCTTCATCGCAGGCATTTGCGGCTCTGTTTCGCGAGGGCATGGCGCTGGTGGAAGACACCGCCGCCTACCTCGACGGGGCAGGCCGCCAGGAGGCGAAGGCGCTGCCGCGCCGTGCCGCTCTTGCCTACGCGACCGAGAGCATGCGGCTCACGACGCGGCTGATGCAGCTCGCCTCCTGGCTGTTGTTGCACCGTGCCGTAAACGAGGGCGAGATGTCGCTCGCGCAGGCGCGCAAGGAAAAGTCCAAGGTTCGCGTCCGCGCCGACGAGCACGCCGACGCCGAGCTTGCGGGCCTCGTTCCGCCACGGCTGCAGGAGCTGATCGATCGCTCGGCCAACCTGCAGCAGCGGGTGCTGCGGCTCGACACCACCATTCACACCTCGACTGAAATCGCCGCGGCCGTCGTACCCAACCCGGTCGCGCACCAGCTCGGCCTGTTGCGGGCGGCATTCGACCGCGTCAAGATTTAGCGTCGGCGCCTCTTACTTCAGGCTCGCGAGCACGACCTCGCGCATCACCCGCGTCGACGGCACCCATTGATCGGGCATGAGGTAGTTGCCGGCCGTTATCGCGACCACGAGCGTGAGGTCCGGGACCACGAACAGGCGTTGGCCGCCCTCGCCGAAGCCGCCCCACCAGCGCTCGAGGCGGGACAGGCGCCATCCGAGCTGAGCCCCGAAGGCGAAGTCGCCGACATACCACTGGTAGCCGTAGCGGCGGGTCTCGTCGACGCTCACGATCGGCGTCACGCAACGATCGAGCCAAGCGGCCGGCAGGATACCGCGACCTCCCCAGGTGCCGCCGTCGAGCATCAGCTGGCCGATGCGCGCGAGATCGCGCGGCGTCATGCGCAGGCCCGAGGCTGCGATCGGCTCGCCGTCGTTTCCGTTGAACCATTCGGTCGGGCCGATGCCGATCGGATCGAACAGCGCCTCGCGGGCGAAGTCGGCCAGCGGCTTGCCGGTTCCCTTGGCGATGATGCGTCCCAGCAGCGCAGTCGCCCCGCCGTTGTAGTGCCAGTGTCTTCCGGGCGCGGCGACGACCGGCCGCTCCAGCACGAAGCGATAGCGATCCGGCGCCCTGTCCATCGCGATCTCGCTGTTGCGGGGATCGCTGTAGGGAAGGCTGGTCTCGTCCCAGTCGGTTCCCATCGTCATCGTCAGCACGTGATGGATGGTGAGGCGGTCGCGTCCCGCGGTCGCGGCAAGCTCGGAGTATTCGGGGAAGGCGGAAAACAGCGGAGCCTCGGGGGTCGGCACCTTCCCGGCCGCCAATGCGATGCCATAGAGCAAGCCGACGATGCCCTTGGTCACCGAGCGCAAATCGTGCAGCGTGTCGGCACCGAACGCGACATGGCCGAGGGGTCGCCCGCGGGCGTTGTCAGACCCGTCGAAATAGCGCTCCAGCACCAGCCGGCGGGCGCGCGCGACCACCACGCCATGCAGGCCCCAGGCGCGCTTGTCCGAGATCAGCTGGTCGAGCCGCGCTTCGATGTCGGGCGCGAAACCCGCTTGCGCCGGCGCGACCGGCGTCCAGTCGAAGGCAGCGGCCGCGGCCGTGAGTTGCGCCATAGGTTGTGCCGCGAGCGCGGCCCCCGCGCCTAGCAGCACCTTGCGGCGGCTCACCTTCCGATCGGCATCCGTCGTCACGTCCGCCATTGCGTCGCAGGTGCTACAGCGATTTGACGATCTCTTCGGTCATCTTCTTGGCGTCGCCGCACAGCATCATCGTGTTGTCGCGGAAGAACAGCTCGTTCTCCACGCCGGCGTAGCCGGAACCCATGCCGCGCTTGACGAACAGCACGGTCTTGGCCTTCTCGACGTCGAGGATTGGCATGCCGTAGATCGGCGAGGCGGGATCGGTCTTGGCCGCGGGGTTGGTCACGTCGTTGGCGCCGATCACGAAGGCGACATCGGTCGCGCCGAAATCGCGATTGATCTCCTCGAGTTCGAGCACCTCGTCG
>Ga0075418_10006955_pt1 | contig 12743 bp, 3 predicted proteins | sample SoiMetdeltSBSDD2_FD_81776 | JGI IMG/M metagenome (GOLD analysis project Ga0075418, IMG submission 81776) | Bulk soil microbial communities from a Populus tree surrounding site in Tennessee, USA - Soil MetaG P. deltoides SBSDD2 | ecosystem: Environmental > Terrestrial > Soil > Tree plantation...
CACCGACCGGAACACTTTGAACGACACTCCCGTCTGTCAGTGATTCCGATCTGATAACTTAGTGGTTGATTAGGGACTGAAGTCGATGTATCGACTCTCAGTCCCTTCTTTTTTGCGATAGCTACGAGGTTGCCGTTGCCCGTGGGCCGCGGGCATTGCCGATCTCACGACTATCGATAGGACACCGCTACACGGTTATCCTGAGTTGCGTTGCAGAATCTTTGACCAACACTTTAGCACGCCCCTATTCTTTTTTTCCGCATCACCTACTTTCTGCTTTACTTCTGCTTGACCTCGAATTACGACTCCACTAATATTGGCGCGCGACGGCAAGGAGCACTGGACCGGACGTAAATAAGAGTCCCCGCCGACCTAGTCTTTTCTTGCTTCAGCACCTTCCCCGTTTCGAGGCCTTTCATCAAGTAGCAAGCTGTAACAATCTTTACTCCTCAGGTGGGAGTTTTCCGGTTTTTGAGATTTCAGTTTCTGAAACCAACTTTTTAGTGGGAGAACTGTATGAAAGCCTATCGTCTGCAAGTCAAAGTGATGTTGCTGCTGGGAGCGGTTGCATTACTGATTCTTCCGGGCGTGCTTGCCAGCCGCGCGCTTAGAACAGCACATGCCGGAGGACCCGGCGCAAGACAAGATCGACCAGCCGAAGCTCTCGACGCGGCGCGCATCGCCGCGCTTAGCAAACTGCGGGCGGAGCTCAAGGACGGCAGCCCGTTCTCGCACGAAGAAACTGATATCCTCAAAAGATTCGACTCCGGAGGCGAGGTTTCCGCCTTTGAAGCCGATGTTTTGATATCGCGTGTCCTGTACGCTTACGTCAAGGGTAATGATCTGAGCCAGGATATGGAGAACTTGCTCAAGCGTTACATAGAGCATATCTTTCCGCGCACCATAAACATTGCGGACGTAAAGGAGCACATCCATTCAGTCGAGCTCAAAGAACCGCCCCGACCCCCGACAGTCGCGCCCTCCAACGATCTGTGCGCCGGCGCGGAAGTGATCCCGGCGGCTGGCCCGTTCCCCTATCTGACGGCGATAACCGCCGATATCACCGACGCGACCGCGACGGGCGATCCGGTGGCCGCGCCGACCTGCGCCTTCGGGGGCGGTCCCGTCTCTCGCAGCATCTGGTACAAGTTCACGCCATCGGCCTCGGGATCGTACACTTTTTCCAGCTGCGCCGACGCGCCGACGGGCACGACCGTCGATGACACCGTGGTGGCGATCTACACGTCGGCGGGCGGATGCGCCGGGCCGTTCACCCAGGTGACTGGCGGGTGCGACGACGACACGTGCGTTGCGGAAGCTCTCCAGTCGGTCTTCACGGTGCCGCTCGCGGCCGGCACCGAGTACTTCATCGTCGTGTGGAAGTTCGACCTCCCCGCGCCAACGGCTGGGAACACGGCCGTTCAGCTGCGCGTCTCGCAGATAGCCGCGCCGGCCAACGACACGTGCGCGGGCGCGATTCCGCTCACGCTGAACATTCCGGTTCTGGGCACGATGAACTCGCTGACGGTGAACAACTACCAACTCGCGGCCGCATCGCCGTGCTACACGGGCGTCGGCCAGGTCGCGAACATACTGGCCGGCCGCGATCTCGTCTACACCTTCACCGCGCCGGCGGCCGGGACGTATTCGTTCCGCGTCTGGCGCTGGAGCGGATCCACCAACCCCGGCATCTATATAGCCTCTGCGTGCCCAGCGGGCGCGCCGCCACAAACGGTCACGTGCACCGCCGCGTCGAACCGCAACACCAACACCTCACTGGCAGCGGAGGAGATAACTTGCCAGGCGCTATCGTCCGGCGAGCAGGTATTCTTCTTCGTCGACGAGGTGACGGTCGCGTCGACCGCAACCGTCACGTTCTTCGCCGAAGTTCTGTCGTGCGTGCCCGAGACGGAAGCGAACGGCACCCCGGCGACGGCGAACGCCTACCAGTGTGGTATTCAGGGCGGAACGACGCCGGCCAGCGACGTCGACTTCTACTCGCTCGGGACGCCGGCCACCGACGCGCGCGTCTTCGCAATGCTCGACTCGGGCCCCGCAAACAACAACGATCACGACTTGCGCGTCACTACCACCACGGACACGCTTGAATACGACGACGTCGGCAACGTGAACACCTTCGGCAATAACGCGCCGAACATCGCCGGCGCGCGCACTACGGGCGTGCAGACCTTCCTGCGCGTAAATCACTTCTCCAACACAAACTCTGAGCCGTATCGGATCTTCTCGGTCGTCCAGCCACCGGGCGCCGGGGCGTTCGGGTCGTCGGCGGTGAACGAGGTCGAGCCGAACAACAACGGCACCCAGGCGAACGGCGCGCCGGGTAACTACTTCTACGGCACTGTCACGGCCGGAACGGATACCGACTTCTACGTCTTCCCGGCCACCGCTGGCGACACGATCTTCGTGAGCCTCGACGGCGATCCGTCACGCGTAACGGGCACGGCGGGCTCGTCGTCGCCGCTCGACGCGATCCTCTCTCTCTTCGACCCGAGCGGCGCTCAGCTCGTCGGCGTTGACGACACTGGCAACACGTCGTCGATAACATCCGGCGCTGGATCGCTCACGGCGACAACTCCGTTCGCGCCGTCCGAGGCACTGGTCTTCCACGCCCAGACCACAGGGAACTACTTTGTTGGGGTAGCCGCGTTCACCGGCACGGGCGACTACCTGCTCTCGATCTCGAAGAACTGCGCACCAGGCGGGGGCGCTAGCTGCACAGGGATCACCTGCCCAGCCAATATCACCCAGGCGAACGATTCGAACCAGTGCGGAGCCGTCGTCATGTATACGGCTCCGACGCCTAACGGCAGTTGCGGAACGATCACCTGTTCGCCCGCTTCGGGATCGTTCTTCCCGGTAGGTACAACAACCGTTACGTGTACTTCCTCGGCCGGACCGTCTTGCTCGTTCACTGTCACGATCAACGACACTCAACCGCCAACAATCACTTGTCCGGCCAACATCACCGTCAGCAACAATCCGGGTCAGTGCGGCGCGGTAGTCAACTATCCACCGCCCACCGTTTCCGACAACTGTCCGGGGGTGGGCGCGCCAATGTGTGCACCGGCTTCGGGGTCGTTCTTCCAGAAAGGCACTACCACGGTGACGTGTAGTGTCCTCGATGCCGTGGGCAACACGGCTGCCTGCTCGTTCACAATCACGGTGAACGATACCCAGCCACCTACGATCACTTGTCCGGCGAACATCACACAGAGCAACGATCCGAATCAGTGCGGCGCGGTAGTCAACTATCCACCGCCCACCGTTTCAGACAATTGCCCGGGTGTGGGCGCGCCTGTGTGTGTACCGGCTTCGGGGACGTTTTTCCCGGTCGGCACTACCACTGTGACCTGTACCGTCGCCGACGCCGTGGGAAACACGGCTGCCTGCTCGTTTACAATCACGGTCGTCGACACTCAGCCGCCTACGATCACCTGCCCGGCTAACCAGACGGCTGTAACCGGACAGAATGCGTGTCCAAGCGCGAGTTGTCTGGTTGTCAACTTCCCGCCTCCTGTGGCAACCGACAACTGTCCGGGCGTCGTCGTGGTTTGCAATCCGCCTGCCGGCTCTTGCTTCCCGGTTGGCGTAACCACCGTAACCTGTACGGCGACCGATACGTCTGGCAACACGGCAACTTGCTCGTTCACCGTCACGCTCTTCGACGTGGTGCTTCAGGATGACAGCGATCCCACGATCGTCCTGTTGTGGAACTCGTTCAGCGGGCAGTATCGCTTCTGCTGCAAGGGTGTCACGTATACCGGAATTGGCAAGGCAACCACTCAGGGGTGCGTATTCACGCTGCAACACAACCCGGTCGAACGTCGAGTTCTGGGGCGCGTCGACAAGGCCGTTCACTCCGGCACTGCATCGATCCAGTCGCCTCCCGGAACGATCCGCTGCACCATCACCGACCGGAACACTTTGAACGACACTCCCGTCTGTCAGTGATTCCGATCTGATAACTTAGTGGTTGATTAGGGACTGAAGTCGATGATTCGACTCTCAGTCCCTTCCTTTTTAGGCATCCGCTACTTTCTGCTTTACTTCTGACTTACTTCTGCTGTGGCGATGCTTGACCTTGAATCCCAAACTTTATAGAATCCGGCCGCACTTCGGAAACCTTATCAGCAACAGCTTCAAAGCGCCGGCTCACGGTAACTTGAAGGTGCCGGCCTTCAGTTCGCCGGTATTTCACTACTGAGTCAGGGAGTACGGCTGACTCACTCGGGAGAGAAAATGAAAACAACACTCTCCCACGGACTCGCGGATCTCTGTACCTGTTTTCAGTGACTAAAGATCCAAGAATGATCGGATCGAGCCAAATCACCTGGGTTTAGGCGGGTTGCCTGCAAACTTAACGGCGACCGCTTCAGCGGTTCGGACGCGACCGCAACGACGACCTCAATTCAAGGAGAAGGACACTATGAATCACAAGAGCTTCCTGAGAAAGGGTAAGAAACGCACGATCAGTCTGGCGTTGGCGTTCATAGCGCTCACAGGTTGGATCACTTCGCAGGGTGGAATCACTCCATCACTTGCTCGCGTCCAAAGCAAATCAGGCGTCGCTTATCAGTCCAAAGACTCGATGATAGAACGGATGATTGAGCTGGATTCCATAATCACGGATCTAAAGCCTCAGGTGGCGGACAAACCCGAGGACAAAGCTCTCAGCGCGCGCTTCGACGATGCAATGCGTGAGTACGATCAAATATCAGCTTTCTTGGGAGGGGACCGGGCTCCGATCAAAGCGGATGGTCCCCAGTCGTCGAAGATAGCTGTCCCGAGCGTCGTTCCGCCGTTGCCACCCGGCTGCTCGTCCACGACCGCGACCTTCTCGAACGTAACGCCGGTGCCGATTCCGGAAAGTGGGGGCCCGGTCGCCACCTCGCAAATCAACGTGGCCGGCCTCGGCACGTATTTGTTCGATGTGGACGTTACTTTAAACATCACGCATACATTCCCCGGCGATCTGGACATTACACTCACGGCGCCGTCGGGCAGAATCGTGACGCTGTCGACTGACAACGGCGGGACTAATGACAACGTTTTTGCGGGAACCACTTTCGACGATCAGGCAAATCCCGGCGGTCAGGTACCTTACGACACAAATGCTGGTCTCGTGACCGATCATCCATATGTCATTTCCGTGGTGGCGACGCCTCTCGCCCCCGAGGAAGCTCTCGCGCTCTTCACCGGCGACAACCCTAATGGTACCTGGACGCTTACGATCGACGACGACGCTGGCGGCGATATAGGTACGCTTAATAGCTGGTCCCTCTCGATCACGGCGCTATCTTCCGCCCCGACCAACGCCGCAGCGGTGATCGGCTCGAACATGACGCCGGTCGCTATTCCAGAGTCAGGCGGACCGGTCGCCACGTCGACTATCAATATCGCCGGCGCCGGGGCTTACCTCTGTGACGTCAACGTGACTGTGAACATCACGCACACGTTTCCGGGCGACCTCGACATTACGCTCCAGTCACCGTCAGGCAAAATCGTCACGCTTTCGACTGACAACGGCGGGACTAATGACAACGTCCACGCGGGAACCACTTTCGACGATCAGGCAAATCCCGGCGGTCAGGTACCTTACGACACAAATGCTGGTCTCGTAACCGATCATCCATATGTCATTTCCGTGGTGGCGACGCCGCTCGCTCCCGAGGAAGCGCTCGCGCTCTTCACGGGCGACAACCCGAACGGAACCTGGACGATTACGATTGACGACGACGCTGGCGGCGATGTTGGCACTCTTAACAGCTGGTCGGTCGGCATCGTGACCTGTTCGTGCGGCGCAGCCTGCACGATCACTTGCCCGGCGAACGTGACCCAATCCAACGATCCGAACCAATGCGGCGCTGTGGTCAACTACCCCGCTCCGACCACTACCGGAACTTGCGGGACAGTCACCTGTTCGCCGCCCTCCGGGTCGTTCTTCCCGGTCGGCACGACAACCGTTACCTGTACCGCGTCTGCCGGACCGAGTTGTACGTTCACTGTCACGGTCAACGACACTCAACCGCCTGTGATCACCTGCCCGGCTAACGTAACCGCAGTCACCAATCAGGATTGCGGCGGCGGCGGCGCTGTCTGCACGGTCGTCAACTTCACGACGACGGCCAGCGACAACTGTCCGGGAGTAGTCGTGGTTTGCAATCCGCCTTCCGGGTCGTGCTTCGCTGTAGGCGTAACCACGGTGACGTGCACGGCAACCGATGCCTCGGGCAACACTGCGACTTGCTCGTTCACTGTAACGACCTTTGACGTGGTGCTTCAGGATGACAGCGATCCGAGCATCATCCTGTTGTGGAACTCGATCACCGGGCAATATCGCTTCTGCTGCAAGGGCGTCACATACACCGGGGTTGGCAAGTCAATCGTTCAAGGCTGCGTATTTACCCTGCTGCACAATCCGGTTGACCGCAGAGTCCTGGGACGAGTCGACAAGGCGGTACATTCCGGCACCGCTTCAATCCAGGCGCCTCCGGGAACAATTCGTTGCACGATCACCGACAGGAACACGTTGAACGATACATTCCTCACCTGTCAGTGATGCTGATTTGCAGATTGAGTTCTTTGATGAAGGGACCGAGGTTGTTATTACCTCGGTCCCTTTTTTCATCCGGGGAGATCCCGAATCCATCGCAAGCACTGCGGAAGACGTAAGCAAGCGGGCATTCAAAATAAGGCGTTGAGTGTACGGACCAGCATGCGCAGTTCCAATCGTAGGAGACTGGGACGGAAATTGATGAATCCACGAGTAACAAAGATTTGGGATACTCCGAAACTCGTGTATAGACACATTGACTATTTGCCTCAGTTCAAATAACATCGCGGCGTTTGGTTCGTACTCTTAAAGCTCCCATACGCTGAATAAGAATCGTCGCGATCTCCCCCGCGGATTCTGGCAGGAATTTCAGTTCTGAGATTTTTTGAGATCTTAAATCCCAAGCAGCGAGTACCGCAGTGGAAGCTACTTTACTTTACCTTCAACGCGGGGACTCAGTTGCTTTGTTTCTCTCGATTACTCACCGTCCAGGAGGGACAAATGAACAGGAAGCATGAAGGATCCCGAAATCGGAGTCTGCCGTGGTTTATCGCAGTCAGCCTACTCATGCCTCTTATGCTGGTGGCCGCCGAATACAGTCACAAGTTCGCCGCCACTGCGTTTGAGGACAACCAATCACCTAACCAGGTGGACATTGATATAGCGCCGGTTTCAGCCGGCGGCAACGCAAAGTCGACAACTTCGCGGCCAGTTAATGTGACAATATTCAGCTCGTCGCGGTTTGACGCCGCCACGGTGACTCAGGCGAGCATCACCCTTCGGGATGCCGTCTCGAAGGAGGGTGCTGTTGGAGCGAGCCGGGTCGCTGTCCGAGACGTAGACGGGGACGGGCACCCGGATCTAATTGCCGAATTCCCGGCGCTCAAAATCACCGGGCCGACCAAGATGATTCTCGAGGGCAGAACGACAGCCGGCACTCTCATCCAGGGAACGGCATGCGTCCAAGCTTCGGGAATCCCCTGTGGCGGAACGACCCTGGGTAATGCGAATCAGACCGATCAGGAAGCGAGCGCTGCGCCCGCCGGACCCCAGGGCGGCGTTGTACCCTGCTCCGAGAACTTTGACGGAGTGACTGCTCCCGCGCTTCCAATAGGCTGGGCCGCCGCGACAGCGATTGATTGCACAGGTACCCCAAACAGCAACCCGTGGGAGACTTCAACCGCCGGAACGCCGGCACCGGCCTTCGACACTGCGCCCAATGCTGCGTTTGCCAACGATCCAAACTGCATCTCTGACGAACGGCTCGACTCGCCAAACTTTGCGATCGTTTCAACCACAGCGGTCTTAACCTTCAGGCATAATCGGAACCTTGAAAACGGGTTCGACGGGACCGTGCTCGAGGTCTCAAAAAACGGCGCTGCTTTTCAGGATATCATCGTCGCTGGCGCTGCGTTTGGAGGAGGCGGGTACAACGGAGTCATTAGCGTAAACTTTGGAAGCCCGATCGCCGGACGCAACGCCTGGACTGGCAACTCGGCAGGATTCGTCACCACGACCGTCAACTTGCCAGCTTCGGCTAACGGCCAAAATTGGCGGTTTCGATGGCGGCGAGCCACCGACAGCAGCGTCGCCGGTCAGGGCTTCCGCCTTGACTCATTGAGCCTTGCCGGCTCTAACTGCTCCCTCGGAGGCTGCGTCGTCACGTGTCCGGCAAACGTAACCCAAACCAACGATCCAAATCAGTGCGGCGCGGTAGTGAACTATCCTCCTCCGACAACGACGGGGATCTGCGGTTCAGTTACTTGTTCGCCACCCTCCGGTTCATTCTTCCCGGTGGGCACAACAACAGTCACCTGTACTGAAACCGGGGTACCCGCCGGCCCGACAGGCGGGGCGAGCTGCACTTTCACCGTCACAGTAACTGACGATCAACCGCCCTCGATCACCTGTCCGGCAAACGTCACCGTGTCGAACGATCCGAATCAATGCGGCGCGGTGGTGAATTATCCGCCGCCGACGGTTACCGACAACTGTCCTGGCTCATTCACAGCGACCTGCGTTCCGGCGTCTGGTTCATTCTTCCCGGTTGGAACGACAACCGTGACGTGCACGGTTGATGGCTTTTCAAATGGAGCGGCTCCGACTGGTCAATGTCAGAACCCCGTTACGATCACTCACTCAAGCAGCCAGGCTATCACGCCGCTCAACTCCGTGAGTTGCAATGACGGCATCGGCCATACGGACAACAGCTATTACAGAGCCTTCACGCTTTCGTCGTTCGGCATCACCACCGCATTCGACGTCCAATCGATTGATATTGGAATCGAGGAGGCGAGTTCAAATGCACTAGGAGCCCCTAAGGGGGCACCCAAGCGCGCCGCGGGCAAGTCGAGCATCTCTCATAAATCCAAGACGTCTGCGCCCGGGGGCGTCGGCCAGCCGGCAACGGTGAATATCTATACCAGCAACCAACCATTCCCGACCGGGTTCCCGGGATCCCTTACGCTAATCGGCACTGCCATGATAAACGTGGCGGACCAGACTCTAACGGTCATCAACGTTCCGATCACTGGAACGGCGGCTGCCGGTTCGGAACTCGTAGTTGAAGTATTCACGCCTGATGGATCAGCAGCCGGCAATCTCTTCTTCATCGGTTCGAACGCATCAGCGGAGACAGGACCGAGCTACCTCCGCGCGGCAGATTGCGGAGTTACAACTCCGACGACAACAGCGGCAATTGGCTTCCCAAACATGCACATCGTCATGAACGTAAACGGTTGCCCACAGGCGGCCCCCGGCGGCGGGTCAAGCTGCACGTTCACGGTGACCGTGAATGACACTCAGCCACCTACCGTCACATGCCCGGCTAACGTAACCGCGGTCACCAATCAGGACTGTGGCGCCGGCGCTGTCTGCACGGTCGTCAACTTCACGGCGACCGCAAGCGACAACTGTCCGGGTGTAGTCGTGGTTTGCAATCCGCCTTCCGGGTCGTGCTTCCCTGTCGGCATAACCACGGTGACGTGCACGGCAACCGATGCCTCGGGCAACACTGCGACTTGCTCGTTCACGGTAACGACGTTTGATACCTTGCTACAGGATGACAGCGATCCGACCATCATCCTCTTGTGGAACTCGTTGACCGGGCAATATCGTTTCTGCTGCAACGGCACCACATACACCGGCGTTGGCACGTCAATCATTCAGGGCTGCGTGTTTACCCTGGTGCACAATCCGGTTGACCGCAGAGTCCTGGGACGAGTCGACAAGGCGGTACATGCCGGTTCGGCCTCAATTCAGGCGCCGCCTGGAACAATTCGTTGCACGATCTTCGATAGGAACACGTTGAACGATACGTTCGTTGGCTGTCAGTGACCTGATTTAGCAGATTGAGTCCTTGATGAGGGACCGAGGTCGAAGAGACCTCGGTCCTTTTTTTTAGTTGGTCGCGTTGACAAGGGGGTGTTCCGGGGCCCTGGTAGTCTTCACTGCGGATTTTTTGAGGATCAAATCAGTCCCTCAGGTACACCAGGATGCGTCCCAAGCTTCTGGTTTATTTGAGCGCACTCCTGGCACAAACGGGATGGCGAAGGTTACCTGAATAAGGGGGACACCAATCTACATAATTTTCTTCCATCATTACCCTATAGGGCTTGACTAGCTATACGGGTCAGAATATTATTGGCGCCGGTCTGAGCCCTCACCTGCCTTTGAGATCTTGGATCGCTTCACAAAACAGGCACTCTTAACGACGTTTTCGGATAATCGTTAAGTTTAGAAACGTCACAATCACGGCAGTTTTGAAATCAGTAACTTAATGCAGCCAACGAGCATTAGGAGGCAGTAAGGTTATTTTCAAACTATTCCCAGGTGTTCCAGCGAGCACCCTGTCTCGGCGCCCCGCGCCGGATTCTGGCCGCGTCCAAGGGCGGCCGTTGCTTGTCAGCTCCTCAGAGAACGGTTTGTTTCTTCGGACCGCGTTGAAACGATCAAACTCACAATTCACAGACTTTTTCAGGTCAGGGAGGACCCACATTTAATGAAACGGATTCAATCAACACTCAACCTCACGCTTCGCAGGTTACGCCCCCGGTCAGTTCCGCGCTCATCCAGATTCGCGGTGCTGACCCTCGCAGCACTAATTTGTAGCTTCCTGGTCATTGTCCCCACGGTGTTCGTCGCGGGGCAGAAGGGAGCGCCGCCGCCCACCCCTCCCGGTCAAAAGGGTGCACCGATCCCGCAGGAGGTTAAAGGACCAGACAACGGCCCCGGCTTTGGGTTCTATGAGTCCACCGCGGTTGGTTTTGTCGAGACTCCAGAAGCGAGAGACATAAAACCAAGGGAGCTTACTCCTGAGGAAATTGAAAAACACAGGCTTAGACACGAAAGACAAGAAAAGAACCCGGCAAACTCAAAGAAGATCAGGTCCATCCTGGGATCAAAGAACGGACCAATCACAGACCCGGGAATAAACAATCTCAAACATAAAGACACCGGGATCAATGCAGTAACCGCTCCTATCCAGAATTTTGATGGACCAGATGCAGACACCGGCCAACCGTTGTTCGGGACTCGATTCGCTCCTCCCGACACAAACGCCGCCGTCGGACCAAACAACGTCGTCGTCACCACCAATATGGGCGTGCGGGTCTACTCCAAGACCGGGGTGCCTCAGACGGTTCAGTTCAGGATGAGCGACTTACTTGTAGGCATCCCCAATGCTGCAGACGATGATGGCGACCCGATCGTCCTTTATGACGCATTGGCCGACCGTTGGCTTATCAGCCAGTTCAACCTGAGATTTACCGGCACGCAAATGCATCAGCATATAGCAATTTCGAAGACCGGTGATCCGACAGGCGCATATTTCGCCTATGACTTCCTGCTCACGCCTGGAAGATTTGTAGACTACCCTCACTTCGGCGTGTGGCCGCAGGGTTATTTTATGTCGAGCAACGACTTCACCCCTCCGGGTGTCTCACCGTTCCTCGGCGCGGGATTCTATTCGTTCGAGCGAGTCAAGATGCTCGCAGGCGATCCCACGGCGAAGGTTATTGGATTCACCACTGGCCCGAACGACGGAGGTATGCTGCCAGCGAACTCTGACGGCATCACCCCGCCACCGGCTGGCACGCCCGGCCTCTTTTTCGAATGGTTCGCAGACGAATTCGGCCCCGAGGGTGATGTCCTTCGTATATTCGAATTCCAACCTGACTACGTTACTCCGCTTTCTTCGACCCTCGTCCAAAGGGCGCCCGATGTTGCGATGGTAGCGTTTGACGGGCGTTCGCCGAATACCGGGGCGCAAATACAACAGCCAGCGCCTGGGGAAGGCGTGAACGCCATAGCAGACCGATTCATGCACGCTGCGAACTACCGAACCCTTCCGGGTGGTGTTCAATCGTTCGTGTTGAATTTCACGGTCAACGTCAGCGGGGTGAATCCGACAACCGCTGCAACCTATCAAGCAGGCGTTCGCTGGATGGAGTTGCGTCGCAACGCAGGCACCGGCGCTATCACGTTCAACCAGCAAGCCACCTATGCCCCAGGCGCGCCCCTCGGAACCGGGCGCGATCTGTGGATGGCCAGCGTTGCGCAAGACGGCGAGGGCAACATTGCTCTGGCTGCCAGCGCCTCCGCTCCTGGACCCACACCGGCGGCTTTAAATCCGACTGCTATTTACACCGGTAGACTTGCGGGCGACCCGGTTAATACTTTGCCGCAGGGTGAAGTTGATGCTCTCTCTGCGGTGACGCGAGGCGTGCAAACCGCTACAGCCAATCGCTGGGGTGACTACAGCTCGTTGTTTGTCGATCCCGCGGACGACTGCACATTCTGGGGAGCGTTTGAATACGTTGATTCTCCCACCGCAAGTTTCGACTGGAACACGCGAATCTTCAGCTTCAAGGTCAATCCGAGCTGCGTTAGCGCCCCAAGGGGATCGTTCAGCGGGACGATTACCAACTGCTTGACCGGCTTGCCGATTCAAGGTGCGGTAGTAGAAACCACCAATGGTTTCCTCCGAACCACTATCGCAGATGGCACCTACTCTATTACTGCAACTCCGGGAACCTACAATGTGAAGGTGTCGAAGCCCGGCTCTGGCTTTAACACTGTAATGGGGATGGTAACGGTCACTAACGGCGGAAACGCGATTTTCAACGCCTGTCTGCAGCCGAGTCCTATCATCGCGTCGGCAGGGGCGACC
>Ga0075418_10006957_pt1 | contig 12742 bp, 8 predicted proteins | sample SoiMetdeltSBSDD2_FD_81776 | JGI IMG/M metagenome (GOLD analysis project Ga0075418, IMG submission 81776) | Bulk soil microbial communities from a Populus tree surrounding site in Tennessee, USA - Soil MetaG P. deltoides SBSDD2 | ecosystem: Environmental > Terrestrial > Soil > Tree plantation...
GAGAGGTGATGTCCTTCAACCTTCCATCCCCAGGTTTGAGTCTCGGAGGGCTCACCAAAGACGCTGAAGAAGTATAGGTTGTTGTCGCGCACGGGCCCCTTGCCTTCTTCCAGTTCCTTAAGAATCGTTTCGAGACTCATGATGGTCGTGGCTTTCAGGTAACCTCGCTGGCTCAGTCCCGTGCTGAGAAAGGCATGCGCCAGCTTCTGCTGCGTCGAATCCATTTCTTTGAACGGAAGACCTTTCCGCGGAAACATGGAGTCAGGAATAAAGTGCCACACAAACCTTTGCTCATCCTCAAACTTGAAACTCGCCTTGGACTTTTGCTCTGGCGTGAGGGCTGCCAGAAAGTTCTTGGCCGCGCCCGCCATGCTCGAAGAAGACCTCATTTTCTGGTACCCAGTGACGGTCCATGTGGCAAACATCATGACTGCCAGTCCAACAATCAGGGCAAGTTGGTTTAGTTTCATCGGAAACTCTCCTCAAGACGAAATACTTAGGAACTTGGAAAACCGTGGGGCGGCAATCCGCAAAACATGGCGTGGCTCACGATATTCAGGCCGACCGTGGCTCATCGTCATCGTTAACGAGCAGGGACCTCAGGCGCTAGGCGATTGTCCGAAAATCGGTTGGATTATAAGGAAAGGAGACCTCGAAAGCCAGTCGATTGTCGGGGAGTCTGGCTCAGTGAAGGAGGTGCGCAGGCCTTCGGCAACAAAGTCGACTCATGTCGGTAAGCTGCAGACCAAGGAACCCACAAGCTCTGACTTTGGCCAAAGATCTGTGTTCTGACCAGGAGGCTCCCACGAACACAGACGCCCCCCGCCGCAAAAAACCCGGCGAAGCTTTCTCAAAGCTTCTATTCCCTTGGAAAAGGGGACAAATTTTGGGAACGCCAGGCGTTCTAGAAAACGGAATGCACAACTACAACGACCGCGAGCCGCGATCCCACTGGTTGCACCATCAAACGTCGACTCGCTTGAACCACATTTCATAGAGCGGCAGAAGAACCATCACGGCGAAGCTAAGAGCCATGACGGCACCCATCCCCATGACCACGTAGACAAAGCTGGGAAAGTATTTGGTCAGGGCTCGCGCGCCGAAGTCACTGATGAGCGCCACAAACGGCAGTGTCACAAGGATTTGCTTCCACAACTCGGGGATTGATGTAAACGCAACCGCCAGACCCAACACGAGAAAGATCAGTCCAATGGATTGAATGTGCGTGTGCGCAACGCGAGCCCACAGACCGACCGGTTCGCCTCGGTCAATTTCGGTCACAGTCATCACTTCTGAATAGGTGGTCAAGGGACGGAACGAAGCGACTCCCGCTTCGCTGTGACAACGGATACACGTTTCATCGAGAATCGTCTTTACGACCTCGTTGTACTTGGACTCCTCAGCCCCGTCCTGAATCCAGCTCAGAATCTTTTCCTTCTCGCCTGGAATGGTTAGGAACTGCTCCATGCTACCCCCATGAATCTTGGCCGCCAGGCGAGTGGTGTCTCGTTTGCCGTAGAACGCGCGGCGCAGGTCATTCGCTGTCAGGCCAGGTTCCCCGTCGGTCATGTTGTAAGTGAGATAGAGATTCAGCAGGGCAATCAGATAACCGATGCCAAGCATCACAATCGAGAGACTCAGGGTAATTTTCACGGCTACCGGAAGCCTGAAAAGCCGAATCGTCGAGAAGTCCATGTCATCCTCCTTAGCAAGAGTTCAACCAGCGAACTCAGCCTGAATGATGACACTCGGCTATTCCGGGCCGTGACGGTCCAATCTGAATCGCTCAATCTAAAGACGGTGCAGACGATAGTTGGGGATGAATGGTTGGCACGGAATCGCTGGACCGCGAGAGTACGCATCCCAGTTCCGGTAACTCTGGGGGTCTGCCAGGAGCACGGGGAAGTTAAGCTACACGACGTTGACTGGTTGCTTTTGATGGCAGGACTGCGTCGCCGCGAGGGTGATCTTCAGTGCCGCCAGACCGTCGGTGCAAGTAATGGTGGGTGGCTGACCGCTTAGGAAGCGGTCAACGAAGTGCTGCAGTTGCGTGCGGTAGGCCTGTCCAAAGCGCTCCATGAAATAGGGCACTGTGTCGTGACCTACGTTCCCCTTGGTCAGCACCATCAAGGGCGTCTCACGCAGATAGCCGATCTGTAGTGTCCCCTGCGTCCCAAGAATTTCCGTGCGGATGTCATATCCGTAAACCCCGCTGCGGCTCAGGTCGATGACTCCCAGCGACCCGCTCTCAAACTGCAACGTTGTGATTGCGTTGTCCACGTCGCCGATCTCGTCCATTTCCGGATAGGCCAGGTTGCCTCCAATGCTGTAAACACTGCGTACCTCGCCCATAAACCAGCGCGCCAGATCGATGTCGTGAATGCCACAATCAGTGAACAAGCCACCGCTGTTCTTGGGATCCAAGTACTCCAGGCTGGGCCGGAACGGATCGCGTGAAGAGGATTTCATCACAATCGGTTTCCCGATCACGCCGCTCTCGATCTTTTGCTTCGCCGCAGCGTAGCCCGCGTCAAAACGCCGCATGAAACCGAGGTGAAAGAAGATGCCGCTGCGGTCGACAGCGTCCTTCATCGCTTGGCAATCCTCCACGGAGAGGGCCAGAGGCTTTTCGCAAAACACGGCTTTACCCTGGCGGGCGGCTTCCAAGACGATCTCTTTGTGCGTGTTCGTCGGAGTGACAATGACAACCGCATCAATCTCCTTGTCGGCTAGCAGGGTGCGATAGTCGGCATAGCGTTTTGGCACGTCATTCTCGTCGGCAAAGGCCTGCTGTGCCTTTTCATTGACGTCAGAAACTGCCGTTAGGCGAGCGTGAGCGATGCTGCCAAGAAAGTAACGGGCATAGACAACGCCCAAACGTCCGACGCCAATGAGTCCGATGTTAAGTGTTTTGGGCATGGGAATAGTCTCCGATTCTGATTCCTAGCGATCTCGTCATCGCCCTCGCTCTCGTACTCGGCTTCGTGTTAAACGATCGTGTCAAAAACCGGGCACGAGTACGACGACGAGAACGAGGACGATTGCAGAGCGCCAATTGTTTTCGCAGGTTATCTCCTACTTTTTCTCCGCGGCATTCTCTTTGGTAATCAGTTCAATCTTTACCGAAACTTCTTCAGGAACCTTTCCTCCGCGAAGCAGCAACGCCGCATTCTCAATGGCAAGCCGTCCCATTTCGGACGGCGATTGAGCGATGGTCGCATCCATCGTTCCTTTCAAGACGGCTTCCCGAGCCTCCAAAAAAGCATCAAATCCCACGACAGAAATTTTTCCAGTCTTCCCCGCAGCAGCAATGGCTTCGACAGCCCCAAGAGCCATCAGATCGCTGCATGCAAACAGTGCCTCCACTTGTGGATGTGACTGAAGGATGTTTTGAAAAACGTTGTATCCCTGATCACGCTCCCAATTGGCGGTTTGCGAAGCGACGACCTGCATTCCTGGATGCGCATCCACTGCTGTGTGAAACCCTTTAAGGCGCGAATCGCCAGTCTCGTGCCCGGGGATGCCTTCAAGCACTGCGACCTTTCCAGTTCCGCCCAACTTCTTTACGATGAACTCCCCGGCCAGTTTGCCGCCTTCAAAATTGTCGGAGCCGATAAAGCTGGCCACTTTTCCGCCCGCTTCCTGCAACGTTTGCGGGTGCACACGCGTATCAAGAATCACCACCGGAATACCGGCCCGGTTGGCCTTCACAATGGCCGGGACAATCTCGCGAGAGCCACTGGGCGTGACGCAAAGCGCCGAAACCTTGCTTTGAATGAGGTTCTCGATGATCTGCATCTGCTTCTCCACATCCACTTCACGCTCGGCGGCTTGAACCGTCAAGCGCACGCCCGCCTGACTGGCGGCCTGCAGCGCACCCTTCTGCATGTCGATGAAGAAGGGGTTGTTCAAGGTCTTCAGCACCAAGGCTACCGTGGGCTGGGAGGATGTTGACTCGGTTTGTCGCTGGCAACTGACGACGACCAGACAGAACAGAGTGGCAAGCATTACAACTAGAGATTTTAGCGTCGTAATCATCACTACCTCACAGCGTAGGTCAAGGAATCTGTCCTGTCAGCTCGGAAACACGAGTTGCCTTCGCTTGAAACCAAGGCGCACACTTGGGGTGCGCTGCTGTAGCGTGCCTGCCAGGCCCGACGAACAGCCGCAGACCTGCACACAACGCGGGTCTCGCGTGGAACGCGTACACTGTAGACCCCCTAGCGGCGTTGGCGCGGTCCCCCTTCTCAAGGGGGACAAATGTGAACAAGTCTGGCTCACCTTTGTCTCTTTCGCAGCCCCATGTCCAGTAGGACAGAAACAATTATCACGCTTCCGATCACGACTTGTTGGGTGAAGGATGGAGTCCCAAGGAGGTTCAGACCGTTACGCAGCACTCCGATAATCAGCGCGCCAATGAGCGTTCCTACGATCGTCCCTTCACCACCGAGCAAACTGGTGCCGCCGATCACGGTGGCTGCGATGGCGTCCAATTCATACATGACACCGGCTATCGGTTGGGCCGAATTCAGGCGCGCGGTCAGCAGAACTGCAGCCAGTCCGCTCAGCATGCCGCACTGGCCGTAGACAAGCAGTTTGACGCGACGCACGTTGATGCCAGAGAGAATGGCTGCCTCTTCATTGCCCCCGATGGCGTACACGTAGCGGCCAAACTGCGTCTTGGTCAGGAGTATATGCGAGAGCCCGTACACCAAAGCCATGATCAACACCGGGTTTGGAATATGCAAAACGTTCCCCGTGGAGAGTATCCGGAACGACTCGGAGAATCCCGACACGGGCCGTCCATCGGTGAACATCAAGGCAGCGCCTCGCGCCACACTCATCATGCCAAGGGTCGCAATGAACGGAGGCAAGCTCCCGCGGGTGATCAGGAAGCCGTTCAACATCCCGAGAGCCATGCCGGTGCTCAATCCCGCCAGCAGTGCGGTGGGCAGCGGCCATCCGGCGTGCAGCAGGCTGGCCATCACAACACCCGAGAAAGCGACCAGCGATCCAACCGACAAGTCGATGCCACCGCTGATGATGACCCAGGTCATCCCGACAGCCACGATCGCGATGATGGTGGTTTGCTCGGCAACGTTGAGCAGATTCGATACCGTGAGGAAGTGCGGCGTCAGAATCCACAGAACCAGCGCGAGTCCGACCAGCGCCAACAGGGGTCCGTACTGCCGGGCATGACGAGTAAACCAGAGCTTCGGATGCATCGAGAACCTTTTGTCGATCGCGGTGGTTAGATCAAGCCAGCAGCTGGAATGACCAATGACTAAATCCTAATGACTAAGGAAATCCTAAGCCCGAATGACGAACCTCATCATTTCGGGCTTCGGGCTTCGCCATTCATTAGTCATTCGTGCTTAGTCATTCGTCATTTGGATGCCTCTAACGTCCAGGACATGATGAGTCTGCAGCGTTCATTTCGCCACATTGAACGTTTTCTGCTCCATTTCCTCTGTCCTGCGTTCATCGAACTTGTATTTGCGCAGGAAGTCGTCAGTGATGTTGATGCCCAGTCCCGGCGCCATGACGGGATAGACCGATCCTCGGTCACTGCGCAGTCCGCCCACAACCATTTCACGGAAGACCTGTTCGTCGGGCTCAAAAAACTCCAGGATCAAGAAATTGGGTATGGAGAGGCAGGCGTGCAAGGAAGCGATCGTGCAAATGGGGCCGTTCGGATTGTGCGGAGCCACCGGAACATAGTAGGTGTCCGCCATTGCGGCGATCTTTTTGAACTCAGTGATTCCGCCTGTGCGTGCGATATCGGGCTGAATAATGCGCACGGCTTGCTTCTCCAGCAGCTCGCGAAATCCGTGACGGCCAAAGATGCGCTCGCCTGTAGCCAGTGGGACGTTGACCGAACGCTGCACTTCCACCATGGCGGCAATGTTTTCCGGCGGCACCGCCTCTTCGTAAAAGAAGAGTCGGTAGGGTTCCAAGGCGCGAATAATCTCAATGGTCGACTTGGTGTTCCAGCGTCCGTGGACGTCGATGGCAATGTCGTAGTCCGGCCCTCCAGCCTCCCGAATGGCTTTCACCTGAGCGACAGCATCACGGAGATCTTCACGGGTCACTTCGCGATTGTAGGGACTTGAAGAGAAAGGATCGAACTTGCATCCGGTGTACCCCTTCGCCACGAGTTCTTTCGTGCGTTTCGTCAATGCCTCGGACGTTCTATCAATTCCGTCAGTCCAGCCGTTCGCATACACCCTGAGCTTTTCGTGGACCTGACCGCCAAGCAGTTTGTAAACGGGAACTCCGAGCTTTTTTCCCACGACGTCATACAGAGCCACATCGATCGCGCTGATGGCCGCCATGACAACGCCGCCCATGCCGTTGTAATAGAGGTAACGGTACATCCGGTTCCACAGCTTCTCGATGTCCCAAGCGCTCTGGCCGACGACCGCACTGCGCAAATTGCCAATAGCTGTGGCAATAGGCTGCACTCCCGGGAAGTTGGTTCCCTCACCCCACCCCACAATCCCTTCGGCAGTTTCTACTCTAACGAAGAGCCAGGGGGCATATCCGCGGACGCCGGTAAGCAAATGCGGTTCGACTTTGACAATCTTCAGGGAGTCAGTGTCGGCATTGCGCTGTAATCCCAATAGCGAAGACGTGAATCCGACGCTGGAGAGGAGTCCCCCCGTTATCCCAGCCGAAAGATGGCCAAGAAACTCACGACGCGAACGGCGTGCATGTCTCAGTTTGGCTTTCGGCATGTTTGGATCTCCTCTGAAAAAATGGCTTGCTGAACGTGGGAGGGGCTATCCCAGCGGCGACCAGAAGGTCTGATTACCGAAGAGAATCGCCGCGCGGGTGTCAGCGGACACGCGCGCTCCGCACGATTTGGTCCCTCGTGGCGCGGCCCAGCGAGAATCCCGTGAAAGTCCCGCTGGCACGGCACACGCCGTACTGACGGAAGCCCTATGGGCTCTGCGCCAGTTAGTCTGCGTGTCGCGCAGGATTAAGGTCATTTGAGGTGGCGACTGCATCGATCTAAAATGAATCGGGAATGTAATTCGAAAGCCTCGGCAATGGCAACGTCAAAAGCATCCCCAAACGTCAGGCCGGCATGGTCCAAGTCGTGTTACTCCCTTGCTTTGTCCGCAAAAAGCAAGTATGAAAACCCTTGCGAACCGGTGAGGGCTTCAGCATCTCATGAAGCCAAGGCGAAAGGGGAACACGATCCATGTCTCTCGAGACTGACCGCGCTCCGGCGGAGCGAAAGGCAGGAGAACCTGCCAATCCCTGTGTGATGGTGATCTTCGGAGCCGCAGGCGACCTGACGAAGCGCAAGCTGATTCCGGCCCTATACAATTTGGCCAAGGAAGGACTGCTCTCGCCGGATTTTGCCGTCATTGGAGTTGCGCGGCGGGAGATGAGCACGGAAGAGTTTCGGGAGAAGATCGGCCAGGATGCTCGCGAATATGCGACCGACGGATTCGACCCGAAATTGTGGGAGCGGCAGGCCAGCCGCCTCCACTATGTGTGCGGCAACTTCGATGACGACTCGGTCTATCCCCAACTTCAAGAACGGCTCGCACAGATTGACACGGAACAGGGAACGCGCGGCAATTACTTCTATTACCTGGCCACCGCGCCAGAGTACTTTTCACCCATTGTTCAGAAGTTGTGCGGTGCCGGGCTGACGCAGGAGCAAAACGGCCGCTGGCGGCGCGTGATCATCGAGAAGCCCTTTGGCACCAGTCTCGACTCGGCCCGAGCTTTGAATCGGAGTTTGGGCGCCTGCCTGAAGGAGCATCAGATTTATCGGATCGATCACTATTTGGGAAAGGAGACGGTTCAAAACATTTTGGTGTTTCGATTCTCGAACGGAATCTTTGAACCGATCTGGAACCGCCGTTATATCGACCACGTGCAGATTACTGTGAGTGAGGATATCGGCGTGGAACAGCGTGGCGGCTACTACGACACAGCGGGCGCACTTCGCGACATGGTGCCGAATCATATCTTTCAACTCATCTCTTTGACAGCCATGGAGCCTCCGATCTCATTCGAAGCCGATGCCGTTCGTGACGAGCAGGCCAAAATCTTGCGGGCCATTCAACCGATGACTGAGGAAGAGGTCCTCAGGCGCACGGTGCGGGGACAATATGGCGAAGGCATGGTGAAGGGCAAGCGGGCGTCGGGTTATCGTTCGGAGGTAAAGGTTGCCCCGGATTCGTTTACCGAGACCTTTGTGGTGCTGAAGGTAATGATCGACAATTGGCGCTGGTCAGACGTGCCGTTCTATCTGAGAACTGGAAAGTACCTGCCGAAACGGGTGACCGAAATCGCCATCCAATTCAAGAAGGCTCCATTCATGCTGTTTCGCAAGACACCCATCGACCGGCTGACCACGAACCGGCTGGTCATCCGGTTGCAGCCGGACGAAGGCATCGCGCTTCGATTTGGCGCCAAAGTGCCGGGCCCGCTAATGCGGCTTGGACCGGTGGACATGGACTTCAAGTACTCCGAAACCTTCGGCAGCAAGCCCAGCACGGGTTATGAGCGCTTGCTGTATGACTGCATGACCGGCGATGCAACGCTGTTCCAAAGAGCCGACATGGTGGAAGCCGCCTGGAGCGTCGTGGCGCCGATCCTCGATGTCTGGAAGGCCTTGCCACCTCGCTACTTCCCAAATTACCCAGCTGGTACTTGGGGGCCCAAGGAAGCCGACGAAATGATGGAGCGGGATGGCCGACACTGGAGAAGCATTGAAGAGTGAGCCCGCCGCCGTTCGTATTTTCGAAGCCAGTGAAGCTTTGGCGCAAGCGGCTGCAGAAGAGTGTGTGCGCCTTGCGCTCGAAGCTGTGGAGGCACGAGGGCGGTTTTCGATTGCACTGGCCGGCGGTTCCACTCCGAAACGTCTCTATACGCTACTTGCCAGCGAACAGTCCGCCCGCAGTCGGTTCCCTTGGGAGAGAACGCATTTCTTCTGGGGAGACGAGCGGCACGTTCCGCCGGACCATGCCGACAGCAACTATCGAATGGCCTTCGAGACAATGCTTTCGAAGGTGCCTGTCGTATCCTCTCAGGTGCATCGCATCAAGAGTGAGAACCTTGATGCCGCCAAAGCCGCTCAGACCTACGAAGAGGATTTGCTTCAATACTTTCGGCTAACGCAGGGAACTTGGCCACAATTCGACCTCGTTCTCCTGGGTTTAGGTCCGGACGCTCACACGGCTTCCCTCTTCCCGGAGACAGAAGTCCTGGATGAAATGACCCGCCTCGCCGCCGCGGTTTGGGTACCCAAGTTCCAATCCTGGCGCATCACCCTCACTGCCCCGTTGCTGAACCATGCAGCACATGTGCTCTTCTTGGTGAGCGGGAAAGACAAAGCCGAAGCCCTTCGAGCGGTGCTGCAGGGCGATTTTGAGCCGCGCCGTTTCCCTGCCCAACTCATCCGGCCCGCTCAAGGCAGCCAGCAGTGGCTGGTTGACCGCGATGCGGCTGCTCTGCTTTAGATTTCACTCGGACTCTGTTTCGCCTCGTAGTCATGGTTGGCACCAATCGCGGCTGTCGGTGTCGGCATCAAACCCACGATTGACGCCAATCGTGTCTACCGCCGACCACCTTCCAATGAACGCAAGCGGTTGCGGTACAATACCGGCGGCACAGATGAGTCTGAAATGAACGGACCCGGTTGCCCGTCGTCCGACGATTCAAGCTGGCCCACTAGGCAGGAAAACACGAACTCGAAGCCATAATCGATGAAGCAAGAAGGCACTCCCAGCTTCCCTATTCTGCAATCTCATGGGCAGGCAGAACCCACGGCCAAGGATCCTGTCTGCGGAATGGAGGTTGTTCCAAGTCGGGCTGCGGGAAAGCACCATCATCAAGGCAAGACGTACTATTTCTGCGCCGTGAGCTGTTTGAAGAAATTTCAGCAGCATCCTGAAACGTATCTAAGCACTAGGCAACAGCCACCTCCTCCCACAACCGAAGCTGCGCGAGGAAGCGTCGAACACACCTGCCCGATGCACCCCGAAGTGAGGCAGACGGGGCCCGGCTCATGCCCGACATGTGGCATGGCACTTGAACCGAGCGTAGCGACTCTGGAAGCCGAAGAGAATCCTGAGTTGAAGGACATGAGCCGACGCTTTTGGGCCAGCCTAGTCTTGACGGTGCCGGTCTTTCTGCTCGCAATGTCTGAGATGATTCCAGGACAACCGATACAGCACGCTGCGCCGGCAAGCCTGCTTGCCTGGATCCAGTTGGCTCTAGCCACACCGGTCGTCCTGTGGGGTGGTTGGCCTTTCTTTCAACGCGGCTGGGCGTCCATCCTGAACCGTAGTCTGAACATGTTCACACTGATCGCTATCGGGACGGGCACCGCCTTCGCTTACAGTGTGATCGCCGTACTGTTGCCGGGCATCTTTCCTCCGGCGTTCCGAGGACATGGTGGTGAGATTGCGCTGTATTTTGAAGCGGCTGCCGTTATCACAACCCTCGTGCTCTTCGGGCAGGTTCTCGAGCTCCGTGCCCGCAGTGAGACCAGTAGTGCCATCAAGTCTCTATTGGGATTGGCGCCCAAGACAGCCCGAATCTTGAGGGCCAATGGAGCTGAGGAAGATATTGCTGTCGACCAGGTTCACCCTGGAAACAAGTTGCGCGTTCGCCCGGGCGAGAAGGTCCCGGTAGATGGAGTTGTCGTCGAAGGAACCAGTTCTGTGGACGAGTCCATGATTTCCGGCGAACCGGTTCCGGTGGAGAAATCTGGTGGCAGTCCAGTGACGGCCGGCACGGTGAACGGAACGGGCAGCCTGGTGATTATTGCCCGACGAGTGGGGGCCGACACGCTTCTGGCCCAGATTGTCCGGACGGTTGCCGAGGCTCAGCGAAGTCGAGCCCCAATTCAGAGACTGGCGGACAAGATCTCGGCTTACTTTGTTCCCGCAGTGCTGCTGGTCTCGGTCATAACCTTCATCATTTGGAGCCTCGTCGGGCCGGAGCCTCGTCTCGCTCACGCCCTCGTGAACGCGGTTGCGGTGCTCATCATTGCTTGTCCGTGTGCGTTGGGGTTGGCCACACCGATGTCTATCATGGTCGCAACCGGCCGCGGCGCAACTGCCGGTGTCCTGGTCAAGGACGCCCAGGCACTGGAAAGGCTGGAGAAGGTGAATATTCTAGTCGTAGACAAGACGGGCACACTGACGCTTGGCAAACCCAAAGTGCAATCCATTATTGCTCTCCCAGGCTACACCGAGACTGAAGTGCTGCAGTTTGCGGCGAGCCTGGAGCAGGGGAGCGAGCATCCGCTAGCCCAAGCCGTGGTGGAAGCTGCCCAGGATAGGAGTCTCAAACTCTTGCCAGTGCAGGATTTTTCCTCAATTACCGGCAAAGGGGTGGTGGGCGCTGTGGCGGGGAAACAAATTGTTCTGGGCAACCGCGGTCTCTTCAGCGACCATGGAATCGACGTCGATTCCACTTTTCACCAGGGTGAATCCTCCCGTCCAAATAGCCGCAGTTCCATGTACTTGGCAGTCGACCGCCGGCCAGCCGGTTCAATCAGTACCGCCGACCCAGTGAAGCCTTCCGCCCATGAAGCCGTTCGCCTGCTCAAACAGCAGGGACTCCGCATCATCATGCTCACGGGAGACGTTAGAGCAACCGCCGAAGCTGTAGCCAACGAACTTGGGATCGAAACTGTGGAAGCTGAGGTGCTGCCTGACCAGAAACATGTCGTGATTCAGCGGCTTCAGAAGTCGGGGGTCGTTGCCATGGCGGGAGACGGCATCAACGACGCTCCGGCCCTGGCTCAGGCGGACGTCGGCATCGCGATGGGTACCGGGACGGACGTCGCGATGGAAAGCGCCGGAATCACCCTGGTCAAGGGCGATCTGAAAGGGATTACACGAGCACGCAGGCTGAGCCAGATTACGATGACGAACATTCGTCAGAACCTGTTTTTCGCGTTCGTTTACAACGTCCTTGGAGTGCCTGTCGCCGCGGGAATCCTTTACCCGGTCTTTGGGCTTTTGATGAGCCCGATGCTGGCCGCAGCCGCGATGACGTTCAGTTCCACCACCATCATTGTGAACGCGCTTCGGCTGCGCCGCCTGCCTCTGTAACGGGGAAGAACTCTCCAGCAATTTTCGAGGTTGGCCGGCTTGGTTGTTTCCCATTATTTCGGCTGACGGATAAAGCGAGGTCGGAGTATACTCGCGCCCTTGAGGCTGGACCACGCTGCACTTCTTGACCCGGCAATGTACGCAGTCGGGAGGCAGTTTCTTGGCCGCCATGTGCAATTGCGACCCTTGGGCCGCTTCACCCAGTTCCTTTAACAATTTAGAGTAACTGATCGAAGGAGGGACACGTCTTTGCACAGAGGCGAGTTAGCCAGCTGCGGTTGGCTCGGCTCGCTTCGGTCACACCCGTCTCCTCTGGCAACGAAGATCGAAACTCTTGCACACTTTGAGGCTATGGCTACGCACACGTTTTTGGGGAGGCCCAGCGTCGCTGGAACGCTCTGGGGCTTGCGGAAAGCAACTATGTCATTAATCAAACCAGGTAAAGCTCGACTCTACTACGTGGGCGGAACAGCGCTCGTATTGCTAACGTTGTTTGCACCAGGGTGTTCCACCAAAGAGCCAGCCACAGCCTCAGCTCGAAAAAGCGATGGAGTTCCAGTTTCCGTAGCTCAGGTTGGGCAAAAGGACGTTCCGCTGGAAGTTCAAGTGATTGGAAACGTGGAGGCTTACGCCACGATCATGGTAAAGGC
>Ga0075418_10006959_pt1 | contig 12741 bp, 10 predicted proteins | sample SoiMetdeltSBSDD2_FD_81776 | JGI IMG/M metagenome (GOLD analysis project Ga0075418, IMG submission 81776) | Bulk soil microbial communities from a Populus tree surrounding site in Tennessee, USA - Soil MetaG P. deltoides SBSDD2 | ecosystem: Environmental > Terrestrial > Soil > Tree plantation...
GACGATCTCCTCGACCGGTGTGCCGAGCCGGATGTCCACGCCAAGCTCCTCGAGCAGCCTGACGAGCGCCTGCACGATGGACGTTGTCCCGCCGAGCGCGAAGTGCACGCCCCATTTCCGCTCGAGCCAGTGGATGAGAAGGTAGATCGCGCTCGAGCGAAACGGGTCGCCACCGACGAGCAACGGCTCGAACGTCAGGGCCTGACGAAGCCGAGGGTCGCGAATATGCCGCGCGACCAACCCGTGCACGCTCCGCCAGCTCTCGAGGCGCAGCATCGCCGGGACGATGCGCAGCATCTCCGAGAGCCGATGGAACGGCTTGTCGGCCAGCTGCGTGAACCCCGTCTCGAAGATGCGCTCGGCGAGCCGCGCCAGGCGCCGGTAGCCATCGACGTCGCGCGGCTCGAAGCGCGCGATCTGCGCGAGCAGGCGCTCCTCGTCGCCCGTGTAGTCGAATGTGCTGCCGTCATCAAAGTGAATCCGGTAGAACGGATCCACGGGCACCAGGGAGAAGTAGTCGCGGGGATCGCGGCCGACGAGCTCGAACAGCTCGGCGATGAGGTGTGGCGCCGTGATCACGGTCGGGCCGGCGTCGAAGGTAAAGCCATCCCGGTGGAAGACCCGGGCGCGGCCACCAGCCTGGTCGAGGGCCTCCAGCACCGTGACCCCCCAACCGGCTGCGCGCAACCGCACGGCGGCGGCTAGCCCACCGAAGCCAGCCCCCACGACGACCGCCTGTCCAATTCGTTTTATCTGCATATTGGACTAAAGCTGGACAAACACGGTGCTATAGTCAAGATTATGTCTAACTATGCACTCAAATTCCTGGACAGATGTCGGCCGAGTAGCTACCGCGGCTCAAGCGGTCGGAGAGGCGAAGAGCGCGCAGGAACTTCGGCGCAGGCGACGCGTGTCGGTCGAGTGGTTCGGACTAGCGCTCGTCTACGTTGTATCGGCGCTCTCTCTCCTCGGCTTTGCTGCGTTCGGCCTCCACCCCGACCGGCTCGCGGCCACGCCGGGTGCCGCCTCGCTCTACGGGTGGATGCTGCTACTGGCCCCGCGCGCGCAGATCACCCTCGCGTTCGCCGCGCTCGCGCTCCTCCTCTCACGGCGCACCGGCGCTCGGTGGCTGCCCGCGTTCGGGGCCGTCTACCTCCTCTCCCTGCTCAGCGAGTTGGCGGGAACGACCGTCGGCCTCCCGTTCGGTCCATATCGCTACACGGACGGACTTGGACCGAAGTGGCTCGGCCACGTGCCGCTGCTCATTCCGCTCTCGTGGTTCTTCATGGCGCTGCCGTCGTACGCGATCGCGCGCTGGCGATTTCCGACGAGCGTCGCAGCGCGGGTGGTCGCCGGGTCGCTCGTTCTCCTGAGCTGGGACCTCGCGCTCGACCCGGCGATGAGTCTCGTGACGAGCTACTGGGTGTGGAGCGCGGACGGCCCGTACTACGGGATGCCGCTCCTCAATCTGGTCGGCTGGTACGTCACGGGACTCGCGTTGATGATCGCGCTGAGCGCGTTGCGCTCCGACCGCTGGATCGCCTCGCTCCCGCTCCGCTGGCTGGTCGCTTTCTACGGCGCGAACCTGCTTCTCCCGCTCGGGATGAGCGCGGCTGCCGAGTTGTGGGGCGCCGTCGCGGCGACGACCGCCGCCATGCTCCTCTGCTGGCTCGTCACGCGGCCACGGGCGGCGGCCGAGGAGCGAGTCCGATGACCGCACACGCGCTCCACACACCGCCGGGCAGCGCGCGGCGAGTCGCCCTCCTCGAGGTGCCCGCAGTCGCGGAGCTCTCGGCGCCGGACTCGTACATGGCGCGCAACTCGCGCTCGTTCTATTTCGCCGCCGCGTTCATGCGGAGCGCTGAGCGCGAACGGACTGCACGCGTCTACGCCTGGTGCCGGTTCATCGATGATCTGGCCGACGCGACTGGTGACCCGGCGGTTGCCGAAACACAGCTGGACACGTGGCTCGAGCGCTCGCACACCGCATATGGCGGCCAGCCGTCCGGCATCCCGCTGATCGACCGGGTCATGGGCGAGATGGCCGAGCGTGGCGTTCCCTTCACGTACGCCTTGCATCTCGCGCACGGCGTCCGGAGCGATCTCCGTTTCGCGGCCTACCACGATCTCGACGACCTGCTCCTCTACGCCTATCGAGTCGCCGGCGTCGTAGGTCAGTGGCTGAGTGAGCTCCACGGCGTTCGCGATCCCTGGATGCTGGAGCGCGCGGCGGCGCTCGGCAGGGCGATGCAGCTCACCAATATCGTCCGCGACGTCGGAGAAGACTGGGAGCACGGTCGGTTGTACATCCCGCGCACGCTGCTCGAGAGGCACGGTCTCTCGGCGAATGACATCGGCGCGCTGCGGCAGGGCCTGCGCCCGCTCGACGACGACTATCGCAATCTTCTCGAGGAGTTGATGAGCGTCGCCACCCGCGAGTACGTGGCGGCGCGTGAGGCGATTCCGCATCTGCCCGCCGGGTTTCGGCGCGCTGTCGCCGTCGCCGCGGCGGTGTACGAGGGAATTCACGACGCCGTCCGCCGGAACGGTTACGACAACCTGCGGCATCGCGCCGTCACCACAACGGGCCGGAAGGTCGTCCGGGCGGCGGGCGCGCTCTGGTCGCTTGGGGCGGGCGTGGCGCTACGGTGGTCTTTCGGTCACGCCGGCTGATGATCGGCAGCGACGAGCTCGTGGTGCTCGTGGACCGGCGCGACACGCCGATCGGCGTCGCGCCGAAGCTCGCGGCGCATCGCGACGGTCTGCTGCACCGCGCGGTGTCGGTGCTGCTCTTCGACGACGCCGGACGCGTGCTGCTCCAGCGCCGCGCGGCTGGGAAGTATCACTCGGCGTCGCTCTGGTCGAACACCTGTTGCGGGCATCCTCGGCCTAACGAGTCGTCGCGCGCTACGGCGCGTCGCCGCCTCCGAGAGGAAATGGGCGTGGTCGGCTGCCCGCTCGAGCCCGCGGGGTGCTTCATGTACCGCGCCGAGGTACCGGGCGTGCTGGTCGAGTTCGAGGTAGACCACGTGTACCTCGGGCGGTGGTCGGGTACACCACGGCCAGACCCGCGAGAGGTCGCGGCCTGGCGGTGGTGCACGCTCGACGATCTCGTGCACGATCTCGCGATCTCACCCCGCAGTCACACGGTCTGGCTGCCAAAGCTACTCGCGCATCTTGGCGTCGGGCGTTGGTGCGGCCCGGCCACCGACGTAAGTGGCCGGGCCGTGCCGTGAGGCGCCTTCGCCCGCCAACCGCTCAATTCCTGTCGGCGAGCAGGATCGCGCTCAGGGGCGCGCCACCACCCGGTGCGTCGACCGCAACGGCAGTCCGCACCTGACCGGCCGTCAGGGCGATGTTGTTGACGTCGATTGCGATAGTCTTCGTGCCCGCGGGCGTAACGCGCACGCGGTAGGTCCCGGCAGGAACCTCCAGGTAGTTGGAGGCGACGCGGAACGCGACGTTCGCGAGCGTGGGCGTCGCGGTAGCGATATCGGCAGTCGGCGCGGTCACATAGATGTCGACGTTCCCGGCCGTCGGAGACGCGTGAACGAGTCTCACGCGGACGTTCCCCGTGGCGGGGTTCGTCTGGTCATCGGTGAGGACCAGCGGTGCAATCGACGCGACGCGGCCGGTTGCGATCACGGTATAGGCACTGCCCTGATTGAGGGTGGCCGTCTGGTCGATCACGACCGTCGTCGTGCCCGTGGCCCGCACCTTCAGATTGCGGCTGCCCGAGGGGACCTGGAGGTACGTCGACGCCGCCTTGTACGCGACGTTCGTCAGCGCCGCGCTGTTGTCGACGAGCACGTCCACGTTAGGCGCGTCAGGTGACGCGTGGACCACGCGGAGCTGGGCGGTGGTGGCCGGTGCGGTCACGTCGGAGTCGTCGTCGCAGGCCGAGATGGCGAGCGTTGCCAGCAACGTCAGTGCGAGAGTTGGCTTCTTCAGCATTGTTGAGTCCTGAGTTGGGTTTGTCGACCGGCTGACGGAGGCCTGGGCAGCTGAGCCGACGGGTGAAGGCGCGGGCATATTTGTCCAGCGTTTGTCCATGTACATTGCGTCGTCGCATATCATTTGTCAAGGGTCTGACGACACCGGACGCTTTACAAATGCTGGACAAATATGCATGTTTGGTCCGTGGATTCCGAACCAGATGAGGCAGTCTCGCGCCCCCGCCACCCTATCGCCGTCGTGTCCGAGCGAACGGGGCTGTCACAGGACGTACTCCGGATTTGGGAACGTCGATATCGCGCCGTCGCCCCGACCCGCGCCGCGGGTGGCGAGCGTCTGTACTCCGACGCCGACGTCGAGCGTCTCCGACTGCTGGACGCGGCCGTCGGGGCGGGGCGCAGGATCGGGAGGGTTGCGGGCCTCCCGACGGCCGACCTCGCAGAGCTCGTTGCCGAAGATCGCGTCGCGAAGGACCGGCATGCCGCGCCGGCGCCAGCGGGATCGGGTGCCGACACGACGTTCATCGAGACCGCCCTCGAGCGGATTCAGAACCTCGATGCTCGCGGGCTCGACGAGCTGCTCCGGAGGAGCGCCGCCGTGATCGGCACGCCGGCGTTCCTCGAGCAATCGGTCGTGCCTCTGCTTCGGGAGATTGGAGGCCGATGGCACACCGGGCGGCTGTCGATCGCCGATGAGCACATGGCATCCGCGGTCATCGAGGCGTTCGTCGTTGGCGCGATACAAACGATGGCGGTCCCGGACAGCGCCCCGCGGGTGTTCGTGGGAACGCTGCCCGGTAGCCGCCACGTGATCCCGGTGGCGCTGGTCGGGGCAGCGGCGGCGGCTGCGGGCTGGCGCCCGGTCTTTCTCGGTGGTGACCTGCCGGCGGCGGAGATCGCGCGCGCAGCGATCTCGGGGCGCGCGCTGGCGGTCGCGCTCAGCGTCGTCTACACCGACGACATCGGCCGGACGCTCAGCGAGTTGCGTCAGCTACGCGAACGACTTCCAGCCCCCGTGGCGGTGGTCGTTGGCGGACGCGCTGTGCTCCCGCACACGCGTGCGCTCGAGCGGGCCGGCATTGAGGTCGGCGAGACGATCGACGGCGTGCGCACCTTCCTGCACAACCTGGGCGGCACGAGTCGTTAGGTGCCGTAACGCGACGGACGAACGGACGTCGCTGGAAACCAGCGAGGGATCAATGGCGGCGCGTTCTACTTTCTCCGGTTGCCCAACTCCGGCATGGAGGTCGACCTTCCGCTGATCGGCTTCTACCCGCCAGGCAACCGGCCCGATGCCGGGTTGACGCCCGACGTCATCGTACGCCTCACGTCCGACGATGTCGCGCAGGGCCGCGACCCGGAGGTTGCGGCCGTTCGCAGGCTCGTGGCGCGGGCGAGCGGTGACCGGAACCGACAGGCGCATTGGCGCTGATCGCGCCATGGCAGCCGGCCTAACGCGAGGCGGCCTGGCGGAGCACCTCTTCGATAGCCTTACACGCGCGAGCGGCGCCGTTCTCCTCGCGCACCTGAGCACCCACCGCCTGGGCTCGTGCCACGTAGGCGGGGTCGTCCAACACGTACCGAAGCTCGCGCTCGGCGCGACGCGCGCTGTATCGCTGCGCCGGAATCGTGCGAGCCACGCCGAGACGCGTGGCCCGCCAGGCGTTGTCCGGCTGGTCGTGCGCGAACGGCACCGCGAGCATCGGCCGCCCCGCGCGCAGGCCCTGCGCGAGCGTCCCGATACCGCACTGCTGCACGACCGCGGCGGCCCGCGGCATCACGAGCGAGTGTGGCGCCTGATCCACCGCAAGCATTCCAGGCGGTAAGGACGACGCCAGGCTCGCCGCGCGTTCTCTCCCGGCAAGAAAGACGGCGCGTCGGCCGAGCCGACGCGCCCCCTCCACGCTCTCCTCGTAGAAGCGTCCCGCCGCCATCACCGCCGAGCTGCCGAGCGTAAAGACGAGCGGCGGGTCACCGTCATCGAGGAAGCGCGCGAGCGCGGGAGCCAGTGAAGCCCCGTGTCCGGCGTCGTAGAACACGTGACCGGTGACGCGAACGTTAGGCGGCCAATCCACCTGCGGCTCGGCGAGCACGTGGGAGAAGAGCGCGAGCACGAGCGTCGGCGAGTGCTGTCCCTCGAACACCGGGTGCTTCGCCCGCGGTAAGCCGAGTCGCGTCCGCAGCGCATCCACGGGCGCCATCCACGGCCGCGTGATGCGGTGCGCGAGCCGCATGAGCAGAACGGTCGGCCAGCGCGAGAATCGCTCGACGCGCTTGAGCCACGGTGCCGGCGGCATCACGAAGGGATCGTGCTCGGACATGAAGCTCGCCGGCGCGAGCACTGTCGACACCCACGGCATCCCGGTCTCTTCGGCAAGCACCGGCCCGGCGAAGGTGACCGGGTGAGTCACGAGAAGGTCTGCTCCGCACGCCGCCACGCGAAGTTGTTCGTACGTACGATCCACGGCCGGCGCGAGCAGCTCACGAAGCAGGAACTCCGTCCCGGTTCGCCCATGCATGATGCGCCCGACCAGGTCAGTGTCACCCGGCTCGACATCCGGCCCCACGCTGGCGTGCTCGAGGCCCTCGCGCTCCACGGCCGCGCGGTAGTAGCTGGGGATCGCGAGGACAGGCGTGTGCCCTCGCGCGCGGAGTTGGAGCGCGAGCCCGACGTACGGATTCACGTCACCGTAGGATCCCCAGCTGGAAATGACGATGCGTGCCATCATCCCTCGTGGACTGAGTGGGCGGTGTCGAGAGCAGGCGGTGAGGGCGGTATGGCAGTATTGCCATGGCCGACATTCGACTGGCCCACACGATGAGTCTCCCCATGGCACGACTGCCATACTGCCCGTCTCCGCCCGCTCGCGACCCCTGACGCCCGCTCCACTAGAGCCAGCCGTTCTTCTCACGGTCATTGGCGTTGCCAACGCCCGGCTGATCCTCACGGCGAGCTTGTAGCGCTCGCGGTCGAGCGCGCGCTTCGTCTGGTCGGTCGCGTCAGCTCCGGGTCGTGTGGTGACGCTGCCCATAGCTGCCTCGCTGGCTGCGGCGTGTCAGAGGATCTCTGGACGTTCGCCCGGTGCGTTCACGTTGACGAACTCCACGCACGCCACGACCCGCCGCCGAAGTCGCGGTTGACCATCACGACCAATGCCGCCGCCTTCGCGAAGTGCCCGGTCAGTACCGCGCTTTCGCACAAGCGGCTCGTTAGGACGTGGTCCTAACGAGCCGGTTTGGAGCCCTGCCGCACGTAGTGGCGGCGAGCTGGCGGTCTACTCCTGTCGGGCCCCAAACTCGGCCGTCGTCGGGTCGATCAGCGTCTTCACCGACGAGACCTGGTTCGCGGGGAACCCACCCAGGCGCGCATGCTCGCGCACCATCTCCTCGTTCGGCGCGATGTATACGCAGTAGATCTTGTTGTCCGTGACGTAGCTCTGAATCCACTGGATCTTCGTCCCGAGTTGATTCAGGACATCGCAGGAGCGGATCGAGATCGCCTTCAACTCCTCGGGGGTCAGCTTACCGGCACCCGGAATCAGGCGCTCGATGACGTACTTTGGCATGATCTGAAGACTCCGTCACTGGTGGGGATGCTCGGCCCGACAATAACCCCTTCACTCTAGCTCGGCAACCAATCGCTGGAACGCCGGGTGCTCGCGGACGGATTCGAGAGCACTGTCGGCGCGCGCTGAGTGAACTACCCCCCGGAACCCGCTATCGAACGCACGTCGCAGAAACAGAACCGCGGTGTTGGTCTCCCCGAGCAGAGCGTGAGCACAGGCACAGTTGTACAGCGCCAGTCCGTCGGATGGCGCGAGCTCCACTACCCGGCGGATGGTGGCGTGGGCTTCCTCCTTCCCACCGAAGCGGGCATAGCCCTCAGCCAGCCGGCTAAGGAGAACGACATCCTCGAGACTCGCCTCGAGCTTGAGCGCGGTGATCTCGATGACTTTCAGTGCCGCGTCCTGTGCCGCGGCGTCGTCGCCGAGCTTCCGGTGTAGCGCGGCGAGGAGGCGCCAGGGGTCGTCGTCGTGCGGCCGCAGCTCGGCGGCGCGCTGATACTGGGCAAGGGCGTCGTTCAGGTTCCCCCCGGGCGTGCGTTCGACCAGCATTCCCAGTCGAAGGCGAGCCAGGACGTGCTCGGGATCTGCGGCCAGCACGGACAGGAAGGTGCGTTTCGCTTCGCCGAGCCGGCCTTGGTGGTAGTACACCATGGCGATCCCGAATCGCGCCTCGATCGACTCCGGATCGCGCTCCAGCGCCTCACGATTCATCTCGATGGCCCGGCCGAGCCAGGTGAGGGCTCCGTCGTACCACTCGTACATGTAGGCGCACGCTTCACCGAGCCCCGCAAAGGCCGACGCGAATTCCTTGTCGATCTCGAGGGCATTCTCGAACATCCGGATCGCCGCTTCCGTGTTCTTCTTCCCCCGCCGATTGAGGTAATCCCGGCCGCGCATGTAGAAGTCGTACGCGCGAAGATCATCGGTGGGCTTTTTCGCCAGCGATTCCTTTTCCGAATCGGTGAGCGAGACCTTCAGCGCGTCGGTGATCTTGCGCGCGACCTCGTTCTGGAGGTCGAAGATGTCCTCGGTCAGGCCGTCGAATCGGTCGGCCCAGAGATGGTAGCTATCGCGGGCGCTGATGAGCTGCGCCGTGATCCGGATCCGGTTACCGGCTTTGCGGACGCTGCCCTCGAGCACGTAGTTGACGCGCAGCGCCTCGGCGACCTGCCGGATGTTGATCTCCTTGTTTCGGAACGGCAGCATGTCGGTGCGCGATACCACGCGCAGCTCGCTCACCTTTGAGAGATCGGTGATGATGTCTTCGGTGATGCCGGCGCAGAAATAATCGCTTTCCCGTTCCGAGCTCATGTTCTCGAAGTACAGAACGGCGATCGACTTCGACGGAACCTCCGGCGCTGCGTGAGCAGCGGGTTTTTGCAGCAGGGCAACGACTTCGGCAGCCGATGCGGGTCGCTTGGCGGGGTCCTTCTGCAGGAGCTGCTGGATGGCCGAGCGCAGCGCGGGTGGCGTGTCAGGCCGCTGCACCTCGACCGGGGTCGGCTCCGAGTTGAGGATCTCGTACAGGACGGCGGCCTCGCGGTCGCGGCGGAACGGCAGCTCGCGCGCAAGCATCTCGTACAGCACGATGCCTAACGACCAGAGGTCGCTGCGATGGTCGACGTCCTCGCCAAGGACCTGCTCCGGCGACATGTACGCCAGCGTGCCGAGCGTTGCTCCGGTCTGGGTAAGGTGCGAGTTGCTACCCAGCTTCGCGATGCCGAAGTCCATGATCTTGATGCCGCCCTCCCGGGTCAGGAGGATGTTGTCCGGCTTGATGTCCCGATGGACGATGGCTCTGGCATGCGCAGCATGAAGGCCCTGGGCGATCTGTACTCCGAGGGAGTGAACCTGACCGATGGAGAGCTGGCCGTTACGGAGCCTCGATTTTAGGGTCTCACCCTCGACCAGCTCCATGGCGATGAAGGAGTGGACGTCCGTCTCGCCGACGTCGTAGACGACGGCGACGTTCGGGTGGTTCACGGCACACGCTGCTTTGGCCTCGTTGACGAAGCGCTGCTTCGCCCCAGGCTCCGTGGCCAGGCGTTCAGGGAGAAACTTGAGCGCCACGAAGCGCTCGAGACGGGTATCCTGTGCCTTGTAGACCACTCCCATGCCGCCTTCGCCGAGCTTGTCGAGAATGCGGTAGTGGGAAACCGTTGAACCAATCATGTCCGGGAGTGTCGCGGTCGTCGGAACCAACCCCAGTCGTCCGCACTCGTACGGTCCAATCATCTAGGCCGGAACGGACGTACACAAGGCTCATGAGTCCCGGACGCGGCACGTGCGCGGACGTCACGACCGCCTCGCGCGCTGGCGACGCCTGCCGTAACGCCGGAGGAGCTTCTCTTCTCGAGCGTGATTGTGGTGTCACGAGCTCATCCTCGAACTGTCACCGACGCACAACGAGCCGTCGTTGCATCCTCGACCGCGCGAGCATGACCTAACGAGCCGGCCTGGCTACTCGTGATCCTTCGAGGTCTCGATGTCGCTGTGCAGCGCGAGCGCTGCCACCTGTCGCGCGATGTCGAGACCGGCGTCCTTGTCGAAGCGGTAATGAATGCCCGCGTAGAGGCGTGATTCGCCGGCCTCGTCCGCCATTGCGGCCAGCTCGGTCGCTTCGGATGGGAAGAGCCCGCCTAGCACGTACGCCGATGCCCCCGAGGCGCAGGCGTGACTCGACGGGTAGGACGGGTGGTTCGGCCTTGGGATGGGCGTGGTGATCGCGCGGTCCGCCTTGTACGGGCGGATCAGCCAGTACGTGTACTTCGCGTCGTAGCACGCGATCGTGGCATCCATCGCGGCAAGGTGCATGAGGGCGAGGACACGCGCGGCCCGGCGTTCATTCAGGTGATGGTGCGCGATCCGCTTGGTCGCTTCCTCATTCCAGAAGCCCGCCACCAGGCTTCCGGTGGTCAGTGCCCATTGCTCCGCGATCCGGAGTTGGTCCGGGGTCCGATGGTCGGAGATCCGCCGCACCTCCTGGAGGGCTGCGAGGAAGGTGGGGCTGCCGAAGGCGGGCGGTGGAGGTGGACGAAATTGATCCCCAGACTCCATGAAGAACGGCCGCATCTGGCCGAGGAGCGGGACCTGCGGCGGGCGCGGCGGGTCGAAGTCGCTGGACCAGTACTCCGGCCCGGTCGGTACGCTGCCCGTCCAGACCGCGTCGAAACGATCGGTCTGTGCCAGGTGCGCAACTTGGCCCCCGACGTCGCGGCCGATGACTTCCCCGGCGGCGAAGGCGTTAGGCGCCTCTCCCGATCCGACAGCTTCCGCTTCCTGTGCGCTCAGCTGCGACTCGAAGAACGCCGCGTCGCCCGGGAATAGCGCGCCGAGCACGACGGCAGAGGCGGCGGCCGCCGCGGCCTGCGACGACGGGTGCTCGTGGTGCCCGCGCGAATCTTCCGCAGCGATGACCGCGCGATATTGCGCGAGCGAGAGATATGCAAATGCGCGAAGCGTGGCCACCGGGTTCGGCTTCGTGGCCGCGGGTTTGGACGAGATGAAGTCGCGGGCAATCGCGCTCCACCGTACACTCGTCGTGGAGTCACCCAGCGCCGGGCCATCGACGCGGAGTGCTTGCCCGACATCATTCGCGGGAGCGGGGTCGGTGATCCGACCCGTGCAGGCGCTGGAACCAGTGATGATTGCTGCGACGACCACCGCAGCTGCGCGCGACCGCTGGGGCATTCCGCTCATCATGCCTCCTGACCGTTAGGTGTCACCGTGTCGATTGCCGCGCTCGCGCATCACGACCGATCGACTGCAGCACGGGTGCGGTTCCTCATCGGAGTGATCGAGAACCGACGGTCAAACCGGACACCGGCGAATGGGTGTCATTCTTCGAGCGGCGCTGGTTGAGCCGGTCCGGCTCGCTGTTCAAGTTCGGTAGCCGGCCGTATGCTAGGATGCGACAAGGAGTCAGGCCGCATGGCTGTCATCGATCGCGATCGCTGGCGAGACCTCGCGCCGTTACTCGAGCAGGCGCTCGAGCTCGCGGACGACGAGCGGGCCACCTGGCTCGCCGAGCTGCAGTCCCGGTCTCCCGGGCTGGCGGCCGATCTGGCCGCCCTGCTCGCCAGCGAAACCGCGGCCGACCGGCGCCGATTCCTCGATGTTCAGCTGGACGCGGAGGGCCCTAACGCTGCTCCGGGCGGAGCGAATCTCGCGGCGTACCTGCAGGCGGCCGTCGGCGAGGTCTACAAGATCGAGCGCGAGCTCGGCGGCGGCGGGATGAGCCGCGTGTTCCTCGCGCGCGAACGGGCGCTCGGGCGCGCCGTGGTCATCAAGGTCCTGCTGCCGATGCTTAGGGCCGGCTTGCGAGCCGAGCGCTTCGCGCGGGAGGTTCGCCTGGCCGCGCGGCTGCAGCACCCGAACGTCGTCCCGCTGTTCGCGGCGGGGGAGGCTGCCGGACTGCCGTACTACGTCATGCCGTACGTGTCGGGCGAGTCGTTGCGCGCGCGCCTAACGCGGGATGGGCGTATACCGTTCGCCGATGCCGTGTCCATTCTGCGCGACGTGGCGCGCGCTCTCGCGTTTGCGCACGAGCAGGGCATCATGCACCGCGACGTGAAGCCCGAGAACGTATTGCTCGCCGGTGACGCCGCGGTGGTGACCGACTTCGGCATCGCCAAGGCGCTCGCCGATGCCGGTACCGGCGTCGGCGAGCTCCCCGAGCGCGGCAGCGTCACGGACCTCCGGACGCTCAGCGCCGTCGGCTCGACGATCGGCACGCCGGCGTACATGGCGCCGGAGCAGGCCGTCGGCGACCCGCGCGTGGACCGTCGGGCCGACCTGTATGCGTGGGGCCTGGTCGCCTACGAGCTGCTCGGAGGAGCCCACCCGTTCGCCGACCGGACGACGACCCAGGAGCTCGTCACAGCACACCTGAACGAGGCGCCCCCGCCGCTCGCACACCGCGTCCCCGAGCTGTCTCCGACACTCGAAGCCCTCGTTATGCGATGCCTGGAAAAGGATGCGGCGCGGCGTCCGCAGTCCGCCCGTGAGATTCTCGAGGCGCTGGCCACCGTCGCGACCCCACCGCCGGGATGGCGCGTGCCCAACTGGCGCGGACCTGCCCGGGTTCCCAGAACGGTGATGCTTGTGGGCGCCGCGCTGCTCACGTTAGGGTTGGCGGCGTACCTCGCGCTCGCCCGCGTTCACCGCCCGTCGGTCACACCCGTGGGACCCGAAGCACCCTCCCTTGCGGTCCTCCCGTTCGA
>Ga0075418_10006962_pt1 | contig 12737 bp, 6 predicted proteins | sample SoiMetdeltSBSDD2_FD_81776 | JGI IMG/M metagenome (GOLD analysis project Ga0075418, IMG submission 81776) | Bulk soil microbial communities from a Populus tree surrounding site in Tennessee, USA - Soil MetaG P. deltoides SBSDD2 | ecosystem: Environmental > Terrestrial > Soil > Tree plantation...
CGGTTCGCGTGCTCACCAAGAGCCCAGGTATCACGACTGTGGCGCTGCTCTCGCTTGCGATCGGCATCGGCGCAAACACGACGATTTTCAGCCTGGTGAATGACTTCCTACTGCGCCCCCTGCCCGTCCAAAATCCGCACGCACTCGTGCTGCTGCGGAATGTCGATGGTGACGGCGGCACAATGTCGCGCGGCGGTGAGAACAATGGCTCGATCGACCCGCAGACCGGACGTCCCGCCAGCACATCGTTCTCGCTTCTCGCCTTCCAACGAATGCGCGCGACCCGCTCTCCACTGACCGAGCTGTTCGCATTTGCGCCGTTCTCGCAGGTCAATATCCTCGTCGACGGTCTTCCAGAGGTTGCCGCAGTCGCTCAAATGGTTTCCGGTAACTACCACACCGGCCTCGGCGTCGCCGCCGCCATGGGTCGGACGCTTTCACTCGAGGACGACGACGTGGCGGCGCCTCCCGTCGCCGCCATCTCTTTTCGCTACTGGGAGCGGCGTTTCCAAGGTCACCCTGACGTCGTTGGAAAAACGATCGCGATCAACCGAGTTCCCGCAACCATTGTCGGCGTGACCGCGAGGGGTTTTCACGGCGCAATGCAAGTCGGAGAGTCGCCAGATGTCACAGTGCCGCTCGCGCACTATCTTCGCTTTCAACCCGATCGCAGCCGACGGGCGCACCCCTCGTACTGGTGGCTTCGAGTGATGGGAAGACTCGTGCCTGCTGCCAGTGGCGCACAAGCTGCCGCCGCCTTGGAACCGGCGTTCCAGGCCGCGGCGCGCGAGGGATGGATGGCAAGCCGGTCGACCGCGCCGGGTGAGCAGCCGCCGAGTCTGCCAACACTTGTTGCTGATCCAGGTGCGCAGGGGGAAAACGACATCCGGAGACAGTTTGCCGGTTCCTTGCGCATCCTGATGGGACTGGCAAGCCTTCTGCTCGCCGCTGCCTGCGCTAACGTCGCGAATCTCCTGCTTGCGCGCCAAACGAGTCGCCGACGTGAGATCGCGGTCCGCCTCGCGCTTGGAGCGAGTCGCACGCGAGTCCTGCGTCAGCTGATCGCCGAATCCTTGCTTCTGGCGTCCACCGGTGCAGCCATCGGCGTCGCGCTCGCCTGGTACGGCCGCGCCTTGTTGCTCGCGCTAAGACCGTTCGGCAACACCACGGTCGCGCTCGATCTGCCAGTCGATGCCCGAGTCCTCGTCTTTACCGTCCTCGTCACATTTGTGACCGCGCTTTTGTTTGGGCTCGCGCCAGCATTCGGCCTGACTGGTGTAGACCTCAACGCAGCGTTGCAGCACGGGCGCCGCACAATTGGAATGGTGCGTTCACGCTCGAGCCAACTCGTCACCGTCGCTCAGATTGCGGTCTCACTGGTACTTCTCGTCAGCACGGGCCTGTTCCTGCGAACCCTGAACAATTTGCAACACGTCGACGCTGGTTTCAATCGAGACAGCCTGGTGCTGTTTCGCGTTGACGCGGCATCAGCCGGGTATTCGCGCGATCAGTTCGCCTCGCTGCAGTTGCGCATCCAGCAGCGGCTCGAACAACTGCCGGGTGTTCGCGCCGTCACATTTTCCAGCACCGCGCTGCTGTCGCGGGTTCGCCAGAACCGGCGCGTTTCCGTGCCCGGCCACACACCTGCGTCCGCGCCATTGCCGATCGTCAACACCAACGGCCTCGCATCAAATTTCTTCCGCGCGATGGAACTCCCGCTCGTACTTGGCCGAGAGTTCGACGAACGTGACGCGGTCTCCGCGCCAAAAGTTGCGATCATCAACCCGTCGTTCGTGCGAACCTACTTCGGCGGACAGAACCCTATCGGAAAGACACTGGCCATCCCCAACTACTCCGACCACATCGAAGTGGTCGGCGTGTCGGCAGACGCGAAGTACACGGAGTTGCGCGCGCCGACACCTCCAACTGTCTACCTACCGGCGCTGCAGCAGATCGACGGAAACGCGAACTTCGCGGTCCGGCTCGCAACAAGTCAGAGTGCAGGAACGTTCTTCGCCGCTCTTCAATCGGCGCTGCGCGAGATCGATCCGGCTCTGCCGGTGCTGAACGCGCGGACACAGAACGAACAGCTAGATCGGTTGCATGGGCAGGAATTGCTCTTTGCAAAACTCTCTGGAACGTTTGGCGGACTGGCGCTGTTGCTTGCCTGTATCGGACTATACGGCGTGATGTCTCACACGGTGCTGCGGCGCACCGCCGAGATCGGTGTCCGGATGGCGCTCGGCGCGGGACCTGCGAACGTGCTGCGGATGATCCTCAGAGAATCTCTATCGATTCTCTGTCTGGGCCTTGTCACCGGCATAGCGATAGCGGCCGCCATGGGCCGCTTTGTCGCGTCTTTGCTGTTCGGGCTCTCCGCAACCGACCTACCGACTTACGCCATGGTTGTCGCTCTCCTGGCTGCTACGGCGCTGATCGCCTCGATGGCACCAGCGGTGCGAGCCAGCCACATCGATCCGGCGGTGGCCCTGAAGCGCGAATGACGAGTGGCCAGCTTTCACCCGGTGATCTCGCGAATCACGCGGCACGGATTTCCGGCAGCGAACACCCCGTCCGGAATATCGCGGGTGACGACGCTGCCAGCCCCGATGACGGCCCGCGATCCGATCCGCACGCCAGGGAGAATGATCGCTCCTCCTCCGACCCACACATCCGATCCGATGTCGATCGGTTTGCCGAACTCTTCACGCCGGCGTTGTTCGGCGTTGAGCGGGTGCATCGGCGTATAGATCTGCACCGCGGGACCGAACAGCGTGTAGTCGCCAATGCGGATGCGGCAAACGTCGAGGACGATGCAGTTGAAGTTGAAGAAGACGCGCTCGCCGAGCTCGATATTGATCCCGTAGTCGCAGAAAAAGGGCGGCTGCATCCAGACCGAGTCGCCGCCCGTGCCGAACAGATCGCGAAGTATGCGGCGCCGCTCCTGCTGTTGCGCCTCGCGCGTCGCATTCAGCGCCTGGCAGAGATCGCGGGCCCGCTCGCGGCCGGCAACGAGGTCCGGATCGAACGGGTCGTACATTTCGCCGGCGAGCATTTTCTCGCGCTCGGTCATGATCAGTAACGCCCGCGTTTCACCCGCGTCACTTGAACCCCACGACTTGCCGGATCATGCCGTCGCTCTTCGTCAGGACGTAGAGATCGCCATCGCTGGACTGCGTGAGACGTACATCCACCCGGCCTTTTCCGGAGACGCCGCCGGCACCGGGCAACGTTTCACCCTGCCCTCCACGCGCGTGGAATGTCTCTTCCACCAGGCGGCGAAGGCCGGCGTCCACTTCGTGCATCGCCGCGAGCGTCGTCGCCTTGCCGTCGTCGGCGTCGAGCACGTCCTTCATCTCGGCATACCACACGTGACCGGTCGTAATGTCGGCGAAGAGCAGTTTGTTTTTCAGCGCGGAAATCTTGTTGCCACGATAGACGATGCCGCCGGCGATGGCGTCGCCGCCGATCGACGTGTGCGGATACGCAATCACCGGATAGACTGGCTTGACCGTGCCGCGGGCGATGGTATCGGTGATCTGCCAGGGGATCGTATCGTCGGCCGGAACGTCTTTCATCCCCTCGAGCGTCATAACCTGCGGGCCTTCACGTAAGGGGTAGCCGTAGTTTGCTCCCTTCTTGATGATCATCACCGTCTCCCAGTGTGTCAGCCCGATATTGAAGGCGAACAACCGGGGCGCGCGTGGCTCGGCGGGATCGACGTCCCACTCCAGGCGATGAGGATTGCGCAGACCGACGGCCCAGATTTCTTTTCGCGCGCCTTCCATCGACCAGAAGGGGTTGTCTTTTGGTATCCGATATCGTCCGTTCTCGCTCACCGCGCTGGTGCTCGCGTGCTCTCGCAAGTCGGGAATGATGCGCAGGATCTTTCCGCTCAGATTGTCGAGACGCTGGGGAGTCATCCGGCGAATGTCTTTCTGCTCCCCGGTGCCGGAGTCGCCAACGCCGACGTACATGACACGCCAATCCGGATCGCCGCGCTGGGCAACCGGGTTGAAGGTCATCTCGCCAAGCGGGTGAATGGGGGATGCGTGCTGCATGCGCAGCAGTTCGCGCGCGGTGCCTTCGAACGTCGTGTTCCGGGTGTTGCGGTCGGTCCATTCGATCATCACGGCTTCGCGATTGATCACGGCTCCCGGCCATGTCGGCGTCACGTTGGTCGGGGTCGTCTGATAACCGGAAAGATCGAGACCGGGCACCACGCCCGTCCTCGGATCTGATGACGCGTCGATCGTCGGATCCTCCATGTGGATCGTGTAGAAGATGCCATTGCGCGCGTAGTCCGGATCGAAGACGACGTTGATGAGGCCGGTTGCGAAGTTGCGCTGGAAAGTGAACCGCTGAAAGAGGCCAGGGCGGCCGGCCAGACCATTGAAGTCGAGGTACTTCGTAAACTGCTTCGTCTGTTTATCGAGGATGTACAGAGGGCCGTTGAGATCGCTGACGAAGAATCGCTGGCCCCCCGGCTCATCGCGCAGGAAATTCACACGCGCCAGCTCCGCTCGCGTGCTCGTGTCTGTGTTGTCCGCGGTGATTGGCATCTGCACGTAGTCGACCAGCTGCAGCGTGTGTTGCGGCTTTGTGTCCGCTGCAACCGCGGGGGCGGCGGTCACTTCCTTATTGGATGGCAGCGCTCGAAGGTAGTTCACGATGCTCCAGATCTCGATGTCCGAGAGCCGCCCCTCCCAGCCAGCCATCATGGTCGGTGGCACACCCTTCTTGATGACGCTGAAGATCTCACCGTCAGTTGAACCGTGATCCCATTGCGGGTCGGTGAGATCCGGCGGCTGCTTTCCTCCCTGCTCCGCGATGATCGAGATGGCAATCCCTGCTTTTGCCGCGCCCTGGGCCAAGTTGCCGTGACACGGCGCGCAATTCGTGTCATACGCCCTCTTTCCGGCGCCGAGCGATTCGGGCGTCGAGGCGACTGGATTCTTCAAGGCCGCCGCCTCGGGATTCTTCACACCCTGTCTGGCGCGCGGGCTCACACCAAGGACGAGGAGGGTGAGAATGAGGATCGTTGCGTATGAGAGTTGTGAATGCATATTCATGGCATTGCTACTCCGACGGCCGTGGCAAGGACGTACTGATCATTAGCCGGATCGGACTCGCGCGGGAAGGTGGTGGTCGTCCCGCGTCGCAGGGTTAACCGCTAGCGGTTAGCGTGACCGGCCAAGGAGGCGTTCGTCAGCATCGACAAGATCTCGGTCTGGTGATTCACACTGGCGATATCCGCGGCTATCCGGCCATTCGCGTCCTTCATTGCAGGATTCGCACCCTTGACAAGCAAGGCCTGGACATTCGCGGGTCGTGCAAATCTGGTCGCGATCATCAACGGAGTCGTCCCGTCAGCTGCCGGCAGATTCGGATCCGCGCCGCTTCCGAGGAGCACGTTCAGCGTGCCGACGCTGCGCCGCTTCGCCGCCATACTCAGGGCCGTGGATCCTTGAACGTCCCGCGCGTTGATCCGGGCTCCGCGTTCGATGATGACCTTGGCCACGGCGGACGAGCCGCTTCCCAGCGCCGCATGCATCAAAGGCGTGCGACGCTGGCGGTCCGCGACGTTGACATCCGCGTGACCCGCGAGCAACGCGCGAACTACTCGTTCCTCGCCCTTTCGCGCTGCCCACATCAGGGCGGTTGAGCCGTCTCGCTCGGCGCGATTGACATCGGCCCCCCGCGACAGCAGCAGCGCGATGAGCGGAAGCGTCGCCCCGGTGGGCTCCTCTTCGTTGCCGTTCGTCGCCGCGTAGATGAGTGCGGTTCGTCCTTTGTCGTCGGAACCGTTGATATCAACCCCACTGTCCAGGAGCGTGGCGACGCTCGCGCGCTGGTTTTGAGCGGCCGCCCGAATCAACGGCGTGTGGCCGTCTGCTCTCCGAGCCTCGATGGTGGCGCCGCGGGCAATGAGCCGGGTGACGACTGCGATGCGGCCCTCACCGGCAGCCGCCATTAGTGCCGTAGTGCCGTCGGCGCTCGAAGCGTTGACGTTCGCTCCCTTTGACAGCAGGAAATCGACGACGCTCGTTTGCCCCTGCCCCGCGGCCCAGATGAGGGCGGTGAAACCGTCTGCATTTCGCGAGTCGACCCCGATGCCCGACTGAATGAAGAGCTCGACCACATGCTGGTTCCCGTGTGCGGCGCTCGTCAGAAAAGCTTCAGCCGTGAGCGGAACGTTCAACCGAGCGAGCTCCGCCTGAGCCTGTCGAGCCGTCGCACCGATCTCGGAGGCAGTACGTTGCATCGGCCCACACGCCGCATGCCCGACGTCGCCCGCCAGCGAGACCAGCGTGACCACGAGAACGGTCCAGAGTGCAGTTCTCACGTTGGTTACTTGAAGGTCACCATCTGCATCACCCACGGACCCGCCGAACTCAGCGGCGCCGTGGCGCTGTAGCTGCCCACCGATGCCACCACACGATCTTCCGCGATGTCGCCATCGGGCGACGTGATGATTCGCGTGGTGAAGCCAGAACCAGCCCCGGACGTCAGCGTGGCCACAGTGTTGGCACCGACGATCAACTCGTTGGCTGCGGTTGTCGTCGCCGAGCCGCTGTTTGCGGTCGTACTGCTACCGCTCGCGCCCGCGACGACATCCACCGTCGTCACGCCCCGGTATTCAAGGATGCGAATGTCGGGGAACGCGGTTGCCTGATTGAATGTCACGGTAACCGTGTTGCTGCCCCCCTTGATGTTCGATGCGTAGTATATCGACTGTCTGAGCGACGTACCGGTCGTCGGACCGATCGCAAGACTGTAGGTGTTCCCTGCCGAATCCTGAATCGACTGAACGGTCGACGTACTGTTGTTCCAACCCACGACAACGACGTTCAGGTCACCCACGGTTTGCGGCGAAACATACGAGACGGGCACAGACGTCGGAGAAGACTGCGGAACGGCGGCCGCAACCTGAATGAAGCTGATGGCTGCCGGAGTTCCATAGGTAAAGCCGCCGGTCAGCGAGGCACTCTGCGAGTCCGGGTTGGTCACCGTCACGGTAACCGACCCAGCGCCATGTGCGGGAGTGACGGCCGTCAGGGACGTGCTGCTCGATACAGAAACGCCGGTGGCTGGCGTGCCACCAAACGTGACCGTGGCTCCGCTGACAAAGTTCGCCCCGCTTATCGTCACCGTTGTGCCTCCACCCGTGGGTCCCGAATTCGGTGTCACGCTAGTCACCGTCGGTCCAGTGGGATTGAGGTAGGTGAACCCGCCATTGAGCGTGCCGCTGGCTGCACCAGGATTGGTGACGGTGACGTCGACGGGCCCAGCGCTGTGGACTGGCGTCGTCGCCGCGATCGTCGTGCTGTTGGCAACGCTTACGCCGGTCGCCGCAACACCTCCAAACGTGACCGTCGCTCCACTCGCGAAGTTCGCGCCCGTAATGGTCACCGCAGTACCCCCAGCGGTAGTCCCGCTGGCCGGCGCAAGGCTACTGACGATTGGCGACGTGCTGCCGCCGGGCGGGTTGAGTCCGTACACGACCAGTTGATTTGAAAACGTCGCCACGTACACCTTGCCATTCGCGATGGTGGGAGACGTATGTTTGGCGAGGTTCCCCAAATCGTCTCTCTCGGCCACTTGCCGGCTGTTCCACAGTTCGATGCCCACGTTGGACGCATCGAATGCGCGCAACACGCCGGCAACCGTCTCGAGATTCGCGTTGCCGGAAAACGGAAGCGATGCCCACACGATGCCCGTGCCCACGCTGCTGCCGTTCGCCGACACGGAGAGCATCGCACCGGGCATGCCGTCTGGGGCCACGACCGGCCCAATCGCCACCGGAGCTGTCTGGAAGAGGCCATTCACGAATCGAAATGACTTGAGCGCGTCCTCCTCAGTCCAGAGATAAATGAGCGGTCCCTGTTGCGGGCTATTCCAATAGACAGGCGAGCCATGAATGTGCCCGCCCCCAGCGTGAAAGCTCTGAACGATTTGGGAATCACTGCCTGCTCGAAAGTGGCCGAGATTGCTTCTGTTGAGCAGATAGAGGACACCTTCCTTGCCGCCGCCAACAAGCAGGTTCGTACCGGGGATCATCAGTGGACCGGCGGACGCGAGATCATCGTTATTTTGGTCGAGCGCGTCCGCGTTGTACGGAGCGAACCAGTCCGACAGCGTCAGCGATGGCGTCGTGAGCTTCAGAAACGAAGAGCTCAGATCTGGTCCGCCAATATCGCCGTCGAAGTGGCCATTCGCCGTCATGAAGTAAATACCCGTCCCGTCGGCTGCCAATCCTTGCCCTGACTGCCACACCGCTCCGCCAAACGTATTGGGCGTCGTATTGAAGACGCCAACGCGCTGCAATGTTGAGGCGTTATAGCTGAAAATCCAGCCGTGGTACGGGCGCACGTCGCCGTGTGACCCGAAAGCCACGTACAGGTAACCGTCCTGCAGCAGGAGCCCCGGTCTGTTGAAGTGGCGCTGGGAATTGAACGCGACGGTTCCATTCTTGGCGCCGTCACCGACGCCGGGTACGCTGCCATCGATCACGACCGGACCGCCGAATTTCTCCTGACCAGTCGTGATGTCGAGGGCATGCAATCGCTGGGGATATTTACCCCCTTCCTTCGTCTTTGCCACGCAGTACAGCGTCCTGGTAAGAGGATCGATCACGGGTGTGCTGGTGATGCCGATGTACTCGTTGATATCGACCGTCTCGTCGATAAACCTCACCGCAACGGGTGGCCCGAGGTTCACTTGCCACAGCGGCGCAGCTGCGTTTGGGTCGTCCGCGTCGAACGCGTAGACGTTGTTCCTTTCCGTCGCCACGAAGACGACGTTATGAATGCCTCGCGAGCCCATGTTGACGCCGGGCACGTATAGGGGCTGCGCGTAAGTCTGTCCGTCAACGGCACGCGTAAAGAGCTTTCCGAACTGGCCTGCACTGACATTGGACGTGTTGAGAGCGGTCTCGTTTAGATTTGCACCGGTCCGACTGTTGTCGTTGTGTTGGGTAAGCACCGTGACCGGAGTGCTCTGGCCGCTCGTGATCTGAACGAACACAGATGCCACGACGGCCAACACGCCCGCAATGTTCAACCATGCGACCCAATGAGTCTTCATCGTGCGAATCAATGTCGTCACTCCAAGAAGCCGTGAAAATGAATGCTCTTGAACAATGCCTCGAATGACACTGTTCCAGTGGAAATCGGGACCGCGTGCCGTCAACAGCCATCGGCAAACGCCAGCGGGGATTTTGGACGTCACGATATCGCAAATACGTGACGGCGTTTGCGCCGATCGCAAAGCGGCGACTTCTGTCGCCTGGACCGGCGACTTTGTGTCCGGTTTCCTGGCGAGGCGAACGTGTCTGCTCGGCGAAGGCTGGCCTAGTCGGATGAACCCTGCAACTTGAAGGCCGTTAGTTCAGCAGCTTGACCCGAATATTCGAGTACGCGGTCACGCTGTACGTGTCGTGTGATTGAAACGCGATCGTGCCCGGTGCGATTTTGCGGCTGGCCGTATCGTAATTGCTTTGCCAGTCGGCCGGCTGCGTCCAGCGGACGACCTCCTGGCCCTTCACCGTGACGGTGACCGTGTTCGCCTGAGACTTGATCTCCATCGGTATCCACTCGTCGTCTTTTCCCGGGATGTTCGACAGATCGACGACGTGGTAGAGGCTGCCCGTGCGGATGCGATCGCTGTGGCTGTTGTTGACTTGGATCTCGAAGCCCTTCCCCGGGAATCCCTGCGGCTGAAACTCGGTCATGACGTAGACTCCGCCATTCGACCGATAGCGCGTGAGCACGTCGAGTCGCAGATCGAAGTTCTGGAACGTATGGTTACCGACTGCGCCGTCGTAAAACAGGTGTGACGGTCCGCCGACCGCGTTGGCGATGATGGCGCCGTTTTCAACTTTGAACGAATCGGGGTTCATGCTTGCCTTCCAGCCGGTGAGATCTTTGCCGTTGAAGAGACTCGTGTAGCCTGATTCCGCCGTCCGAGTCGGAGGAGCCGGTATTGGCACCGGCGTGTATTTCACGTACGGCACCGTTCGGACCTGGCTCATCGAGCCATCGGGTAGCGTGTTGCTCGTCTCGAGCGTCAGGGTATCGCCAGTCAGCGAATACGTCTGTTTCGCGCTCATCGTGGCTCCTCCTCGGCCGCCGAGGAGCGCGGTGGCCACCACGAGTTTTGACCCCTCCCAATTCGAGGCTATGGACATTTCCGTCGCGCCGCCGGCTCCGCGCTGACCACCGGTGATCGGGATGCGTGTCTCCGCGTTTTGGTTGAACGTTACTGATTCGGGATTGCCGAGCGGCGTGCGGATCGTCACGCTGTTGGCCGTCTGCGTGATGGTGAACTCGAACGGGTTCACCTGTCCGCTGTTCGGATTCTGTGGCCGCCATGTGCCTGACAGATTCGGCGGTGCCTGGGCGCCTCGCCCGATCATCACAACTGCAGCCGCCAGCACCACCGTCAGCATTGCACGCTTCATGTCGATCTCCTTCAGTCGGCCATGCTACACCGAATCCTGCGCCGCTGATGGCGTTCCACCCGTTCATCGATATCAATCCGAGGGGCTTCGCCCCTCGGACTCCCCCACACGCTCGCTCGCGGGGGCCCGCAAGCCCCACTCCGCTCGCGTGGGCTCACTCGCGCGCTCGTTCGCCACTGTCAGACTGAGTCTTGAAGCTGCTTCTAGTGTCCTTATCCGGGATCATGTGTGCCCATCTTCGAACATCCATCCACCGGTGATGCCGGATCAAGTGAGGACGTAACGGCTGAGGGATCCACAACTTGCTTCGCAGAGCGCTGAGCGGTACGCCGTTCGCGTAGCCCGGTCATGCGACAATCGTGGCCCAAAAAAGGTGAAGTCATGAAGAAGCTGTTTTTCGTCACCATCGGCCTCGTCGGCGTCGCGGCGGCCGTCGTCGCTTTTCGACAGCCACCGGCGCAACCTTCGGGCCGCGTCTCCGACCCGGCTGCCGTCGAGGCGTTGATGAAGCAATTCAGCGTGCCGGGCGTGAGCATCGCCATCATCAAGGATTTCAAGATCGCCGCGACCTATGCGTACGGCGTCGCCGACGCTGAGAGCGGCGCGAAGGTCACGCCCGACACGATGTTCCAGGCCGCGTCGATCAGTAAGCCGGTCGCTGCGATGGTGTCGCTCAAGGCGGTGCAGAACGGGCTCTTCACGCTCGACCAGGACGTCAACACGATCCTCAAGTCATGGAAGATGCCAGACAGCCCCTTCACAAGCGAGCGGCCGGTCACTCCGCGATCGCTCATGAGCCACACCTCCGGCACCGGCGATGGCTTCGGCTTCCCTGGCTACGCTCCCGGTGCGCCGCTGCCGACCGTCCCGCAGATTCTCGACGGCCTGGCGCCGTCCAACGTCAGGAAGGTCCGCCTCGAGCGTCCGCCGCTGAAAGGCTTCAAATACTCGGGCGGCGCCGTCCTGATCGAACAGCTCGCGCTGAGCGACGCCGCGGGAAAGCCATTCGACGAGATCGCCCGTGACTGGGTGCTCAATCCGATCGGCATGACCAACAGCACCTACGAACAACCGCTGCCGGCGGCGCGCGAGAAGCAGGCCGCCCGCGCGCATAACCGGACCGCCACACGCATGGGCGATCCGTGGCACGTCTATCCCGAGCGCGCGGCGGCCGGCTTGTGGACGACACCGACCGATCTCGCCAGGTTCGCGATCGAAGTCCAGCTGGCGGTGCTGGGCAAATCGACACGCGTGCTCTCGCAGGCGAGTGCGCTCGAAATGATCACGCCAGTCGGCGTCGGGCCCTATGCCGTCGGCTTCACGATCCAGAAGGAAGGAGAGGGTTGGTACTTCAGCCACGGCGGCAGCAACTGGGGCTTCCAGTGCGGCCTCATAGCGCACCGCCTGCACGGTTACGGCGCGGCGATCATGACCAACGGTGATAGTGGCGGCTCGCTCATACGCGAGCTGACCAAGCTCATTCAGCAGGAGTACGCGTGGGATGCGGTCGACCAGCCGATTCCTCGCAGGTACGGACCGGAGCAACCCTGATCCGTGGTCGCATACCTGTATCACCTACAGTTCTTGTAGGGTGACGCGCGGTGGAAGACGGGCCGCACGGCGGGCAGGTGGCCATGCGGAGAGCAGGCTCGCGGCTGTGAGGATACCGGCGGTCGCAAGAAGGATGCGGCCGTCACTACCGTGCACCTGGAACAAGAGCGACGAGAGAGACCGGCCGGCCGCGAGCGCGCCGGCGAGACCTCCGGCCAGTCCGAGGGCGACGACCCCGGCGGCCTGCTTCAGCACCAGCGCTTGCACCTGCGCCGCCGTCGCGCCGAAGGCGATGCGGATGCCGATCTCCGGCGTGCGCTGACGGACGGTATACGTCAGCACGCCGTACAGGCCGAGCACGGCCAGCAGCAGCGCGACCGATGCGAAGCTCCCCACCAGGACGAGCGCGAACCGCTCGCGGGCGATGCCGCGTCCGACGACCGCGGCCAGCGGCATCGGGCGGTGGACGACCAGCTCAGGATCCATCGCCGCCACAACGGCGCGGATGGACGGCAGGACCCGCTCTGCGGGCAGCTCGGTCGCGACCGCCTGCGTGAGTGTCCAGTTGCGATTGGCGGCGAATTGACGGTGTGCGTGGTAGACCACGTGCGACGGCGCGCCGTAGACATCCAGTGTGACGTCGCCGACCACGCCGATGATGTCGCGCGGTTGACCGAGCGGCGCGATGCGCTGGCCGACGACGGCGTCGAACGGCATTCCGGGA
>Ga0075418_10006964_pt1 | contig 12736 bp, 13 predicted proteins | sample SoiMetdeltSBSDD2_FD_81776 | JGI IMG/M metagenome (GOLD analysis project Ga0075418, IMG submission 81776) | Bulk soil microbial communities from a Populus tree surrounding site in Tennessee, USA - Soil MetaG P. deltoides SBSDD2 | ecosystem: Environmental > Terrestrial > Soil > Tree plantation...
GACCGAATAATCTCGCGTTAGGCAACCCGACGCAGCGGCGGCTCATATGGCGACGTGGCAGGCTGTCACGGTGGGGTATTCCCCATATCTGACGGCTTCGACCTTCGACCCGAGGGTAGACCACACCAAACCGAGCCTAACGCGTCATCGGGCACGGGACCTCGTTGGCGCCGCCGAGTGCTGACAAATGCACGGCCACGCCAGTCGACGGTGAGATATTAGTAGCGATTGGCTACTATATCATGCTGTCGTGTTTTGATTTCGATTCGGCCGCGAACGTGAATTTGTTGCGCTCCGACCAGAAATCATCGTGTCCGTACCGTGTTGTGAGATTATGCGATGTGACCGGCCATAGTCTCCGGTGAAGAACCGCACGTGCCCGGTTGGCCTCGTTGGCTTGGCTTTGGGTTCCACTCTCCGTGCCTAAGCAGGGTGGGCAAGTTGGTGTGGGCTACTAAAGGGTGGCTGTATTCGTTACCTGTTATGGACGCCGTTTTTCATTTGTTCGCAAAGCTAGGACGCGCGACCTTGGCTATGCGAGCTGGCAAACAGGTCGTGTTGTTGTTCCTGACGGTGGCGTGGCCGAGCCTTGCAGGCTGGATATTTTGGGCCGATCGTTCCGAGCGAATCCGACCCCACAGGCCGTAGGTTTTCGGGCCGCGATTGCGATGGTTGCGGATCCGCTTGTCGCAATGCCCATTGCTGGCGATCCGGGTAGTGTCATCTACCGGGCAATTCCGAGACGGCTACCCCTGCGTGATGCGACTTACCGCGACGGGCGGACGCGTGCTTGCTCCTGTTACCAACGCTCACCACAACCACGGTTGAGGACGTTAAGTCCTCAGGCGAGGCGCGCTTCCGGGGAGCTTGGTTTGTTTCACGTGAAACAGCTTCGAATCCCGTTTCACGTGAAACATTTCTAGCCGCAGCACTCTGAGGTTCCTATATTTCCCGCCCCAATCGGAAATCCCGACTCAACTCAGAGCAGTGTCTAAAGTCGTCGTAATCGCCAACCAGAAGGGCGGGGTAGGAAAGACCACAACGGCCGTCAACCTTGCGGCGAGCCTGGCCGTCGCAGAACAGCGAACTCTGCTAATTGACGCAGATCCGCAAGGCAACGCCTCCAGCGGAATCGGACTGCCGCGCGACTCGATATCCAAAACCGTCTACGACGTTCTGATCGGGAGCGCGTCCCTTGACGAAGTCATCCATTCGGCGGTGCAGTTTCGCCACCTAAGTGTCGCGCCGGCAACGGCCGATCTCGCCGCCGCAGAAGTGGAGCTGGTCGACCACCCACACCGCGACCAAGCGATGCGTAGCGCACTGGCGCGAGTCAAAGACCAGTTTGACTACGTGCTGATCGATTGCCCGCCGTCACTTGGCCTGATAACCGTGAACATGCTTACTGCAGCCGATACGATACTGATCCCGGTTCAGTGCGAGTACTACGCCCTCGAAGGTCTGTCGCAGCTGCTTAACACCGTCCACCTCGTCCAGCGAAACCTGAACGAGCGTCTCGAGATCGAAGGCGTGCTACTCACCATGTACGACGCCAGACTGAACCTTTCGCGGCAGGTTGCGGCGGACGCCCGCGAATATTTCGGCAGCCAGGTTTACGAGACCGTGATTCCTAGAAATATCAGGCTCGCTGAAGCACCGAGCTTTGGAAAGCCGATCGTCGTCTACGACGTGGCATCCGTTGGCGCTCAGTCGTACATGAGCGTCGCGAAAGAGTTGATGATGAGAAACGGATCCATTACGCCGGAGGCGCCCAAGAACGGATCGACGACGACACTAGATGCACCGCCCCAACTCGCAAATCAGGGCACCAACTCCTAGGATCCATAATCGTAGACCGAAGTCCGCGCGCCTGATGACGTTCGTGAACTTGAGAGCTCTCGGACCCAATACGCTAGCCGCCAATGTCGGATAAACCCCGGCGCCTCGGTCGCGGACTCGAGGCGCTTCTTGGTTCACCAACCGGAACTGCTTCGGCAGCCGCGGTGCCTGGCACCGCCGCTGCAGAGCCAGCGGACCTGCCGTATCGCGCCATACCCATCCATCAGATCCGGCCGAATCCATTCCAGCCACGCAAAGAATTCCGAGACGATGAGTTGGCACAATTGCAGGCGAGCCTGACTGCAAACGGTCTCCTGCAGCCAATCACAGTTCGTCGCGTTGGGAGCCAATTCGAGCTAATTGCTGGTGAGCGCCGGCTTCGCGCCGCAACACGTCTCGGCTGGGCAGAGATCCCTGCAATTGTCAAGGATTACGACGACCGCGCCCTGCTCACACTGGCGCTCGTCGAGAACTTGCAACGAGCCGACCTCAACCCGATCGAGGAGGCGGAGGGATATAGTCGTCTCAGCGCCGAGTTTGGGCTAACGCAGCAAGAAATTGCTGACGTTGTCGGCAAGGATCGCTCAACAGTTGCTAACTCGTTGCGGCTACTGAACTTACCTGCAACGATTCGACGGATGCTCCAGGACGGTCAGTTGTCCGTCGGCCACGCCCGAGCCCTGCTCGCCATGGCCTCGGAGCGTGTGATGATCGACCTCGCACGAGAGGCGGTCGCGAAGAACTATTCCGTTCGCGACGTCGAACGCAGGGTGAAACAGGCAGGCACCTTAACGCGTCAACCCAATGCGGCGCCTCAGAAGAACGGAGGAGCCAGAAATGCCGAGGTTCGCCGGCTCACCGACCGGCTCCGTCGTCGTTTACAGACCGACGTCACAGTCGACATCGACGAAAAGGACCGGGGTGAGCTACGAATCGGTTTCTATTCAGCAGACGACCTCAACCGACTGATCGAACTGATCATCGGCCACACGACAGAGGACATCTGATGCGTCTCGGATTCATGAATCGGCTGCGGAACGGGTACGGTAACATCTACACTCCACATGCCGGTTCCATGATAATCCAAGTCCAGCGCGAGACTGGTCTGGCGAACCGAACAATCGTCCTGAGCGAGCGCCAAGTCGCGTTTCTCCGGATTATCGGCTCTCGCATTGGACTCGCGGTTGCTGCACTGTTTATCGCAACGTGGCTGCTGTTCGCAGCGCAGAGTGTGCGAGTGCCAGTGCTCTCCATCCGCATTGCGGAGTTGGAGCGAGACAATCGCCGTATCGATTCGCTGCAGGTGGCGCTGTCGCGGATGCATGGCCGCTATGAGCAAGTTCGCCAGATGCTCGCCGTCGGTGGAACCGCGGCCATACCGCAGGAGTCGCCGGCGAGCACGACCCAACCGTTGCCTAACGCCAAACGCGCCGAGGGCGACACGAATGCTACTCCGGCCGCTCCCCCGGACACGACGAGCGTTACTCGTTAGGTCCAGACGCTCGCACGATCTACTGACCGCCCGTAACCACTGTAGGTATCAATGTCGATCTTCACCAAGCCGACAACAGAGAAGGTTCTGATGCGAAACGATGCGCCCGCCCCTGAAACCGGATTGTCCGTGATCGCATCAGGTATGAAAGTCGTCGGCGACATCGAGAGCACAGGAGTGGTGAAAATCGAAGGCACCGTAGAAGGCGCCGTACGCGGCGCGCGCCAACTGCTGCTCGGTCGTCAGGGGACGATACACGGGGACGTCCGCGCACATGAGGTGGTAATCGGCGGAACTGTCGTCGGCACGATCGTCGCGGAAGAGCGCGTCGAGATACAAGGCACTTCGAGCGTCAAGGGCGACATCCACACGAAATCCATCGTGGTGCTCGAAGGCGGCGTGATCAACGGAACGGTGCGAATGGGCGACACCGCGGTCCGAGACGCACGGGAGCTCCGCGACGCGGCCGACGCTCCAGCCCGACCAGGGCTGGCACTTAGCCAGTAAAGGCCGTAAGACATCCGGTAGTGGGGCGTGGCTGTCAGCAACATGCAGCTCGCCGACGGCAATATCTGGTTCCGTACCCGCCGAATGATGCGGCGCACCAAAAGAGTTATGACGACGCATCCCCGCCGGATCGCCACGACGCTGCGGCTGGCGACAATCGCTGCGACGGTGCTGGCCTGTAGCTGTTCCTCTCCTGCAAATTCGAGATCGGTCGACACGGGCTCGTCGACTGAACCTGCCTTCCGGGTGGCCCTTCTGACACCTGGACCCATTTCGGATCGCTCGTGGAATGGCGGTGCCTACGACGGGCTCGTAGCGATCCGCGACTCTCTCGGTGCTCGGATCAGCCACGTTCAAACGAAGACGCCGGCGGAGTTCGAGGAGAATTTTCGACAGTACGGTGCACAGGGTTACGACCTCGTGATTGGTCACGGGTTCGAGTTTCAGGACGCAGCTGTACGCGTCGCACCTGATTTTCCGAAAACCCTGTATCTCACCTCCTCCGGAAACACCATCCGGCCGAATGTCGCCGGGATTCAGTTCGCATTCGAAGAGGCATCCTACCTTGCTGGAGTTCTTGCGGCGAGGATGACGAAGACAGGTGTCATCGGAGCGATCGGTGGAACGGAGTTGCCCCCCGTGAAGCGGAGCTTCGTAGCGTACGCAGCAGGCGCTCGTTCGGTGAAGCCGAGCCTCAACGTGATCATTTCGTATGTTGGGAATTGGGAGGATGTCAGCGCCGGGAAAGAACAGGCGCTGGCACAGATCGGCCGGAAGTCTGATGTGATCTTTCAGAATGCGGATGCTGCCGGCCTTGGCGTGTTCCAGGCAGCTCGCGAGTCGCGCGCTGCCTATGTGATCGGAGCAAATGCCGACCAAAATGCGGTCGCTCCAGAGGTGACGCTTGGAAGCGTCGTCATCGATCTGCGACACGCATTTCTGCTCGTGGCGCAGCAGGTCAAGGCACGTACCTTCGTACCCGGAGTAGTGTCGCTGGGCGTTCGCGAGAACGTCGTTAGGCTCGTTTTGAACCCGGCCATGCAAGCGAGCATTCCACCATCGACGCGAGCAGTCATTGATTCGGTCCAGCGCCGGCTCTTCGATGGATCGCTGCGGTTGACCGAGTCCACCGGAATGCCCGTAGTCCAGTGAGCGACCTGGCGGCCATCGCCAGCCATCTCGACACGGTGCTGGGAACGGAGACCATTCCCGATTACCCAGGTGCCTTCAATGGAGTCCAGCTGGCGAACGATGGGCCGATCACACGCATCGCGGCGTCAGTCGATGTTTCGCGACGGGTCATCGATGGGGCCATTCGCAGCGGGGCGAACTTGCTGCTCGTTCATCATGGAATGATGTGGGGGGGAGCCCAGCGGATCACTGGTGCCATGTATGAGCGCCTGCGATTGCTCATCACGCACAACGTCGCTGTGTACTCGTCCCATTTGCCGCTGGACGCACATCCTACGTTCGGCAACAACGTTCTCCTTGCTCGCGCACTCGGGCTGGAGCCCGCCGGCGGATTCGCGCGATACCGCACCATTGACGTTGGTGTGCGCGGCGAGTGTGACTGCGCAACCTCCAGTCTGTTTTCACGCGCCGACGCATTCGCGCGAGTGCACGGTGGTGTCGCCCGCGCAACGGAAATTGCGCCGGGACGGCGTACGCGCCGATGGGGAATCTGTACCGGGGCCGGCGCGTCAGCCGAGACACTGCTCGAAGCCGAGGCATTGGACCTCGACACGCTTGTCGTCGGAGAAGGTCCGCATCACACTGCCGTGGCAGCCGACGACGCTGGACTTGTCGTCATCTATGCCGGTCACTATGCCACGGAAACGCTGGGCGTGAACGCGCTAGCCGAACATCTAACGTCCACGTTCGACATCCCGTCCACGTTCATCGCCGCGCCTACCGGGTTGTGAGCGAGAATGCGCCGGCGCTCGCGTTGGAGCACATCGACAAGCGGTTCGGGGCCGTTCGGGCCTTGAGCGATGCAAGTCTGGTTGTTCGCCGAGGAACCATCCACGCGGTGTTGGGCGAGAACGGGGCGGGGAAAACGACGTTGATGAGAGTCGCCTATGGAATGGCGACCCCGGACCATGGCTTGGTTCGCGTGCACGGACGAGCCGTCCGACTTCGATCGCCTGGCGATGCGATCGAGCGCGGAATCGGAATGGTACATCAACATTTCACGTTGGTGCCCGCGATGACAGTGGCGGAGAATCTGGCCCTCGGAGGGCGCGGGCTATTTCGATTGGATGAAACGAGCGCCGCACTGCGAGATCTGACGAGAATAGGCGGATCCCCTATCGACGCCCACGCACGTGTCAGCGACCTGTCCGTGACCGCCCAGCAGCGTCTCGAGCTGCTGAAGGTGCTGGCACGGAACGCAGAGATTCTCATTCTCGACGAGCCCACGGCGGTGCTCGCACCCACGGACGCAGATGACTTGTTGCGACGTCTGCGCGCTCTCGCCGACGCCGGCAGGACAGTCGTGTTGGTCACACATAAGCTCCGCGAGGCGATGAGTATCGCGGATGACGTCACCGTGCTGCGACAGGGCATGATCAGTCGTGTGAGCACGCGCGCCGAACTGGACGAAGACCAACTCATCGAAGCGATGTTGGGACGTCGTCCAAACGCATCGAATGTGGTAACCCGCGCAGTCACTCCGGCGGAGACGTTAATAGCCGCGCACGAGATTTCCATCGTCGATTCCCGTGGATCAATACGTGTACGGAACGCAACATTTGAAGTGCGCGGCGGGGAGATTGTCGGAGTCGCGGCAGTGGACGGGTCTGGCCACCGCGAACTTCTTCGCGCGATCGCTGGACGTTTGGCGATCAGCAGCGGAAGGCTGAGGTTGCCGACATCGGTGGGCTTCGTCCCGGACGACCGCCATCGCGACGGACTTGTGCTAGCAATGTCACTTGTCGAGAACTACGCGCTGAAAGGCGCCGGGACTAGACGAGGGGTCATCCGGTGGCGGGATGCAAGATCGGCGGCCAGAGAAATTGTCGAGGACTTTGATGTTCGCGCCGAAAGTGTTGATGTCCCTGCGGCGACTCTATCCGGAGGGAATCAGCAACGGTTCATCCTTGGAAGAGAGCTTCACGGGATGCCGGCGGCTGTAATCGTGGAGAATCCATCGCGTGGACTCGATGTACGAGCATCGCTGGACATGCGCGCTAGACTGGTTGCCGCCTGCTCGAAAGGTGTCGCGATAGTGTTCCATTCGACGGATCTGGATGAGATCCTCACGATGTCTCATCGTGTGCTCGTTGTGTACAACGGGACCATCCGCGAGGTAGCACCTGAACTCGATCTCGTGGGCCGAGCAATGTTGGGCGCGGCGTGACGGAGCCTGACACCGTCCCAGGAGCTTCTCGACAGCTCGCACTGCTTGCCACTGCCATGATTCTAGCAATGACGCCGTGGTTCAGTGCGACTGTGGCAGCTCCGGGCATGATCGCCGAATGGGCTACGACACCAAGCGTGAGCGCCTGGCTGACTGTCGCGGTCCAGCTCGGATTCGTGGCCGGAACATTAGCCAGCGCCATGTTGTTGCTTAGTGATCGCTTCAGCGCTCGTCGGCTCGCAGCGGCTTCGTCAGGTGTTGTCACTGTGGCGACGGCAGCGCTCGTCTGGCGGCATACTGACGCCATTACGGCCATCGCCCTTCGAGGCATAACCGGCATTGCGCTCGCTGGCGTCTATCCACCAGGGATCAAGATTGCCGCGGGGTGGTGGCGAGCACGACGCGGCACGGCGATTGGGATACTGGTTGGCGCGCTTACGATCGGGTCGGCGATGCCAAACCTGGTTCGCGCTGTCGCGCCGGTCGAGAAATGGCGAACGATTATTCTTGCGGCCGCTGCTTGCTCATTTGTCTCAGCTATCCTGTTCGGCCGCGCCGTTCGAGACGGGCCCTTCCAATCATCATCGGCACCATTCGATCCCGGCGCGCTCTTGACAGTCGTCCAAAACCGCTGGGTGGCGCTGGCTACCGCGGGCTATCTCGGGCACATGTGGGAGCTGTACGCGATGTGGAGCTCGATCGGAGGATTTTGGGCGTACGTGATAGCGCAGCGTTCGATGACGCCGTCGGCGGCACCATTGTTCGCCTTCGTCACGATTGCCTCCGGATCACTCGGTTGCGTCCTCGCCGGACTGGCAGCAGATCGAGTCGGCAGACCTATCGTCACAATCGTAGCGATGGCAATCAGCGCGACGTGCGCTCTCGCGATCGGGTTCCTCACAGCGGCACCGCTATTCATCGTGGCTGTCGTCGCCGTCGTTTGGGGTATTTCCATCGTGGCCGATTCAGCCCAGTTCTCTGCCGCAGTCACAGAGTTCGCTCCGAGTCAGTACGTGGGAACGGCCATTACACTCCAGACCTGTCTCGGGTTTCTGCTGACGATCGTGACGATTCGACTGGTGCCGGTTTGGGTTGATTTGTGGGGTTGGAAACTCGCGTACGTACCGCTTGCCATCGGTCCAGCGGCTGGGATTCTCGCGATGTGGCCATTGTGGCGAGCGCGCTTTCCCAGCCGCACGTGAGTGTTCCGTCACGGCACCACGCTGGGCGTTGCCGGTAGTGAGCGCGACGGTTTATTCATCGTCATGGCTCGTGCTTGGGGTTCCCGCGCAATACGACGTCACGCGTCCAGCCGCTCGCGGTGGCGGCCGTGGCTTTTATTGCTTGGCGCCAGTGCCGGATGGAAGCTCTTGGTGTTGACGCTCGGTGCTGCCGTTCCGCACTGGCTCATCAACGATGGATTCGAACACCTTCCCGCGGCGATGCAGCCTTATGCCAGCGAGGCGCGGGCCACCGCCCTTGCGCTGTGGGACAGCCCTATTGAGCGCACCGGCATCGTACGGCTGGTGCGAGTGGTCAGCGTGGACACCGTACGGAGTGGGGATGCTGGTGATTGTGGCGGGAAGACAGCGCGAGTTCGTGCGTACACGTTCTTTGCAATCCCGTACTCGGAGGTTCGAACCGTCTGTGACCGCGGAGTCGTGGAGTACCGAGTGTTCCGCCGTCACCGCCGTCATCGTTAGATGAGGGAGGCCGTGCGGCGCAGTGCGCTGCGTGTCGGCGGCACTCTCATCGCACCTGTCGTCGTAGTAGCCGCGGTCGCAGCGTTGGCCGGAGCGATCACCGCCATCGCTGGCTATGACCCGCGGGCTGCACTTGTGGCACTCTGGCGTGGATCGTTAGGCACGGAGTACGCCGTATTCTCGGCCACGCTTGTCCGTGCAACGCCTCTCATCCTCACCGGGCTGGCGGTCACGCTGGCGTTCACTGCCGGCATCATGAATATCGGTGCGGAAGGGCAGTTGCTTGCGGGTGCCACCGCGGCCACTGCTGTCGGGTTGGTGACTGGTCAATCGGCTTCGCATTGGCTCACACTCTCGCTGGAGCTCTTGTTCGGTAGTGTGGCGGGTGCCGCGTGGGCCTTCATCCCCGCTTGGTGGCGCCGGCAATTTGGCGTGCTCGAGGTCATCAGCACGATCATGATGAACTTCGTCGCGCTCTACCTTGTGGGGTATCTCGTCCGAGGACCCTTACAGGAGCCTCTTCGCATCTATCCGCAGAGTGAAGCGTTGCCGGCGGCGGCGCGACTTCCCGCATTGACAAGTGGCATGCGGCTCCATTGGGGGTTCCCAATTGCCTGCGTGTGCGCACTTGGGCTATGGTGGAGCCTCCGGACCACGGCGGCAGGCTTCCGCGTCCGAGTCTTGGGTAGCAATCCCGATGCTGCCCACAGCGCTGCACTGATCGACGTAAGGAAGACAGCTATGAGAGCCTTTCTGCTCAGCGGAGCGCTCGCCGGGCTCGCCGGGGCTGTCGAAGTCACCGGAGTAACGTATTCGCTTTACGAAAACCTCTCCCCGGGATACGGGTACACCGCAATTGCGGTTGCGCTTGTCGGGGCGCTGAACCCCGTGCTGACGGCATTGAGCGGCATCCTGTTTGGTGCGCTTGAGGCAGGCGCTGCCGCGATGCAGCGCGATGCCGGTGTACCGTCGGTCCTCGCCTCCGTCGTCGAAGCCTCGATTATCCTGCTGCTCATCGCGTTGCGGGAGCTCCGCGTCCCGGGATTTGCGCTTCGTCGATTGCGCCCTCTTCGCGCTCAGGCCTCGGACAACGCGCCCATGCCAGGCCGACCGTGACGGAGGCGGCCAGCTCGTTCCTCGAAGCGACGATACGTACTGCGACGCCGCTCGCTCTTGCTGCGTTAGGCGAAACCATCGTCGAGCGCTCCGGTGTTATCAACATTGGTCTCGAGGGCATTATCATCGCTGGCGCGTTCGGCGCCGCAGCGAGTGCAGGGTTCACAGGCGTTTCAGGCGCTCTTATCACGGCCGTGCTGGCTGGTTCCCTGTGTGCCGCGATTCTCGGCATCCTCATCATTACGCTACACGCGGAGCAGATCGTCGCGGGCACTGCGCTGACGCTGCTTGCCCTCGGAGCGACCGGACTGCTCTACCGAACGATGTTCGGTACCACGGGCGTTGCTCTTACGATCCCGACCGCCAAGCCGATCGCGATTCCGCTTCTGTCCTCCGCGCCGGTGATTGGCCGCGCGTTGTTCGTCCAGCCGGCCACGACCTACGTCGTGTACGTGCTTGTGCCACTCGTCGCCTGGTGGTTATCGCGAACGCACGCGGGATTGTCGCTCCGCGCGGTTGGTGAGAACCCTGCCGCAGCCGTTGCGGCCGGCATTTCCCCCGACAGGGTGCGGTGGCTGGCCTTATTGTTCGGTGGGGCGTTAGGCGGCCTGAGTGGCGGCTGCCTCGTCGTAGCCCAGGTTGGTACGTTCGCGGAGGGAATGTCTGCTGGCCGCGGGTTCATCGCCATCGCGATCGTGGCGCTCGGCCGTTGGTCTCCCTTTGGTGTCGCCCTTGCTGGCTTGCTCTTCGGCGCCGCGAGTGCCCTCCAGTTTGTTTTCCAGTCGCTTGGCTGGAGCGTGCCGTACCAACTATTCCTCGCGCTCCCTTACCTGCTCACCCTGGTGGCTCTCGCGGGTGTGACCGGCCGACACGCTCCGCCGGCTGCGCTTGGTCGTCAATCGTTTCGTACTTGATCGAGCCAGCTGTCGAATGGCCGCGCCTAACAACTCAGCCGGAGCCACACTCGCGTTAGTGCGCGCGCACGGTCATCCGTGCTGAGCGCCATAATCTCCAGGGTACTTGAATTTGCGGCGGGTGCGCTCACACCGCAGCGTGCTTTGGCTCGCGTAACCGAGTACCAGAGAATTGTTGCTGATCTGGGAAGCGCATTCGACGGATACACAATTGTCGTGCTGTCCGACTTTCACCACAGGCATCCCTTTAACGAGCTTCGCTGGCTGCGTCATGCGGTAGACACGGCTAACGCAACTGGTCCCGATATCATTGTACTGCTCGGCGATTATGCCTCTTCCTTCAAAGAGACGCCGGTCGTATCGCGGCGCTGGTACAGCGAAGCACTACCCGCCATGGCATCCGAGCTGAGTAGACTCCGCGCACGTGATGGCGTGATGGCGGTGTTAGGCAACCACGACTACTACGCGGATGCCGATACCGTCCGACGATGGCTGTACTCGATCGGCGCCCATGTGCTTGTGAACTCAGCCGAGTGTGTCGTAAGGTCCGGGATGAGGCTTCGCATCGCCGGCCTAGACGACGTCAAAAGAGGCAGGGTGGATCCGCTAGCCGGCGGTAGTCTGATGAACCAACCCCCAACACTGTTATTGTCGCATGAACCCGACGGGATACAGCGACTCGACCCACGACTTCGAGTCGACGTAATGGTGGCCGGGCACACACATGGTGGGCAAATTGTCTTCCCATGGTATGGCGCGCCGGTGACCATGTCGCGGACATGCGGACGGCGGACGGCTCACGGGTGGGTCCCAAACCCGCGGGCGCCGCTTCTCGTTACGCGCGGACTTGGCGAGCAGCTACCACTGCCAATTCGCATTCGCTGTCCACCGGAGGTTCTCATTCTTCGACTCCGTTCGGGCATATCAGCAACCCGCGTAGGTGCTGGCCCAACGACGTTGCCATTGGCCGGCGACGCGTTCAACGAGCGCGTATGACAGACCATTGCCCGCATCTCGAGCAACGATCACCGTGGGATGACGGTCAGCGCCGAGCAGAACGATAGAGAGCGGATCGGTAGTCTCGAGTGTTTCCTCGAGACCAACTTTGCGTTCTGTATATCGCGGTGTGAAGCGCGCACCAGTTGTGCTGTCCCGCTCGGCGATGAGCAGGATTCTTTCCTGCCGCGGGCTTGCTTCCTGGTTGACGTTTCGGACGACTACGGTGGCGAGCACGGTTTGCCCGTTCGGGATTCGCGCGCGCCAAGCCTTGTTGACGACAAAGGGAAGTCCACGGAAGGCTGCGGACGTATCGCCAGGCAACGCTGATGCGATTCGCGCGATGTCAGCCGCAAGCCGTGCAGAGTCGGCCGTGGGCAATCCCTCGATGGAATCCACAGCCAGCTCGGATGCGTGACCACCCTCGAACGCTACGCTCCATGACACAGCGGAAATGGTATCACCGGGCGTGAGTTCGAGTCGCACGGTTGGCCAGGAGCGGCATGAGTCACTGCGCGTACTCGCCATAATCGAAGCGATACGAGCAGTTCCGACCTTCTTGCCGCTCCCAAACAGATCGATCCTCAGAGAGCGTAGCAGACCAGAATCGGGTTGCACGGTGTCGAGTGCCGCTGACTGTGTGTACCGCGGCGCGATGAGGAATGCTTCAGTCGGTGCGGATCCGACAACGAACAGTGCGGGACCGGCTGACGAGTCCCACGGCGACGGTTCCGGCTTCGCGACGACACTGCTTTCCGGTGGCGGCACTACGGGTACTGCCGTATCCTTTCGGCCCGCGATCGGGGTGCTA
>Ga0075418_10006965_pt1 | contig 12736 bp, 14 predicted proteins | sample SoiMetdeltSBSDD2_FD_81776 | JGI IMG/M metagenome (GOLD analysis project Ga0075418, IMG submission 81776) | Bulk soil microbial communities from a Populus tree surrounding site in Tennessee, USA - Soil MetaG P. deltoides SBSDD2 | ecosystem: Environmental > Terrestrial > Soil > Tree plantation...
AGATAGAGACCACATTAACCTAAAACGGCGGGAATTTATGGTCCGCGGCAAAGGTCAGAAAGATCGGCCAATTTTTATTAGCAGCGAGGCGGCCGGATGGCTGCAGCGATACTTAGATAAGCGCGAGGACAATTCGCGGCCCTTATTTATCCGCTACGCTGGCCAAAAAGCTATTGACCGGTCCGGCAACTATCTACGCTTAACGGCACGCAGTATCCAGCGAATGGTTAGCCGTTACGCGGCCCTTGCGGGTATTGTGAAACACGTTAGCCCGCACACTTTGCGGCATTCATTTGCTACCGATCTCGTTAGTAATGGCGCCGACCTGCGTTCGGTGCAAGCCATGCTAGGCCACAGTAATATCTCGACTACTCAAATTTATACCCATGTAACTGACCCCCAACTTAGGCAAGTACATGAACGTTTCCATGGCAAAAAAGCAAACGGATAATTAAGGCGTTAGTTGGCACAACGGGTTCGTACTCGTCACGCCCGTAACCTGTGACTTGAAGTAATTATTCATAACTGCAAAACGCTTACAAACAGAATCGGTGCTCTGTAAGGCATAATCACTAACTTGGTTTTGGCTCGATGCCGTCAACGGCACGTGCACTTGAACACGACGGAGAACATCTTGCGCCTTACCCGTGGCGTCGATAACCGCTTGTGCATCTTTTAGCGACAACAAAGTATTAGAGGCATCGTAGGCATTCACTTGCATAGAGACCGGCTTATATATCGAGCTGATACGCATATAGTACTGATTGGTGCTCAGGCCGATGAACGAGAAGGAACATTCGTCGTCCGTGCAATCAACCCCAAGTAAATTATTACCGCTGCCAGCAACGTACCCTTGGCTCGTATTCCCGCCCGTACTAAGTGGGACCAAAAATGTTGTCATGGTTCGGCTTTGGAGGCTGGCAAAATTAAACGTCCCATTTGTTGGCAGAAGGTCTACTCGCAGTACTCCGTAGCCACACGCCCAAGAAGCATCGGCTGGCGAGAATACATTAGTCACACCCGTTGGACAGCCGACCGTGGGCGTATCGGTATTATCCTTTGTTTTCCAAATCACAGTTATTCGGCTGAGATTAGTACTGTTTGCTGACAACACCGGCACAATGGTGCTGCGCGTACCAACATCACTATACAATAGCGTATCGGGTGTAGGGTTGACCATTATGCAGGTATACTCGGCGTCTTTATCTGTGCCGCCGTCTAAATCTGGCTCTAGACCAGCAAATACTCCTGTCCCTGCCCCACAATCAGATTTAGCGGGGATGGCAGTGCCTGCCTGCGTAGCCGCGGCAATAAGACTACGCGCGTCATTAATACCACTTTCGGCTGCGTAAAATGCCTGGGTACTTAGTTGGCGGTCGAGCGCGTTACGTTGGTTACGGCGAGAAATTTGGGCAAAACCTAGCACGATAAGACTGATAACAATCATTAAAATTAACGTTACCATGATCGACACAAGTCCTGCCTCGCGTGCAGTTTTTAATTTGGTGTACAAATCTGTTTTGCTCATGGTTATAATCCTATTCTACCTTACCTTACACGTTTTGTAACAACTGTACTTAGCTCGGAGATAGTACAAAATTGCGTACCCGCAGTTTGGTTTATGCAGCTAGTTTCGGGGTTGTTCGGATCTTTCAATAAGTCGTCGTCACCATAAATAATTCGCACCTCCACACGGTACAAATTAGCGCCTAGATCGGTAACATTTAATTTAGATAGGCGCATCCCCGGGCTGAGCATTTCGCGACCTACGACGCCAGGCACATCGAGTGGCTGTGTAGAGCTTGGCCCACAGCTCGAGACATTATCCTGTACCAAGCCGTGAAACGATTGATGCTTAGTGCTATTAGGGGCGCCGTCGGTTACCTGCCAGCCCAGCGCATAGACAAATCGTTGGTTGCCAATACAGAGTACTTTGGGTGCGCTTGGTGTGGCGGCACCGGCCGTTGTTGGCTCAACGGCGCCACCGGCGAATTGGATTGTCTGAGAAATCGTATCAGTAATAGAACGTGCCACAGACTGTGTGTTGGCAGCATTAACCCCTTTGTAGTACAACCGCGATACCTGCAAGATGCCAGAAGTCACCACAACCAACACCAAGGCAAATACGCTAGTTGCCACCATCAGTTCGATGACAGTAAAGCCTTTACTGTTTGCTGGTTTAGGCTTCATTATTGATAGACCCTATAAATAAGACGCAAATTATCGGTTATGCGGCCCGAGGCATCGGTCCAACTGTTAGTTACCGTAAAGGTGTTGTCGTCGGGGGCGGAGCCCCTATTAATCGAAATTGTGTACACCGGTTGCGTACTAGAAGCATCCCCAGCAGCGTTAACCGCACAGTCTGGGTTGGTAGCCAGTATAGGCTTTCCGGTAGCTTTAGAAATACAGAACGGCATCGGCGTACTTGCCCCGAAAATCGAGTTTGGGTCGGTTTTGGCAAGACCTTTAAGTTGCTCGACTTGTGACTCAGCTAACTTAAGCGCATTGCCACGTTCTTCTGCCGCCCGGGTGGCCAGTAGGCTTCGGTTGGTCGTAACATACGCGCCGCCTAAAATTAAGCTGACTACCGAGATGGCAATTAACACCTCTACAATCGTGTCACCGCGCTCTCTTAGTTGTTGTAGTCGGCCCATCATGAACAATCCAAATTACTTTTGATATTTAGCGTCACCGATAATTGTCGACCGTTGTCGGCTATGCTCACCAAGCCTGATTGGTTTGTGCCGCCACTTTTAAAACAGATAAATACACCCCCGCTTACGTCCCGGGGCGTAGTGGCATCATTGGCATTAATGGCCTCTGCTGCTGCCGTCTTGGTCACATCTAGTGTCGTTCCCTGAATCGGGATGACATGCATGCGTGGACCGCCAGAGGTAATAGCAGAACCATCATAGAGCGCCAGACCGGTCATAAAGGCTATCGAACCAATTTCTACATCTCCTGCGCCGTTATTGAACCACATGCGTTTAGTAGTTAATCCACCTATGAGTGGCTGGTCCACGCTTGTGTCTGGTACAGCGGGCTCCGAGGTGCTTGGAGCAACTAATTTTGGCTTAGCCTGAGTACGGAGTTGCACCTCTTGCCCCGAAGTATTTTTTTGCAATCCAGCAATACTGTAAATAGAGAATAGTTCGGGGCTAGTCCCAGCAACATCAAATTGTATAGCCTTACCCATGAAAATACAGCCGGCGTTTGTTCCTTGATCAGAATTGCCGGCGGTTAAAATAGGACCTGACGGGCCGGCCGTGCATTGGAAATTCTCCCTGTCTGGGAAAAACCCGGTTGCAACATCATTAATAACTTGCTGGATTTGCGACTGCACCTGGCGTATCGCCTGATTAAACTCGGTCTGCTGGCGACGGCCGGCAATCATGACTGCCGCAGCCACAAACAAGCCGCCGGTAACCGCTAAGACAACCAGGATCTCGATAATAGTAAATGCCCGCGAACCTCGCTGCAGCACAAACAAGCGCTGCACTTGGTGTCGCTTGATATATCTAATAACTCGGGCTATAAAGCCACCCCTCATAGCCTCAGTATACCATAAGCAGTACGCGTTACAGCAAAACCAATTGTTGATACCAAGACAATATATCGCTGCCAAAAAGCTGGACGATTACCATGCCAGCAAGCAAAAAGGGACCAAATGGTATAAGCGTCTTACGCCCTGCCTTGCCAGCAATGACCATCGGGATCGAGATAAGCACCCCAAGCATAGAGGCCACGAAAAGCAGTAACATCGAAGTCAACGGCCCGCCAGCCAAAATGCCCAAGACAATCCCAAGCTTTACGTCACCAAACCCAATCCAAGTCCCTTTAGACAACACAAACAATACATAAAATATGCCACTTATAAAAAATATCCCCAGCGCCGCACCGAGTACATCACGCGGCGAGGCGTCAAAAAAGAACACCTGCAAAACAACTTGCAAAACCGCCACCCCAATAAGTGGAAAGACTATCTTATTTGGCAGTAAAAACCAGCGAATGTCGTACACCGCCAAAACAGTAAACCCCACTAAAAAGACCAGCCAAAAAACAAATAGCAGCAGCCCTTCCCCCTGGAGCGATAATGGCCACCAAATGTATGACACAACGAACAGCACAGGTAGGGCGAGTTCGGTTAATGGACTATCCTTAATCGGCTTCCGGCAATAACGACATTTACCCCGTAGCAATACCCAGCTTACAACAGGTATAAGATCTGACGCACCGAGTTTATGATGGCAAGAATCACATTCCGACCGGTCATTGACCCAATTTTTCTTTTTGTATAGCCGCCATACGAAGGCGTTCACAAAACTGCCCAGGACTAAACCAAGCGGTATAAGCGTAATCACTGTCATGAGATTAATGGTACCATGGCGCTAACAATTCCCTAAAGCTTAGTTCACATAAAAGAACCCCAGCGTACTGGGGTTCTTGTTCTACTTAGTTCTATGATTCGCTACACTGCTTACCATTTGGTTCGGAGGTATAGAGCGCGACTATAGCGCGGGTACTTCCGGCTACCGGCTTACCAATGTCGGCGTCATCAGGGTCACATTTAGCACTCGTAACAAGCGTAACTGTATCGGTCGTCGTGTTGTTATTAGTACCATTAGTGGTAAATGTAGTCAAGTTAACATCACTTGGGGCATAATACCCAAGCGAAACCGGCACTTGATTCGTACCATTAAGACCTAGTGTCAATGTGTTGGCATCAGTGTCAATCTTCGCTGTTGGCAAGTTACCATTATTGTTGTTTACGAACTCACTTACACCACCCATGATGCTGGCAACATCTTCCTTACGTGATGTGTTGCGCGCGTTTCGCTGCAAAGCTGGAACGGCCAAGAAGACTACCAGCAAGATCAAACCGGCAATAGCCAGCACAATCAAAACTTCGATGATGGTGAAGCCCTGCTCTTTACGGTTTTTCAATGTCGATAGCATACCTACATGCCCCCTTATTTAACGTGTTAATGCTTATGCTTGGATAATACGGACTTGTAGCTAAAAAAGCAATAGCTTTTTCGCCATACCTCTAACGATTAAAAATCTACAGGGTGAATGATCGGCCGGCCAGACCGTAAATTGGCAACAGTACTGCGGCAACGATTATAAAGGCCATAACACCCAACAAGACCATCAAGACTGGCTCGATAATTGTCGAGATAGTTTTAATTTGGTCATCCACTTCTTTTTCATAATATTCAGCTGTTTTGCCAAGCATCTGTTCCATAGAGCCAGATTGTTCACCAATCCGCAACATGTTGGGAACGAGTTCCAGAAAATACGGATCGTGCGTTAACGCATCGGCCAAAGATTTACCACCCTTTACTTTATCGGTAGCACTATGGATTGAATCTTGAATATAGACGTTGTTAACCGAGTTCGAGGTAATCTCTAGCATTTGGATAAGCGGCACGCCGCTGGCAACAAGCGTTGTACCGGTGCGGGAAAAGCGTGCCATGTACATCTTCATAAATAAAGGGCCAAAGGGCCACAGCTTCATTTTGAGCTTGTCAACAACTCGCTTACCGGCCACAGTGCGGGCCCAGCGGGTAGTAAAGAAGATACCCACAGCCAACAGCAATATTACAACCCACCAAAAATTAATGATAAAGTGGGAAACGCCAAGCAATATCGTCGTAATAAGCGGCAGGCTTGCGCCAGGCAAGCCCTCGTACAGAACCTCTACTTGGGGCAAAACTTGTACTACCATAAAGCCAACTACGCCGACCATTACTAAGATGACAATTATCGGATAGACCATGGCACCGCGAACTTTGCTAATTAGGTCGGCGTCTTTTTCTTGCTGGATAGCCAGCCGCTCGAGAGCTTTATCGAGTGTACCCGAGGCCTCGCCAGCGGCAATCATACTGACATATATTTGGTTAAACGCTTTGGGGTGTTTATTCATGGCGTCGGCGAGCGTTGAACCGGCCTCAACATCGGCCACTACTTTACTAACAACCACCTTGAGTGGTTTGCTGGTGGTTTGCTGGTTAACCGTACGCAGGGACTGCACCAGCGGCAAACCGGCGTTAATAAGCGTCGCTAGCTGCCGCGAAAACAGCACCTTTTCCTTGATTTTGATACGATTAAACCGGCCACGAATACCCTTAGTGGATTTTTCAGCCAAGGTAATGTCTATGGGTACCAAGCCCTCACGGCTAATCAAACGGCTGGCCGCCTGTTCGCTTTCGGCCTGGACCTCGGCTTTAACATATTGCCCAGTCGAGGGATCACGCGCAGTGTAACGGAATGAGAGCATCCCCGGGTTAGCCTCTCATTAACCTGTCAAGTTCGTCAATATCCACCGCCACGGTGCGGGCGTCGTCATAGCTAATCGTGCCGTTGTGCACCAGGCTAACTAGGGTTTTATCCATGGACTGCATGCCGAATTCGGCACCGGTCTGAATAACCGCCTCAAGCTGATGGGTTTTGCCTTCGCGAATAATGTTGCGTACTGCCGGCGTGGCCACCAATATCTCGGCGGCAGCAATACGGCCACCGCCAATTGTCGGCAACAAGCGTTGTGACACAACGGCCATAAGGATATTTGATAGCTGCGATCGAATTTGCGGCTGCTGATGCGGCGGGAAAACGTCAATCATACGGTCGATACTTTGCGCAGCGCTGTTGGTGTGCAGTGTAGCAAGTACCAAGTGGCCGGTTTCGGCAATGGTAATAGCCGAGGCAATGGTCTCGATGTCACGCATCTCGCCGATAAGCACCACGTCCGGGTCTTCACGCAAGGCACTACGCAAGGCCGCCGAGAACGAAAAGGTGTCGTAGTGGACTTCGCGCTGGACAATCACCGACCGCTTGGAGCGGTGAGTGTACTCAATGGGGTCTTCAATCGTAACGATGTGCTCGGCACGCTCCATGTTAATTTTATGGATCATGGCGGCAAGCGTGGTGGACTTACCCGACCCAGTCGGTCCTGTCACCAGCACCAACCCACGTGGATATTCAGCAAATTTGTTAACCACTGGCGGCAAGCCAAGCTGTTCGATGGTCAAAATTTCGTTAGGAATAAGCCGCAGGGCTGCAGCCAAATTGCCCCTCTCGTGGAAGGCGTTCACACGGAACCGGCCAAGGTCGCCAAAAGCAAAGCTAAAGTCAAATTCTTTATCTTTTAGCAAAATCTGCTTTTGGTCTTCGTCTAAAATAGCAAAAATGAGCGCCTCGACCGCTTCGTCGTTCAAGATATCGGCACCTGGTATAGGCATGAGTTTACCATCCACACGGAGCATTGGTGGTAGGCCAACTTGCAGGTGTAGGTCGGAGGACTTCTTTTTAATGACTTCTTCTAGTAGTACTTCGATTCGAGGTGTGCCCTGCATGCCTTCTCCTTATCTTTAGGCGTTGTCCGCGCTCGCAACGCGGTTAATCTCGTTTGGCGTGGTGTAGCCGGCCAGTGCCTTTAGGTAACCATCTTCACGCATCTTGACCATTCCTTGTTTGATGGCCATATTCTGGATTTCGGCGCTGGTTGCCCGTTTGAGGATGAGTTCTTGGATTTCTGAAGTAATGTTAAAAACTTCGTAAATACCGAGACGCCCTTTGTATCCACCTGGCGATTCTGGGCTGTCCTTGCCCCTGGCTAAAGTATAAGCGTTTTGGCCTTGCAGTGGCAAGGTCTCAAAGCCCAGATCTTTGGCGACTTTGGCCATTTCGGCCTCGGTTTTGGGCAATAAACGGCCAACTGTCTTTTGAATAGCTTCGGTCTCTACCTTATCGGATTCGTAGGTTTCATGCTCGGAACCAATGCGGCGTACCAAGCGCTGGCCAATGACCGTCCGTACGGTGCTAGCAATAAGGAACGGTTCAATTTCCATGTCTAACAGACGTGGTAAAATACCGGCCGCACTGTTGGTGTGGAGCGTACTAAACACCAAGTGGCCGGTTAACGCGGCCTGCACTGCCAATTCGGCCGTTTCTTTATCGCGAATCTCGCCCACCATAACTACGTCGGGGTCTTGACGGAGGATAGAACGCAGTCCGTTAGCAAAGGTCAGGCCCACATCGGCATTTACCTGAATTTGGTTAATGCCCTCCATTTTGTATTCAACGGGGTCTTCAAGCGTAACGATATTTATGGCATCGCTTTTGACCTCTTGTAGTAATGCGTACAACGAAGTGGACTTGCCGGACCCTGTTGGACCAGAGGTAAGGATCATACCACTTGTGCTCTTCATGCCTTCGCGTATAAGGCGCAAGGCGCGGCCCATGTAGCCCATGTCCTCTAGCTTTAGGCTTGTACCCGTTTTGTCGAGTAGACGAATGACCACTTGCTCGCCCCACACCGTCGGACTAATGGCAATACGCAGGTCGATATCGCGGCCGGCGGCACGGATACTAAATTCACCATCCTGCGGAATGCGATGCTCGTCAATCTTAAGATTAGCCAAAATTTTAATGCGCGAGACGAGGGGGGGTTCGGTACTTTTAGGCAGGCGCAGAATTTCACGCAAAATGCCGTCGATGCGGCAGCGGATTTTGAGATTCTCTTGCAACGGCTCGATATGTACGTCGCTGGCGCCGTTTTTAGCGGCATATTCCAAAATGGTCGACAATGCCTTGCTGATTGGCGAATCTTGCACAATGGTTTTGATATTCTTGCCACTTACACCGGTAACTGTTGGTGCAGCAGCCTCGCCCGCCAGCTGTTGTTCGTTCAAGCCTAAATTAGCAATGCCGCCAAAGGCTTCCTTAGAAATACTTCCCTGGTACTGTTTTAGGACGCGCCGAATACCCGCCTCGCTAGCGGCATATACTTTAAGTGGCCGGCCAATTTTATTGGACAAAAAATCAACAGCCTGTACGTTGTCGGCGTCCAGCATGGCTACCACTAGACGGTTTTGCATTTCGCCAAGTGGCACGGCCATGTAGCGCTCGGCTACCTCGCCCGGTAATAAATCTAATACTTTAGCGTCAATCTTTGCTGTACTCAAATTAACATACGGTACCTTGGTAACTTGGGCAATAATACGCGTTAAGGCTTCGTCGGAAACCTGGCCACTTGTAAGAAGCATGCTCAAAAATGGCGTTTTTTGAGCGGTCGCCTTAGTCTTAATATCGTCCAGTTGGTCAGTCGACAACAAACCCTCAGATACCAATGTATCCTCGACCTGTTTTTGGGCAGTAGTGGACAGAACGCTCATGGACGTTAGTCCTTCTTATCAAATGGGTTGGGGTTGGTGCCACCACCAATGGTAATGAGTTGGGTCGGGTTAATAGACCTACCGTTAAAGTACTTCGCTGGCGGTGGGGGGAATTCGGCAGTAATAGACTCCACCACTTCAGCTTTTTGTTCGCGGTTTTTGGGGGATCCAAAAATTTGACCCGAAATCACAAACGACAATACGCCGCTTATAAAAACCATGACGAGGATGAGGGCGATGTCTTTTTGTTTCACTTGACGACCTTCTGTTCAATATTAAGCGTTTTTTCTGGCTGGAAAAAGGTTTGGGCGTTTATATTGAGGAGCATACTGTTTTCATCACCGGCGATTTCGAGGCTATGAATTTGGAACGGCCGGATGGAACGCGAGAAGCTATCGATCAAACTTTGAATACTAGCATACGCGCCGCTTACCTGCAGCTGGAACGGCATAGCAATCGGCTCAGGCTGGCCACTTGTTTTTTGCAATCCCTGGACTGCTTCTTCGTCAGTACCACTAATACCCAAGATTTGCAGGTTCTGGCCGGTCACCAAGGCTTCCAGACTTGTGGTAAGCGCTGGGAAGTCGTACCTACTAGGCAAAGCATCCAGTACCAACTTAGCGTTGTCGCCATCTTGGGAGGCCGTACCGTTTGCATCACCGCCTAAGACGTTCGGATTATCATCGACAAAATTGCGGTACGACTCATTCAAGCTACCGACAGCTTTTAGGTCGCTTTCAATCTGCTTAAGCGCAGTCTTTTTTGCATCGATAACTTTATTTTGGTAGCCCATTTGGCCAAGCATCGCCTTGCCAGCCACCAAGGTAAAGACCAACACAAAGGCGGCAATACTCGTAGCAATAACCATGGTACTGTTGGCTTTGCCAATGAGGGTTCGCTTTGTAAATGATGTGGTGCGCGCCATGTTATTGCCCATCTCCTGTTTCTGACTTTTGGAAAAGTGCCGACGGCTGTGCTACCTCGGATCGGGTGGTCACGATGTTTGGCACGGTTAACGTAACGTTTTCTCGCTCGCTAAAAATGGTCGGGTCGATTTTGCTGGTGATAGTGTAGCTAGCGCTTTTGTTATCACGCCCAAAGTTGGTTAGTACTACTTCGGAAAACGCCGGGCTTTTCTGCTCTTTGTTGGTTTCGGTCGAATAGGTTGTAAACTTAAGCGTGTCGGCGAATACGTTCACAAATTCTAAACTTTTAGCCGAACCGCTAACCGACATAGTGTTTTCGACAAAGTCGATGTTAATACGGCCAATGGTTGCCTCCGACGGAGTGACTTGCGACACATAGCCGAACAAACGGGTAACCACTGCCTTCTGTTCGTGTAAATCGGTCAGCGATTTAAGCTGATTTTGTACTGTCATAATTTTGTCGAGGTCTTGGGTGTTACGCCCCTGGCTACCCTTTTTGTTAATGTCTTTGTTGAGGTCGCCAATACTCTTTTTTTGCACCCCAAATACAAAACTAAACAACAGGACCAGTACAGTTAGCGAAGCGATGGTAACCACCGTGGACGTCAGTACAAACAATCGCTTTTGGTGCCGCGCCTTCAGGTACTGGATTTTAATGTCCGGCAAGAGGTTAAACTGTACCATTATTCAACCCTCTCCCCAAGCCCAGCAGCAACACCAAAGTGGTTAGACACGGCAAGTAATTCGTTTTGGCGATCGGGCGAAAATGTAATATTGCGCCAAGCGTTACCAATCTCAACCTCTACGCCAAATTTATTAGCCAAGTACAGCGGGAATTCGGGCAAAGCCGAGGCGCCCCCGGTTACGATAATTCGACTCAGACGGGTTTCGACATAGCGGCTTTGGAAAAATTTGATAGACTTGTCGATTTCACTGGTTAAAATATCAACCGTTCCGATAATGGCGTCATAGATGCGGCCTTCAAGCTTGTTTTGGGCCAACCCAAACTTAAACACAAATTGCTTTGCCTGCTTTTCGTCGATGTTTAAATTTTGGGCGGCAGTGCGCACAATTGATTCCGAACCAGTTGGAATAGAGCGCGTTAGACGGGGCGCACCGTTGGTGGTAACCACGATATCGGTGTATTTACTGCCGATGTCGAGTACCATTTGCGGTTGCGTGGAGTCCGGCGCGACAAGTGCCCGTGTTAAAGCAAGATTATCTGGTTCGAATGCTACGACATCGAGGCCGATCGACTCAAGCATATCCAAACGCTGTTCGATAAAACTATTTTCTACGCTTGACAGTAAGACCTCGACCTTTGTTTTATCTTTGGGGGAATCCCCTAAAACCGCCCAGTCCATTTTGGATTTTTCGAGTGGCGTTGGGATAAGTGAATCAGCTTGGTAGCGAATAGCCTTGGCTAACTCGGAAGCCGGCAAACGGTCGAAGTCAATAATGGCCGTAAACACTTTTTGGGATGGAATACCCACTGCCACGTTGTGCGTACTTACCCCCGATTGGGCTACCAAATTTTGAATTATTTGGCTTAGGCGCTGTTGGTCGGTTTTAGAATCACTCAGTACTAGTTTACTATCGACCGGTACATAGGCATACCGATTAAGACTTTTAATGGGCCCACTACCACGCAATTCAACAAGCCGCACAGCGGTGGTACCGATGTCCAGACCAAAGAATGCAGATACCCCATTCAATAAACCCATGTTGCTTAAAGTATAGCATAAGCATCGTGTTTAAAAGCAAGCTTATAAGGATTGACTAATTACTGTTTTGGCTTTATTGTTTTTTAATGACTTCACCCTACGAACAGACAGAAAACACAGGACATTTCATCGACCATGAGCGGCAAAGAGTGCTTGAGGTTTTAACCTCAGGCACCGACGACCTATTGCAAACGGCAGTCGTGAGTACTAAGGCGGTAATCCGTGATGTTCCTACCGCGCAATCTTTTCTGCGAGAATACACTACACTTAGTGCATATCGGCATGCGAATGACGGCCAATTCCCAACGGGCATATTCCCGGGTACGGCTGAAGCTGTTGTAGCAATTGATGCTCTTAAAGCAGCGCGAACGCAAAATATTATGGCTGACCCGCAGTTAAGCGCATCTTATAATAACGACCGCCAAACAGCGGCCAATTCATTCTTGATTACAGGCATACCCGTTGAAGTTGTCGAAGCTGCCTTACAACAGTTGCCTCGCCACTAATTATCAAAGAATTCCTATATTCTTTCTTACTACAGAGTTGGCGGTAAACTAATAATTGCGTCGTAATCGGGCGTTGGGCTTGGGATAATTGGCTGGATTAGCCAGTGTGCTGGGCCGTAATTAAACAGTTCACTGGCATTGTTTGAACTCGGCGAATCACTTGGCCCACTTTGCGATAGCGAACCGATCGTACGTAGTAACCTCAACTGGTCTGCCACAACACTGCCGTTTATGGCAAGCCTAGCGTTGCAGGTATTAAAGAGCGTGCCGTCCAACGGCAACTCGTTAAAGCCAGTGGCGCAACTATAAAAGACACCACCAGTACCGCTAATTTTTTGCTGCGCCACAAATAACCCATCAAGTTGAGTCACTGTGCGATGTATATAAATATTGCCGCGGACAAT
>Ga0075418_10006966_pt1 | contig 12736 bp, 7 predicted proteins | sample SoiMetdeltSBSDD2_FD_81776 | JGI IMG/M metagenome (GOLD analysis project Ga0075418, IMG submission 81776) | Bulk soil microbial communities from a Populus tree surrounding site in Tennessee, USA - Soil MetaG P. deltoides SBSDD2 | ecosystem: Environmental > Terrestrial > Soil > Tree plantation...
GTCAGCATCGGGCAGATGAGGGTGCTCACGCCGCGGCTCCTTCGCCGAAGAGAAGAGTGGTCTCGGCCTGCAGGCGTCGGCTGCCGCCCAGAAGCTCGGCCGCGACCATCTCGCGGTAGGTCCTCTCGAGGAGCCTGCGGGTGGGCGGGTCGGCACTCCGCGCCAGCAGGCTCTCGAGCGTCTCGACGGCCAGGGCGTAGTCCCCGGCCCTCAGGGCCCCGTGGGCGAGCAGGGGACTCGGGCCCAGACTCTTGAGCTGGTCGGCCGCGCGCGGGTAGTCCCCGCGGCGGAGCGCCACCGTGGCGCGCAGGAAGCGCACCGCGGAGGCGTCGAGGATCGTGCCATGCGCCTGAAGCAGGGCCAGCGCCTCGTCGAGCGCCCCCAGGTCGACGCTGGCCTGCACGGCCCCCATCAGATCATCGGCGTCGGACGGGCCCAGGTCGGTGCGGTCGCGGACCCGCCCCACGCGGGCGCGCAGCATCTCGATCTGCATGGCGTGGATGCGCATCAGGAAGGCGTTCCGGTCGCTCGCCAGCCCCGCGGCCTCGCGCATCCGCGCGCGGGCGGTGTGCTCGTCCTGGCGCTCTGCGGCGGAGCGCGCCAACCTCAAGAGGATCTGCAGCCGGGCCTCGCCGGAGGGGACGGTCTGGAGCCTCTGGGACAGGAGGGCCTCGGCATCCTCACCGCGGCCGGTGGCATCGTACATCTCGGCCAGCTGGAGGGTGCAGTGCGACCAGTCCGGCCGCTGCTCCGCCATCGCCTCGATCTCCCGGAGGACCTCGGGCAGAAGTCGGGGCCCTAGCCGGGCCGCCTCAGCCAGATCCCTGAGGGCGGCCTCCCCCTGCGACAGCCGGAGCCGCGTCCGGGCCCGCAGCACGTGGGCTTCGGCGAGCCGCGGCTCGGCCTCGAGGATGGCGCTGATCCCTTTGAGCGCCGCATCGCAGTAAGCCAGATCCTGGGCCGCCGCGTTCCCGTAGGCGCGAGCCGCGCGCGCGTGCTCGCCGCAGCGCACGCAGGCCTCGGCGAACAGGATCGCCAGGTCCCCCTGTCCGGGGTTCTGCTGGTACAGCTCCTCCAGCCGCGCCAGGAGGCTGCCAGCCCCGCGCGGCGATCGGGCGATCGCCTCAGCCAGCCGCTCCGCCGCCTGCAGCGGCTGGCCGCGCGCCGCCAGGATGTCGGCGCTGGCGACCCAGGCGGGGGTGCAGGCCGGATCGGCGGCCAGGATTTCCTGGAGCCGGCGCAGCACCATGGTGGCGAGGGCGCCGTCGAGGCCGGCCGCCGCCTGGTAGCGCTCGGCGCTGCGTGCGTGCGCCCCGATCGCCTGCAGCGCCCGACCCAGCTCATACTGCGCCAGGGGATGGGCCGGCTCCGCCTTCAGGATCTCGTCCAAGTGCGCCGCCAGGCGCTGCGCCGAGTCGGGGTGGGCGTCGAGGTGCATGGAGATCGCCTGGACCGCGCGGGCGTTCTGGCCCGCCTCCTGGAGCAGGGCGATGAGGGCGAGCCCCGGCTGCGGATCGGCCGGGCTCTGCCGGACCATCCCCTCGAGCTCCTGGAGGACCGAGTCGTTGAGCTGCGGGTCCGCCTCGCGCGCCGCGCGCAGCGCCCCGAGCGCCTCCGCCACGCGGCCTTCGTGCGCCAGGATCTTCCCGAGCGCCAGGCATCCGAACGGATGCTTCCCCTCGACGCCGAGCAGGCGCCGCAGCTTCTCGAGCACCTCGCCCGCGAGCGCGGGGTCGCGCCGGAAGGCGGTGAAGTACCGCCGCACGGCGCCGTCGGCGTCCCCCTTCTCGTGCAGCGCCTGCGCCATGCCGAGGGACACCCGCGCGGTGGTCTCGTCGTCGCGGATCTTGAGGGTGTCCCGGCCGATCTCCAGGGCCCGGTCGAACTGCCGGGCCAGGAGGAGCGCCTGCATCAGCCCGGCGCGCGCCGCCAGATCCTGGGGCGACTCGGCGAGGATCTCCTCGTACTTGCGGAGCACCTGCGCCAGAAGCGCGGCGTGGGTTGGCCCCGGACGGTTGAGCTCCTGGATCGCCGCTTCGTGGTCGCGCTGATCGAGGTAGATGGAGGCCAGGAGGTAGCGGGCCTCCGCCGCACGCGGATCGGAGCGGTCGAACTTCTCGAGCGCCTTGCGCACCTCCTGCACCCGCTCGGGCACCGACTGCAGCACCTCGCGGAACGAGGCGGCGGACGCCGGGAGCTGGCCGGCCTGGAACTGCGCCTCGCCGCGCGCGAAGTGCACCGCGACCGGCAGGGGAGAGCGAGGCTCCAGCGCCGTCAGGAGCGCCACCAGACGCGGGGCGAGGTCGGGAGCCAGACCGATCAGGAGGCCTGTCGCGTGGAGGAACTCGGCGCTCATCTCGGGGTGCGAGGTGGCGACCGACTCGAGATGCTGCAACGCCTCGGGGCACCGCTTGAGGGCGAGGCAGACCTCGGCGAGCCCGATGCGCGCCCGCGGTCCTCCACCTTGCGCCTGGAGCGGGCCCAGCCGATCGAGCACCTCGCCGGCCGCCTCCTTGCAGACGCCCAGGAGATGGCGCAGAACCACGACCGCGCGCTCGGCGTCCCCCGCCTGGCGCAGCAGATCGGCCAGCATGAGATGCGCCTCGCGCGAGCCGTGGTCGAGCAGAAGCGCCCGGGTGACGCGAGGCAGGAGGGAGGCACCTTCCTTCGGTCCCAGGTCATGCGCTCGCCTCAGGGCCTGGATGGCCGGCTCCCCGCGGCCGGCCTCGAGGTGGATGTCGGCCAGGAGCTGGTGGGCGCGCATCACGTCGGGATGCGCCTCGATCAACTCTTGGAGACACTCCTGGATCGAGGCGAGCCCCTCTTCTTCGGAGGCCTGCAGCAGCGGACCGAGCGACTGCAGCGGCTGGTTGCGCTTCGAGAACGCGGCGGCCAGGAGCCGCAGGGCGGGACCGGCCTTCTCCTTGCTCGCCAGCGGCTGGAGCGCGCCGATGATCTCGTCCAGGAGCACCCCGGCCGCGACCAGAGGCCGCATGGCCTCGATGGCCGCCGGCGCGTCGCCGGCCGCGAGGAGGCCCGAGACGAGCGCCCAGCGGAGACCCTGGTGGTCGCTGCCGCCGGCCAGGTGCGCGCCGATCTGCTCGGCGATCGTCCGGGCCGCCTGCGGCGCCGTCTCGAGCGCCAGTCCGAAGTGCCGCGCCGCATCGTCGACCCTCTGGGCGTCGAGCAGCATCGAGGCCACCTGAAGCCGCATCTCGGCGTTCTGGTAGTCGCGCCCCGCCAGCGCCTCGAGACGGGGCAGGATCCGCTCGGACTCCTCCGGATTCGTCCGCAGGATGTCGCGGAAGATCCGCATCGTCTTGTCGGGCTCCCGCAGGCACTCGTGGAGCAGCGCCGCGTGGTAGGCGGGCAGCAGCGACGTCTTGTTGAGCTTGGCCTTGGGTGCCGTCTTTCGCGCCTGCTCGTACTTGGGCAGGTGGCGGTGCAGGGCCGCCCGAATCTCCTCCGGCTTCATGCGATCCAGCACCATCAGGGCCTGGGTGGGATTGTCGTGGCGGATGTGGTGCTCGGCGACCGCGTCGTACAAAGGTCCGGCCGGCGCCTTGTGGGCCCGCAGCTCCTCGATCGCCTCGTTGACCTTCTGCAGCGACCGCGAGTCCTTGCGCAGCATGGCGCGGAAGGCCTCGACGCCCTCTGCGGCGCGCCCGGCGTGGGTGAGGAGGCGACCCAGCTCCAGGAGCACGGCCGGATCGTCGGGCGACTTCGACTGGGCCTCTTTCAGGACGGCGATGGCGCGGTCGAGCTGGCCCTTCGAGTAGAGCTGCAGCGCGCGCGCCACCGCGCGCGCCTCGGCGCTCTGGGTAAGGTTCTTGACGATCCCCTTGAAGTCGAGATCCATCCGCGCGCGGCGCTCCCGTCCGGTCCGGAAATATAAGCCGCGGCACCTCTTACGCCACACGCGTCGGGTCCGCCCGCGGACCGCCCCGACGACCCGCTCCGCGGGCACGGCGGAGGGGGCTCCAAGTGTCGCGTTCCTGGACACGGAGTGTCGTGGACTGGGCCCGGAGGGCATCTCCTTCCGGGCCATCAGGAACCTCCCGCGCAACGTCCCCGGGGGCGGTCAGGTGTGGAGAAGGGCGACAGACAGGCCGTCCCACAGGGGCCCGATCCCGGTTTCGAAGTGCGACCGAAACCCTTGCTGCGCGCGGGATTGCGAGGATCGAACTCAGGATCGTGTCTGGCAGCCCGCTTGCTCTTCAGACCTGGCGCGCCGGCGCCCCGGAGTCAGGCCGGCGCAGAAGGGAGGTCGAAGAGATGCGCACCAAGCAACGCGGTTCGGCACTCGGCGGGACGTTGACGACGATGGCCCGCATCGCGGCCCGCGCGACGCTCGCTTCGATCGTCCTCCTCGCCGCCGCCGTCACGAGCCCGTGCCTTCATGCGGATCCCCAAGGAAAAGTCTCCGACGCCGTCCTGGAGAAGGTGCGCGGATCGCAGCCCGGTGACCTTCTCCCGGTCATCGTCCAGACCCAAGGCGATCCGAGCGACTCGCACCTGGGCCGCCTGCAGGGTCGGGGCGGGAAGCTGAAGACCCGCCATCAGTCGGTCACCGGCTATTCGGCCGTGGTCCCCGCCGCGTCGCTCGCCGCGCTCTCGGAGGATCCGGAGGTGGAGCGCATCTCGTACGACGCCCCGGTGCGCGCGCTCCTCGACGTGGCGCTCAAGGCGGTGCGCGCCGACCTGGCCCCCGCCGGCCCGGGCGGGCTGGATGGAACCGGGATCGGCATCGCGCTCATCGACACGGGTGTGCAGGCCCACGTTGACCTCGTCAGCGGGCGCGGGCCGACGGACGTGGTCGAGGTCGAAATCGTCGGCCGCGAGAAGGGACTGGAGGACCATTTCGGACACGGCACGCACGTCGCCGGCGTCCTGACGGGAAGCGGCGCCGCCAGCAGCGGCCCGCAGGCGTTCCGCACCTTCCGCGGCGTCGCCCCCGGCGCGCGCCTGATCTCGGTGCGCGCCCTGCAGTCCGACGGCACCGGCACGACGTCCGACGTCCTGGCGGGGATCGACTGGGTCCTGACCCACCGCAAGGGCTACAACATCCGCGTCCTGAACCTGTCGCTGGGCCACGCGATCGAGGAGTCCTTCGTCACCGACCCGCTATGCCGCGCGGTCCGCCGGGCGGTGCAGTCCGGGATCGTCGTGGTGACCGCGGCCGGCAACGGGGGGCGGATCGGCACCGGCTTCGGGACCATCCTCAGCCCGGCGAACGAGCCGAGCGTCATCACCGTGGGCGCGATGGACGACAGCAACACCGTGGCCCGCGAGGACGACGTGCTGGCGCCCTACTCGGCCAAGGGGCCGACGCTCATCGACTCGATCCTGAAGCCCGATCTCGTGGCGCCCGGCTCCTCGATCGTGTCGCTGCGCGCCGTCGGGTCCCTGATCGACACCACGCACCCGGAGCTCGTCATGAAGACCGGGGACTACAGCGCGGCCCAGCCGCGCGACGCCGTCGGCGCTTACCTGACGCTGTCGGGGACCTCGCTCGCGGCACCGCTGGTCTCGGGGGCCGCGGCGCTGATGCTGCAGCAGGAGCCGCTGCTGACGCCCGCCGACGTGAAGGCGCGTCTGATGCTCACGGCTTCCAAAGACGACTACCTGCCGTTCGAGACCGGCGCCGGCTACCTGGACGTCCAGGCGGCGCTCGCGTCGACGGAACACACCCTGTCGGCCCTCTCGCCGCGGGCCCTCGCCGGCCCCGGTGGGGAGATCACGCTCCTGCCGTTCGAGCAGGCCTGGGACGGCGCCTGGCAGCAGTCGCTGATCTGGGGCGGCCGTTATCTCGGCAGAGTGCTGATGACCGAGAACGACCGGGTCACCGGCTCGGGGTTGGTCTGGAGCGGCGGCAACCGCGCCCTCGGGCTGGACCCGACCCTCGATCCCCTCGGGATCATCTGGAGCGGCGGCAACAAGCAGGGCAACGGTTCGGCCCTGGGAGCCCTCGGGATCATCTGGAGTGGTGGCAACAACAAGGCCGGGGATGCCGCCGGTGTCGGGACGCTCGGGATCATCTGGAGCGGCGGCAACAAGACGCTGGGCGAGGACGCCAACGTCGAGACCCTCGGGATCATCTGGAGCGGCGGGATCTGACATGACGAGATGGATGTTCGAGGACTCGTTCGACCCGAGAACGACGCAGATGAGCCGGGGTTCCTGAGCGACCCGGTACTGCGCCCCACAGACGGCCGCGCCGACCCTCCCCGGCGCGGCCGTCGCCTTTCATGGTGGTGCGCAAGTTGTAGAGTCCGGGGGTGGACGGAGGGGATGTGAGGCGCGGCGCCGGCGAACACTGGAGGGTGCTCACGAACCAACAAGTCGTTCGCCCTCAGTTCCTTCGGTCCGAGGATTCGTGGTCCGGCGATTGCTCCCTGGGCGACCGTGGTCTGGCCGGAAACGCCCGTCGAGCGGCTGCAAGGCTTTAGGCCGCGATTCTGCCCCTGGCCCGAATGCTCGGAGCACCGACGCTCGGCGCCCGGTTACCGCTTCCATCGTCATGGGGCCTTCGCCACCGTGCGACGGCCGAAGATTCCTCGGTTCCGTTGCCTCACCTGTGGCCGGGCGTTCTCGCGGCAGTCGTTCGCGACCTCCTATTACCTCAAGCGCCCCGAGCTGCTGGTGCCGGTGGCCGCGGGTCTCGTCGCCGGCTCCGCCCACCGCCAGCTCGCCCGGTCGCTCGGCTGCGCCCCCTCGACGGTCACGCGTCAAAGCGCCCGGCTCGGACGGCACGCCCTGCTCCTGCAGTCCCTCGCTCTCGAGACTCTCTCCGGCCGGCTCTGCGAGAGCATCGCAGCAGACCACTTCGAGACCTTCGAATTCAGCCAGGACCTGCCCTTCGGCGTGCTCACCCTCGTGGGCCGCGATTCCTGGTTCGTGTTCGGCATCGACCCCGCGCCCCACGCCCGCACCGGCCGACGCACACCCTCGCAGGAGGCGAGACGGCTGGCAAGGCCGAGGCGACCGTCACGCGCCGGATACTTTGGCTCGTTCCGCCGCGGCCTCGACCTGCTCCTGGACCTCGCTCCCCAGGGCGGTTCCGTGCACCTCGTCTGCGACGGCAAGCCCGAGTATCTCGACGCTCTGACGTCCCATGCCGCTCACCGGCGCTTCGCCATCGAAATCCACCCCAATCCGGTGCGCGGGCCGAGGGGCTCGCCGAAGTCGCCCGAGGCGGCGGCGCGCGACCGCGCGCTCCACACGGTGGACCGGCTGCACGCCCTCCTGCGCCACACGCGCGCCGACCACAAGCGCGAGACCATCGCCTTCGGGCGCAGGCTGAACGCCATCATGGAGCGCCTGTTCGTGGCGACCGCGTGGCGCAATTTCGTGAAGGGAAGGTCGGAGCGACGGCCCGACCCCGTGACCCCGGCGATGCGTCTCGGCCTGGCTGGGAGGCCGTGGACCTGGCGGCAGGTGCTGTCGCGTCGACTGTTCCCCAGACGGCATCGCCTGCCGGGTCTCTGGAGCGACCTCTATAGGAGAGACTGGACCACGCCGGTCCTCCTCACCAATCACCGGCATCGCCTCAAGCACGCCGCCTGAGGCGAGCGTCCGACATCTACCGAGTAGGCTCGGACCATCTCCCCCAGCGCCGCCCCGTCAGCCGCCAACTCGCTGCCCGGGTTCCACAACCTGCGCACCACCATGGGCGCTGCTGTGGGTGTGGACGGACGGGAATTCTCAGGCGGAGAGGGCGCCCCGGAAGCGCGCCGCCAGCAACGTGACATCGTCGTGGAGCAGGCTTCCTGCCCTGGCGTCGATCGCTTCGGCGATGGCGGCGCACAGGGAGCCCGCGGACTTCCTGGCGTGACGCTCCAGGAGGAGCGAGAGGCCGCGCGGTCCGATGAAGCGGCCCGCGGCGTTCCTCGCCTCGGTCACCCCGTCCGTGTACAGGACGATCGCCTCGCCGGACTCGAGCCACTCCTCGCCGGCCCCGAACGATACGTTGTCCAGGATCCCGAGGATGGGGCCGGTGACCTCGCCGAATGGCCGCACCGACCGGTCCGGTGCGATCCGGAACGGGCGGGGGTGTCCGGCGTTGGCGTAGCGCAGCCGGCCCGTCGGCAGGTCGAGCCATCCGAGGAAGATGGTGGCGTACAGGGCCTCGAGCCGCGCCCCGCAGATCATCGCGTTGACGCGGCTCAGAACATCCTCGGGCGACGCGCTGAAGGACGAGACGCTCCGCACCATGGACGCGGTGAAAGCGCGCAGCACGCCGGCCGGCACGCCCTTGCCCGAGATGTCCCCGATCGTGAGGGCCAGGGTGTCCTCCGAGAGCCGGAAGGCAGCGTGGAAGTCGCCGCTGACGACCCGCGCCGGCAGCTCGGCCGAGCCGATCTCGACGCCGGGGCTCTCGAGGTTGTCGGGGAGCCAGGCGTCGCCCGCGACGTCCCCTCCCGCGGCCGCGGGACTTTCGACCGTCCGCGTGATGTCCGCCAGCCGCGCCAGAGCGTCCACGTCGGTCCACAGATTCGTCGCCACGCCGCTCCTCCCATCGACTGATGGGCGATGATACGCGCCGGTCGTGTAAATGTTGCGCGCGCCGCTGTAAAAAGGCGTTGACATTGTCAACGCGGCGTCAATGGTCGGAGGCGAAGGCGTCTACGGCCGACCCCGCCAAGCACTGAAATCACGTTTCGGAAACCGCCTCCGGACGCCGGCCGGGCTTCACCGCCGGCGGCGGCGCGGCGCGCGGATTGGGACACGACCTTGAATCGGGCCGCGCCGGACAACAGATTCTACCGGGTCGGCGACGGGTCCCGCGCCATTGGGCGGGGGACGCGCGCGAGACCTTCGTGCATCGAATGGGCGTGTCCATCGGACGATACGAGATTGAAGCGCTGGTGGGGAAAGGCGCCATGGGTGTGGTCTTCCTGGCGCGCGACCCCCAGCTGGGGCGGCGGGTCGCCCTGAAAACCTACGAGGTGCCCGAGGGCATCTCCAAGGAGGTCGTGCAGGAGTTCGAGGAGCGGCTGCTGCGCGAGGCGCATGCCGCCGCGGCGCTCTCCCATCCGAACATCGTCACCGTCCACGACGCAGGGATCGACACGGTGCGCGGCTTCCCCTACATCGTCATGGAGTACGTGCCGGGCCGCAGCCTCAAGCAACTGCTCGACGGCCGCCACCGGCTGTCCGTCGACGTGACGCTCAGGTTCGGGGACGCCCTCGCGGACGCCCTGCACGCCGCCCACCGGGCCGGGATCGTGCACCGCGACATCAAGCCGGCCAACATCCTGGTGCGCGACACCGACGGACTCGTGAAGATCACCGACTTCGGCGTGGCTCGCTTCCCGGCCTCGGAGCTGACGCGGACCGGAGCCCTGGTCGGCTCTCCCGCCTACATGTCGCCCGAGCAGATCCGGGGCGCCGCGGTCGACGCGCGCAGCGATCTGTTCTCCCTCTCGGTCGTCCTGTACGAGGCGCTGACCTCGAAGCGCCCCTTCGCCGGGGACGATCTCCCCTCGGTGGCCTATTCAGTGGTCCACACGGTGCCCGTGCCCGTCAGCCAGGCGGTGCGCGGCCTGCCATCCGAACTCGACAAGTTCTTCGACAAGGCCCTCGCCAAGGAGCCGAAGCGCCGCTTCGCCAACGGCGCGGCGTTCCGCGCCGCCCTGCAGGAGGCCGGACGCCCGGTCGTGAGCTCCAAGCGGTCGCGCGCCCCGCGCCAGGAGCCCGCGACCTCGGTCGCGACGGTGGTGGAGTCGGGGGAAGGCGCGACCGGCGGCGCGGGCGGGCTGGTCGAGTCCGGGGAGGATCGAGGCGGGCTCCAGGCCGCCGGGCCGGGGGAGGAGAAGGACGCTGAGGCGGTCACGAGCGCTCCCGGCCGCCGCCGCTTCGGGCTGAGGGGCCGCTTTGGGCTCGCCCTGGCGATGCTGCCGTTCCTCGTGACCCTGGTCGGCGTGCCGATCCTCTACGCCAAGCGGAGCGCCTACCTGAAGCTCGAGGCCAAGAGCACCGTCGGGGCGGGCTTCGTGTTGCTCCGGCTGGACGGGAAGCCGATCTTCGTGCGCCGACTGGCGGCGCCGCAGGGGGGAGGCGGGCTATCGCGGATGCTCGGCAAGAACCGCGAGGAGTTCGAGGCCTGGGTGAAGATCCCGCCCGGCAAGCACGAGCTGCAGGCCGAGGTGACGCCGGAAGGACGGGAGGAGCCTTTCAAGGACTCCATCGTGGTGGATCTCGGTCCCGGGGAGAACCGCACGCTGCACCTGTCGGCCGGCGGCTCGCTCGGGAGGCCGGTCCAGATCAAGGTGGAGTGACGGAGGGACCGATGAGCAGCGACGACAAGACCAATGATCCGACGGGAACCATCCTGGACGCCGCGCAGGCCCCCAGGCGGATGAAGTCGGGCCTGGTGCCGGCCGACACCGGCATCTACCTGCGCATCGAAGAAGGGACCGCGGCGGGCCGGACCTTCATGCTGTCCTCTGGCGGCGTCTACATCATCGGCCGCGAAGGGGCCGACATCGAGATCGACGACTCCAAGGTCTCCCGCAAGCACGCGGAGCTCGGCCTCTACGGGACCGACGTCTGGGTGCTGCGGGACCTGGCGAGCACCAACGGCACCTCGGTCAACGGCCGCCGGGTGGACGATCGGGCCAAGCTCAAGCACTGGGACCTGATCCGGGTGGGGGACACCCGCCTGCGGTTCGCGGTGATCGAGAAGTCGATCAAGGTGGCGTAGGCGGGCCCCTGGTCCAATATTTCGCGGCGGGAGGAGGGCATGGGAGCGATCGAGAAGGCGCTGACGGCGGCGAGCGATCTGGTCTGGGGCCCTCCGCTCCTTCTGCTCCTCTGCGGCACGCACTTGTTCCTGACCATCCGGCTGCGCTTCATCCAGAGGTACCTCTTACAGGCGATCCGGCTGTCCTTCGGGCGCGATCGCGAGGGAGCGGGAGACGTGAGCCAGTTCGGGGCCCTGACCACGGCCCTGGCCGCCACCATCGGGACGGGGAACATCGTCGGCGTCGCGACCGCCGTGAGCGCGGGCGGGCCGGGCGCGGTGCTCTGGATGTGGCTCACGGGAGTCTTCGGCATCTCGACCAAGTACGCCGAGGCGGTCCTGTCGGTGAAGTACCGGGTCCAGGGCCCGGGAGGAACGATGTCCGGGGGTCCGATGTACGTCCTGGAGCGCGGCCTGCGCGCGCGCTGGCTGGGCATGATCTTCGCCGCCCTCACGGCCGTCGCGGCCTTCGGGATCGGCAACATGGTGCAGGCCAATTCCATCTCCACGCTGGTGAAGGAGACCTTCCACGTCTCCCCCTGGTGGAGCGGCGCCATCATGACCGTGTTCACGGCGGTCGTGATCCTGGGCGGCATTCGTTCCATCGCCCGCACCTGCGAGGTGCTCGTTCCGTTCATGGCGGTGTTCTACATCGTCGGTTGCGTCGTCCTCCTCGTCATGGGCTGGCAGACCCTGCCGCACACGCTGCGCCTGATCGTCGAGAGTGCCTTCACCGGCCAGGCCGCCATCGGCGGTTTCATGGGCGCCGGTATGCGCGAGGCCATCCGCTACGGAGTCGCCCGGGGGCTCTTCTCCAACGAGTCGGGGCTCGGGAGCGCACCGATCGTGGCGGCCGCGGCCATGACCCGGAACCCGGTTCGGCAGGCGCTGGTCTCCTCCACCGGCACTTTCTGGGACACGGTCGTTGTCTGCGCCCTCACGGGGCTGGTCGCCGTCAACAGCGGACACTGGACGGAGGGCCTGACGGGCGCCGCGCTCACGAAGGAGTCGTTCGGCCATGTCCCCACGATTGGTCCGATCGTCCTGACGGTCGGGCTGCTCACCTTCGTGTTCTCCACCATCCTGGGGTGGTGCTACTACGGCGAGAAGGCGGCGGAGTACCTCCTGGGCGGGCGCGCGATCCTGCCCTACAGAGTCCTCTGGGTCGTCGCGGTGATGGTCGGCTCCGTGGCCACGCTGCCGGCCGTCTGGGCCTTCGCCGACATCGCCAACGGCCTCATGGCGATTCCGAACCTGGTGTCGCTCCTGGCACTGTCGGGCGTTGTGGTGGGGGAGACCCGCCGCTACCTCTGGAGCGGGGAGCTCGACAGATCCGCCGAGGAGACGTCCCTGGCCGCGTAGCGGCGCCAGCCATCCGGGCTAGACGAGATCCTTCAGCGTCAGGTCGACCTTCCTGGTCCCGCCGTCCGTCCGCACCGTGAGCCGGAGGGTCGTGCCCGCGGGGCGGGTCCTGAATTCCCGACGCGCCTCCGGCAGCGGGAGCTTCTCCGGATCGCGCCCGTCGATCGCCAGGATCCGATCGCCGACCTTGATCCCGGCCGCGGCCCCGGGGCCGCCGGGGACGACGTCGATCACCTCGAATCCCGGATCCGCCCGGTTCAGCCAGAGCCCGGATCGGTCGAAAACACAGGCCGCGGCCTGCCCCGGGATGCGCTCGAAGATGATCTCCTGCTTCCCGTAATCGAAGGTGACGTTGAAGCGCTTCAGGATCTCCCCTCCGACGTTGCCGGCCACGTAGGGATCGGTGAACGCGCCCTTGACCTGCGTCGACAGCTCGGTCACGGGACGCTCGATGGTCACGCCACCGAGGCGCAGGACGCCGGCCCGGGCCAGCCGGGCGCGCGCCGGGCCGCCGACGCCCCAGCCGGTGACCGCCTCCAGCCGGGCGCCGAAGCGGGCCTCGAGCCCGTGCTTCTCCCAGAACGGCTTCAGGATGCTGAGCGCGCTGCGGCTGCCCGTATCGATGTCGAA
>Ga0075418_10006967_pt1 | contig 12735 bp, 23 predicted proteins | sample SoiMetdeltSBSDD2_FD_81776 | JGI IMG/M metagenome (GOLD analysis project Ga0075418, IMG submission 81776) | Bulk soil microbial communities from a Populus tree surrounding site in Tennessee, USA - Soil MetaG P. deltoides SBSDD2 | ecosystem: Environmental > Terrestrial > Soil > Tree plantation...
CCGTGCCTACATCGACGCTGCCGAGGCGGAACTCCGCAGCGGACGCCTGCATTAGGTTAGCCCGTGGCGAGCGAGCGGCAACGCACGTCGCCAGCTCGGCCGCGGCTTATACGTGCGTTAAGCGGACGAACATGAGAGCCTACGTTCGGAACCGAAAGATAGTTCGCGGAGAGTCGCATCCGAGGAGAGAGCATGGACAACGTAAGCCTGCTGAAGAACCTCTACGGCGCGTTTGGTCGGGGAGACATCCCGGCCGTTCTCGAGGCCATGAGCGCGGACATTCGGTGGCATCAGGCGGAGAACAACCCCTACATGCCCAGCGGCGAGGCCTGGGTGGGACCGGACGCCGTCCTGAACAACCTGTTCATGAGACTAGGGACGGAGTGGGATGACTTTGCCGTCCACCCCACGTCATTCCACGGCGCCGGCGGCAGTGTCATCGTGGAAGCACGCTACAGCGGAACGTACAAGCCGACGGGCAAGGGCATGGACACACAGGTCTGTCACGTCTGGGACATCAAGGACGGTAAGGTGACCAGGTTCCAGCAGTATGTCGACACGGCCAAGCTCCAGGACGTCATGGGGGTGAGATAGGGCCTGGCATTCAAGAAGGGGAATCACGATGTCAAGGTCCACCTTTGCTACCGCTGTCGTAGTGCTGCTGTTGATGCCCATTTCCTCCACTCTCGCGCAGGATGAGCTCGCGGCGGCCGAGTCCGCTGCAAAGGCGGGTGCCGAGACTGCGGAGGGAAAGAAGTTCGAAGAGGCGCTGGGAAGTGCCTTCGGTCGCGCACACGGGAGCACGATTCAGAGTTGCGCGAAGGAAGTGAAGCGCGCTGACCTTTCCGATTTCGATCTCTTCCTTCGAATCGATGAGGGGGGGACGGTAGACCAGGCGCTAGTAAAGCCGGCCAGTACTATCGCTACGTGCGTCAGGGACAAGATGCCGGGGTGGAAAGCCTTGGCGCCGCCTCATGCTGGCTTCTGGGTCAAGGTAGGTGTCAACCTCAAGAGCAAGGGAGCTCAGCCGTCGTCGGCATGTGGTTGACATTTGCCTGTGTAGGAGCGTGGCCACAACGGAGTCGCCAAGCTGCTCGGGCGCAAGACTCTCAAAGAGGGACTGTGATGCGGCACCTCAGGGTCCTGATCGTCCTCGCCGGCCTGACCAGCGGTGTGGTCGTCCAGTCGAGCGAATGTCCTGAGGATCGACGCCCGATGTCCCAGAGAGTGGCCGAGTTGTCCGAGGTGTACTCCGTATTCGCCGGTCGCGCGGTCAACGTCAAGCCCCTGGACAGGGGGCTCTTCGAGACAGACTTCCTGGTGGATAAGTCCTGGCGGGGCGTCCATTCATCGCACGTCACCGTTCGGAGCAACATCTCCGTGCTAGGGCCGGCCTTCGAACCAGGGCAAGACTATCTGGTGTTCGCCTATCGCACGTCGTCGTCGGTGTCATGGCTTCAGGCCGATGGCTGCTCTACGACAACGAAGCTGGCGGATGCCGGTCCTTGGCTGGAGGTTCTCGGCCAAGCTCGATACGTGCGTCCGGGTGAATCGGAGAGGCCTCCTCGGTGAGAGTTTACGCGGTCAGCCCTTCGCGCTCCGTCCCGACGCGCCGCCGCTGATGTGGGCGTTAGGGACCTGAACCAACATGACTCGAGAATCGCTGCTCAAACGGATTCGAATTCTCCTTGGGATAGTGGCGGTCGGCTTGGTGCTAAGCGGCCTCACGGCGATCCCAATCGAGACCGAGTTGCGGTGGCTCACAGGAGTCCTCGGGGCGGGTCCGGCGAGCAAGCCGGAGGAGTTCTCCGGCCTCCTGAGGTGGCTGGTGACGGTCCGCGAGGCCGTGGCGACGACGAACGCTCGGTATCCATTTCTGGCCTACGGCACCGACTGGTTGGCGTTCGGCCACTTTGTGATTGCGGTCGCGTTCGTGGGTGCGGTACGAGATCCGGTGCGGCATTCGTGGGTAGTCGGTTTCGGTCTGATCGGCTGCGCAGGCGTCGTCGTGCTCGCACTCTGCGCCGGGGCCGTTCGCGGAATCCCGGTGTACTGGCGGTTGATCGACTGTTCCTTCGGTCTAGCTTGTGCGGTACCGTTGCTCCTGGCGCGGCGATACCTCCGCCTGGTGGAACAACAGGCCGCATAGCCACGGTGTCCAACATGGCCATCAACCCGACGGTCTCGCGCGTCACGACGGTTGCGAACGGCGGCAGTCGGCACGCCCGGCGGCCCTCGGGTCATGGTCGTCGTTAGGCGTCTCGAACCCTGGAAGGAACACCATGATCGTCGAAGCACAGGTGACCATCAACGGATCCAAGGCGGCGGTCTGGGCCGCAATCACCGACATCGAGAACGCCTCGGAAACCATCAGCGGAATCGAAGACATTCAGGTTCTCGAAAAGCCGGCGAACGGGCTCGTAGGACTAAGGTGGCGAGAGACCCGAATGCTATTCGGCAAGCCAGCGACCGCGGAGAAGTGGATCACTGATGCTGCCGAGAACGAGTTCTACAAGACGAGAGCAGAAGATGGTGGATTCGTCTTCACGTCCACAATCAGCCTTTCAGAGAGCACTGACGGCATTACGTTGACTAGCTCTCATGAAACCAAGCCTCAAGGTATCGTTGCAAGATTGCAGTCGATCCCAATGGGACTTCTGTTCAAGGGCGTGGCGAAAAAGGCCATCCTGCAAGACCTGAAAGACATCAAGTCCGCGGTGGAACAGCGCTGATGCCGAGCGTCGGGCCGCCGATTTGAAGTGATCGACAAGCCGATCCTGATCATCGGTGGCACAAGAGGCACTGGGCTCTTGATCGCTCGGCTTCTCGAGCAGCGCGGACTGCCAATTCGAGCCTTGGTTCGAGACCCTGGGAACGCCAAGGCGGTCCTCGGGCCTGGCGTTGAGGTCGTTGCCGGAGACATAACGAAACAGGAGACGCTGCCGCGCTCCATCGAGGGAGCGAGTCACATCATCTTTACTGCGGGCTGTCGTAGCGGCCATCCTGCGGGCGAGACACGAATCAAGGCAACCGAGTACGATGGCGTACTGCACACGCTGGTAGCCGCGCAGCGGGCCGGGTCGGCTGGCCGGTTCATGTACATGACGTCGAGCGGGGTCGCGACACGCTCGTTCGTATCGGCGTGCCTCAATCTCTACAAGGGCAACACGCTCGTCTGGCGGCGGCGTGCAGAGGACGCCATTCGTGAGAGCGGCTTGGACTACACGATCATTCGCGCGGGCATGTTGCGGAACAGCGGCGGCGGGCGCCGAGCCATCAAGCTCACGCAGAAAGCTCTTCCACTCTCGATTCGGTACCGAATCGCTCGGGCCGACGTAGCGGAAGCGTTCGTAGCGGCGGTGGAACATCCTCGTGCTTCACGCGCGACGTTTGAAATCGTGTGGGCTGGCAGCGGTCGACGAGAGTCTTGGTCTGAGCTGCTCCAAGGGCTCAAGCCGGATGGAGAGCTATCATAACCTGCGAGCACCGATGAGTGTGACGCAAGTACGACTCAGGCACGAGCCCAGCATCGCGGTCGCCGTCGTGCGGCAGACCGTGTCATCCAGCGAGCTCGCGAGCGTCGTGCCGGCCTTCTGCGGTGAGGTCTGGAACACGTTGCGCGCGCAGGAGCGGCGCGGCGGCCGGAACATCGCCATTTATTGGGGTGCAGGTATTCAATTGGAGGCGGGAGTCGAGTTCGATGGCGAGCTTCAAGAGAGCGAGCGGGTGGTCCGCTCGGCGACGCCGGCAGGACCAGCGGTGTCAGTGACTCACCTCGGCCCCTACCATGAGCTCGGTGCCGCGCACGAGGCGATCCGGCAGTGGTGCAGCGCCAATCACCACGAGCGCTTGGGCCCGAGGTGGGAGATTTACGGACAGTGGCAGGACGACTGGAACGCGAACCCGTCGCGGATCCGGACCGACGTGTACTATCGGGTTGCACCGGCTTCGTAGGAGTTCTGGACACAGCCCGGAGGAGCACCACGTATGCTTTGCGAAATGATTCTCGGACTAGCACTGGCGGGGAGTACGCCGGCGCCGGACGTCTATGAGCTCGTGGAGTCGCCGCCGCCGCGATTCACGGTCTCCACCTGCCGACTCGAGACCAAACCAGAGGCCGGAACCGAGGCGTTTGCCGCTGTCGTCCGATACGACCTGCATACGAACGCGGCGGGCGTCGTCACGTCGGTCGTCGAGGTTGGCACATCGGGCAGCCCTCCTCCACTTCGTCCCGTGTTCGGTTCGCTCGAGCGTTGCCTGAAGTCATGGACGCTCGAAGCCGATACTGCGTACACAGCCGAATTGCATTGGGGACGTAGTCTCCCGAGGCCATCCTGGGAAGTGTGCCGTGCCAGCGGCGGCTGTGTTCAGCTGATAGAGGCGCGGTAGGGTCAGCGCAAAGTCGCCCAAGGCCGGACAGCCACTCATGACGATCGTTGACCTCGCCGCGGAACGAGAGCGAGTCCGGGAGCAGGCGGCCGCTCTGCTGGTCGAGCACTTCGACGAACCGCGCGGTTGGCCCACCTTGGCCGAGGGCCGTGAGGAAGTTTCGCGGGTCGTGAGGGAGGGCTTCGCACGCGCCATGGTCCAAGACGAGCTTCTTCTCGGCTGGGTCGGTGGCCTGCCCGAGTACCACGAGCGCGTCTGGGAACTTCATCCGATGGTGGTGCGGCGGGAGCACCGGCGACGAGGCATCGGACGCGCGCTGGTCGCGGCCTTTGAAGCCGAGGCGGCGAGCCGCGGAGCGCTTACCGTCACCCTCGGTACAGACGACGACTCGGATATGACCTCACTTTCGAGGATCGACCTTTACAGCGACATCCCGCGACACATCGCGGAGCTCCGCGATCTCGGGGGTGGCCACCCGTTTCTCTTCTATCGCAAGCTCGGCTTCGTGGTCACGGGCGTGATGCCGGACGCCAATGGGCGTGGGCGGCCGGACATCTACATGTCGAAGCCTGTCCCCGGAGCGACGGGCGGGCGGCTACGTGCGTGACCCTCGAGCCGCCCAGAACGATGGATCCTGGTCGTACGGGTAAGTCGATGTCCAAGCCGCGACGTCCTCGAGCCGTCACCACGGAGTCGGGATCGACCACCGGAAGGAGACGCCCGATCTGGACATGCCCCAAGTGCGGTGCCCGGTTGATCAGCAAGAATCTCTGGCACTCCTGCGGCACGTTCACGATCGAGGACCTGTTCACCGGCGCCAGGCCGGGTGTCGTCGAGCTCGCGCGCGCGTTCGTCGGCCTCCTGCAATCGCTCGGCGACGTGCAGGTGCTTTCCCAGAAGACACGGCTGGTGTGCGTCGCCCGGGTTCGGTTCGCGGGCTTGTATCCGCGCAAGACCGGCTTCAGGGCCGCCTTCGCGCTGCGGCGCTGGCTTCGCCATCCGCGGATCGTCAAGACCGCCGACTATGGACCGCGCTGGCGAGGCCACTTCGTGGACATTCGGTCCGAGCGTGATCTCGATGACGAGCTCCGCGCTTGGCTACAGGAGTCGCATGACACGGTCGGAATACAGGACGATATCGTCTAGATTTGGAATCGATCGCAGCGGCCGGTCCGGTGCGCTACGCTCCGATGTCGGGAATAAGGGCCGTTGTCTGCTCGTGCTTGCGTTGCTCTTGTCGAGCACCGACTCACATAGCGGCGCTACGAGGGTTGGAAGGAACATGTCAACTTCGTCGAAGCCGCTCGAGAGCGGCCATGCGCCGGTCAATGGCATCAACATGTATTACGAGGTCCATGGTCGTAGGGACGGTGTGCCGCTCGTCCTGCTTCACGGCGGAGGGTCCACCATCGAGGTCACGTTCAGTAGGGTTCTGCCGATGTTCGCCGGGAGCCGCAGGGTCATCGCGGTGGAGGAGCAGGGGCACGGCCGAACCACGGATCGCGATGCGCCCGTCACGTTCGAATCGTCCGCGGAAGACGTCGCGGCGCTCCTGCGTTACCTGAAGGTCGACAAGGCGGACCTCTTCGGATTCAGCAACGGCGCCAGTGTCGCTCTCCAGGTGACCATACGACATCCGCAGGTCGTGCGTAAGTTGGTCTTCGCTTCGTCGTTCACGAAGAGGGACGGGGCGCGACCGGAGTTCTGGGAGTTCATGAAGCAGGCGGACTTCTCGAACATGCCGCAGCCGCTCAAGGACGCGTTCCTGCGGGTGAACCGGGACGCGCATCAGCTCAAGACCATGCACGACAAGGACGCCGCGAGGATGCAGAACTTCAAGGACGTACCCGACGCGTTGGTCAGGTCCGTCCGCGCGCCGACGTTGATCGTCCTTGGCGATCGGGACATCGTCACGATCGAGCATGCCGCCGAGCTGGCTCGCCTGATTCCCGGCGCACGCCTGCTCGTCCTGCCCGGTGGCCACGGGGATTATCTTGGCGAGGCTGTGATGGCACAGAAGGACAGCCGCTACCCCGAGCTCACGGCGCGGTTGATCGAGGAGTTCCTCGACGCGCGGTAGGCTTGCGTGAAGGAGGCATGCACGTCGATCGTGGCACTACTCGTGGGGTTGCTCCTCGCTCTCGCGGTGGGACTGTTCGCTATGGACTGAAGTAGGAGCTCTGCTCATGCAGCTCGTTCGTCCGGCCACCGAGCATCTTCCCGGCTACATCGCCGCGCTCGAGCGCGGATGGTCGCACGACAGCGAGCGGGGAGCTGCGGCGGCGCGAGAGGAGCTCGCACGGATTCGAACGGATGCCGTGGCGTTTCTGGCATGCATGGAGGATCGCGAAGGCAAGGGGCCTCCCGTGTCGTTGCCGGACGGCACGATCGTGACGCGCATCCCGGGCATCCGGCGCTGGATTTGGGACGGCGAGTTCTGCGGAAGCATCGGGTTGAGGTGGCTACCGGGTACCACAGACCTTCCCAAGCACTGCCTCGGACACATCGGCTACTCGGTCGTGCCCTGGAAGCGGGGTCGGGGGTACGCAACGTCGGCGCTCCGTCTCTTGCTTCCGGAGGCCAAGGAGGTCGGGCTTCCGTACGTCGAGCTGACGACGGACCCCGACAACACGGCCTCCCAACGAGTGATCCTCGCCAACGGAGGGGTGTTGGTGGAGCGCTTCACCAAGCCACCGCAGTACGGCAGCAAGCCGGGCCTGCGCTTCCGCATCACGCTCGCAACAAGCCCGTGACGTCCCGTGGCATGTCGGCCCTGCTCGCATGTGCAGTTGCAGCATCGCGACTGCTTGCCACGCAGGCTGCTTGGCAGCCGGCGCCTGGCCATGCTCAGCTGCCGATATGGCCGGGAGTCCCGCCGGATGCGACGCCGGTCGAGGGACCCGAAGTCTTCGGGACGGTGGTGGATGCCGCGGGCAAGGAGAGGCTGGTCGGCGGCAAGCCGTGGGTCTACGTGGACAAGGTCTCGCAACCGACCATGACGGTCTATTCGCCGCGGGGACGCAACACGGGCGCCGCCGTCGTCGTGCTCCCGGGCGGAGGCTACAACGTTCTCGCCATCGACCTCGAGGGAACGGAAGTTTGCGATTGGCTGGCGTCGAAGGGGATCACGTGCGTGCTGCTGAAGTACCGCGTGCCTTGCGCGAAGGTCGGGCCGTATCGGGACTGCCCGACGGCATTGGAGGACGCCCAGCGTACCGTGGGGTTGGTGCGATCCCAGGCCGCGAAGTGGCATGTCGATCCTCGGAAGATCGGCGTGCTCGGTTTCTCGGCGGGTGGGCACATGGTCGCCGCGATGAGCACTCATTTCGAGAAGCGTCTCTACGCGGCGGTGGATGCCGCTGACAACGAGAGCTGCCGCCCTGATTTCGCGGTGGCTCTCTACCCGGGTCATCTTGCAATCCGCGAGAAAGACTTCGCGCTGAACCCCGATATCCAGGTCACCAGCCGGACGCCGCCCACGTTCTTGCTTCAGGCTGCGGACGATCCGGTCGATCCCGTGGAGAACTCGCTCGTCTATTACTCGGCCCTCCGGAAGGCCGGGGTTCCCGCCGAGATGCACGTGTATCTCAAGGGCGGGCACGCGTTCGGGCTCCGGCCGACGGAATCGCCCATCACGCGATGGCCGCAGCTCGTGGAGACGTGGCTGGAGACGATCGGGATGATCCCGAAGCAGAGGTAGCGAGCAAGTTGCATCCCGTCCGCGAGGCGGTTACACCAGAAGGGGAAGCCGTCACGACGAAGGCGGGTGAACCCGAATGGGTGCATCGATGAACGGAAACCACGTCGTATTGGGACCTTGGGGCATCAGGTATCAGGTCAGAGATGTTCGGCGTTCGATACTCTTCTACACGGAGAAACTCGGGTTCTCGTTGGACCGGCAAAGCCTGCCTGCGTTCGGCCAGGTCTCCATCGGCGATCTCAAGCTGATCCTCAGCGGCCCCGGAGCGTCGGGCTCGCGGCCGATGCCCGACGGCCGCGTCCAAGAACCAGGTGGATGGAACCGGTTGGTCCTTCGAGTGAGGGACCTGTCTGCGCTCGCGACCGAGCTCGGCGGCCAGGGGGTCGAGTTTCGGAACAAGATGGAAGAGGGTCCGGGCGGCAAGCAGATCCAGGCGGAAGATCCGGACGGCAATCCCATCGAGCTGTTCGAGCCTGCTTCGGAGTGAAACCGGTGTAGGCTCGGGCCTGCAAGGAATGTTCCTCAGCCGATACACCATCTCGAAGCCCCGCGTGATCATCGAGATCGATCCGGGCACCGGGACGATCCGACGCGAGTTTCCGCAGCCGACCGATTGGGAGTGGGACGCCGGCCGCGCGCACGCCCACTGGGAGGAGTACGGAGGCCGGAAGGTCCTCGTGTACTTCCACGACGAGCGGCTCATCTTCCAAACCGACCAGGAGCGCCACGTTCTGGACTCGAGCTACTCGTCGGAGCTGAAGCGACTCCTCGGGTTCTGGCTCCGCTTCATCCTCCGCAAGCATGACGACATCGTGTTCCGGTTCGTCTACCGCGACCCGCAGAGCCGCTTCGGGAGCCTTCTCTCGGACGACTGGTGGGACTGGGACACCCCGTTCGAGTTCGTGCACGAGCATCTGACCCGGGACGCGGCTCGCCGCCCGACGAGCCGCTGAGCTCCTCGCATCGGTCACCCCGGCTCGGGTATGCTCGGCCGGTTCTTTTCACTGAGCGGCGCTGGAGGCTCGCGGCCATGGTGAAACCGAAACCCGCATCCCAGCTCATCGACGAGCGGATTCGCGAGCTCGTGGGATGGCGCGGGGAGACTCTCGCCCGCATGCGGGCGCTGATCCTGGAAGCCGACCCGAAGATGACCGAGGAGTGGAAGTGGATGAACCCGGTCTGGTCGCACGACGGGATCGTCTGCACCGGGGAGGCGTACAAGAAGGTCGTCAAGCTCACGTTCGCCCGGGGGGCCGGCCTCCCGGACCCGGCGCGCCTGTTCAATTCCAGCTTGGAAGGCAACGTGAGGCGGGCGATCGACATCCACGAAGGGGAGACGGTCGATGCGCGCGCGTTCAAGGCGCTCGTGAAGGCCGCGGTCGCCCAGAACGGCCCGTCCGCGAAGAAGCCGGCCAAGAAGCGGTAGAGCCTGGGTTGCGGCACGAGGGACCCCCCCCCAGACCCGGATTCACGCTTGACAACAAATAAGCATCGGCTTATGTATAGCGCATGCACAGCGCAGCCGCCGCCCAGGACAAGATCTTCCAGGCGCTGGCCGACCCCAGCCGACGGGCGATCTTCGAGTCGCTGACGCGGGGCGAAAGGGCGGTGAAGGACCTCACGGCCCGCTTCGACATCTCGCAGCCGGCGGTCTCGCAGCACCTCGCCACGCTGAAGGACGCCGGCCTCGTCAACGGCCGGCGCGAGGGGCGCTGCGTCTACTACCGGGTGGAGCCGCGCGGTATGAAGCCGCTCATCGACTGGATCGCGCACTACCGCGCCTTCTGGACGGAGCACGTCGGTCGGCTCGAGAAACTGCTGGAGAGGATGGACGAATGAGCACGGAATCCATCTCGTTCGAGTTCGATCTGGATCATGCGCCGGAGAAGGTGTGGCGCGCGCTCACGGATCCCGCCCTGCTCGCGCAGTGGCTCCTGCCCGTCTTCGATCTCGAGCTGGAAGAGGGGACGGCGTTCACGTTCAAGACGCAGCCGTATCCCGGCTGGGATGGAACCGTGAATTGCCGGTTGGTCGAGATCGAGCCGCACCGGAAGCTCAGCTACACCTGGGCCGTCCCTTTCCTGGACACCGTCGTGACCTTCACGCTCACGCCCACGGCGTCGGGCACACGCCTGTCGCTGGTGCAGTCCGGCTTCAAGCCGGACCAGAAGCGCGAGTCCGGCGGCGCGCGCTACGGCTGGAAGATGATGGGCGAGAGGCTCGTCGATCTGCTCGCGAGGATGTCATGACCGCCCGATCGGCTCGGGCTCGCGCTCAGAGGAGGTCCCAGTGAGCTGGAGCAAATGGATTCGGCAGATTCACCGCTGGCTGTCCATCGTGTTCACGTTGACCGTCATCGCCAACTTCGTGGCCCTGTCCCGTGGGACTCCGCCTCCCTGGGTGACCTACTCGCCGCTGCTCCCCCTGGCCTTGCTCCTGTTCAGCGGCCTGTACTTGTTCGCGCTGCCCTATGCCGTCAGGTGGGGCGCCAGGCGGCGCGCCGACTGAACGGGCGGTCCCACGACGAAAGGGCATCCGACCGACCGGCAAGGCGGACTAAACTCCCCAGGAGGCTCCGATGAAGAAGTCGGCCGCCAAGTCCAAGTCCTCGCCAGGTGCGCGCGCGAAGGCGAGGCGCGCGGCGCCAGGGACGGTCCCCGTCCCCCTCCTCTCCGGCGGCAATCCGCAGATCGCGAAGGGGGACGGTGACGGCCCGGTGCAGGTGTACATCGCCGCGATGCCGGGCTGGAAGCGCGACCTCGGGAAGCGTCTCGACGCCCTCATCGTGAGGAGCGTGCCCCACGTGCGGAAGGCCGTGAAGTGGAACTCCCCGTTCTACGGCGTCGAGGGCCAGGGTTGGTTTCTCTCATTCCACGTCTTCACCCGCTACGTCAAGGTGGGTTTCTTCCGCGGCGCGTCGCTGCGGCCCCTCCCTCCCGGCACCAGCAAGCAGAAGGACGTGCGCTACGTCGACATCCACGAAGGCGACGAGCTCGACGAAGCGCAGTTTGCCAAGTGGGTCAAACAGGCCGCCGCGTTGCCCGGCTGGAATACGTAGCCTGCGGAGGGCCGACGCATGCCGACACCGCTGATCGCGATCGACAATCCTTGGGGCGGGAAGGTTCTAGGGTAAGCATCCCTGCGGCGTGAGGAGGGGCGAACGATCAGGACGCCGACCGCGGGGCGACGATGAAAGTCGCCATGCTGAAGATCACGGCGCTCTTCTCGTATTGCGGGGGGCCTCTCTTCATCTCCGATCTCCTGAAGCCGCGGTACCCGTCGGGGCTGGTCTTCTCGTTGACCTTTCTCCCGGTGGGGCTCATGGTGCTCGGCGCGCTCTCCCTGGACGGCACGCGCGACCGCTGGTCCACCGCGGCGGTGTGGGCCGGCCGCCAGGGACTGTACGTGGTGCTGGCGATGCACGTCTACGCCATCTGGTGCTTCCTGGACGGCGTTCGCGTGCGGGAACAGTCCCTCCACTACTTCGGCATCGCCGTCGGGATCGTCTGGAGCGTCGCCTACCTGCGAGCGGCACGTCGCCGGGCCCCTGCGGATGGCTCGTCGCGCGCGACCGATAGCGCGTCCACCGAGCCGATCGAGCCGTCGTAGGATGACCCGGTGGCTCGGATCGTCCCGGCGGTGAGGGACGTGTCCGGCAGCGACGACCTCATGGAGGTGCGCTGGCCGCTGTACATACGTGCGGCGAGGCAGGGATAGGGCGGGGCGGCATGACATCGAGCATCCTCGGCATCCGCAAATGGGCCAACGCGTTCATCGTCGATGCGGCGCCTTCCGAGAGCCTGCTGCCGGAAGCCGTGTGGGCGGCGAAACGGTTCAAGCGGAAGCACGGAGGGCTGTGGGTGGGCGGCACGGTGTCGGTCTCGCACGGCGGCGTCTCGTTCTCGCCGAACGCCGTGAACCGAGCGGTCCACGTCGGCCTGGAGCCCGTGGAGGTTCCCGCCGCCGACATCCGCTCGGTGCGCTACGAGTTCGGATGGGTCACCGGGATCGTCGTGTTGGGGCATGCGCAGGGCGAGCTCCGTCTCCGCTGCTTCGGCGCCAGGCGGCTTGCAAGGGCCATGGCCGCCGTCTTCCATCTGCGATGAAGCTGACGACGGTCTATCGCGCGGAACCCCTCTGGGCCCAGCAAGCGCTGACCGAGCTGCGGCGCGCCGGCGTCCGCGCCGAGATCGTCGATGCGCCGTCTCCCGCCGTCTCGCAGAAGGCGGCCTTTACGACAACCGTCCAGGTCGCGGTTCCCGAGTCGGAGCTATCGCGGGCGCGCTACGTGCTGGCGCGATGGGCGGCTCAGAGCGAGGCGAAGGCGAAGCCGCTCGGCCGCCGCGCCGGCGCGGGCCTGATCGTCGTGTTCGGTCCACCGGTTCTGGCCTGGGCGGTGACGTCGATCCCCGAGGTCGAAGCTCCCTCCTGGCTGTTCGAGGCGTCCGCCGCATGGGTCGTTCTCGCGATCGCGATCGTCGCGGTCGTCCAACGAAGGTCCGCAAGGAAGGTGGAATGACGCCCGGGTCGCCCGCCGTGAAGCACGAGCCGAGACGTTTCACCTGGCGGGGGCCGACCGAAGAGCACGAGCTGGTGCTGGCCTGGATCCCCGGGACCTCCGGCTCTCCCTACGGTTTCGGCCACGG